>ENA-ORBV01011282-ORBV01011282.1-microbial-mat-metagenome-genome-assembly--contig:-NODE-11282-length-14091-cov-4.584558_pt1 | contig 14091 bp, 15 predicted proteins | sample MGYA00237777_ERZ505514 | MGnify/ENA primary metagenome ERZ505514 (study PRJEB26160, sample SAMN06269048) | microbial mat metagenome | isolation source: Oligotrophic lake microbial mat | place...
AGTTGCTGATGCGTGCGGCCTCGGAGGCGATCGATGCCGCACGCGGCAACTCCGGCGCGATCCTCGCGCAGTACTTCCAGGGTGTCAGCGAGCAGCTGGCCTCGGCGCGCCGGCTCACCCCGGAAGCACTCGCGATGGCCAGTAACGCAGGCTCGATTCAGGCGCGCGATGCGCTGGCCGAGCCGCGCGAGGGCACTATCCTGTCGGTGATCCACGCCTTTTCCAGCGAGTGGAGTCGCCAGGTGCAGGGCGGGGCACGTGATTTCCGCAGCTCCTTCGGTGCTGCATTGAAGCGCGCGCGCACCGCACTGAGCGATACCCAGCGCCAGCTGAAGGAGCTGCGCGATGCCGGCGTAGTCGACGCCGGTGCGCTCGGCTTCGTCGATATGCTGGAAGGCATCGAGGCCTACATCCTGACCGGCAACGATGCGCTGCGCGAGGCCGCACCCGCGGTCGGCGCGCCGGGGTCGACCGCCGTGCGGGCGCGCCGCGCGCAACTGGTCGCCGACGCGTCGGCGCTGGACGCGCCGGGAGCGCCCCTGAATCCGTGGCGGCTGGCGCGGCAGGCCGACGCCGGACCGCAGGCAGCGCGGGCGGCGCTGGCGACGCTCGGCGGGTGGAGCGCGGCTGGCGATGGCGAGGTGCAGACGCGGCTGGCCGAGGCCGAGCTGATGCGCGGTCGTGCGTCGCGCGGCGCCGTCCGTGCCAAGTATCGCTCCATCGCGCGCCGCTTCTGCGCCGACGCGCGCGCCGGCGCGCGGGCGCCGCACCGCGCCGTCTGCGCGCTGGCGCGCCTGCGTGCCGCGCAGCTCGCGCAGGCTGGGGAGGAGACGGGAACCGGAATCGGAATCGGCCGTTGACAGTTGAACGCCACCAGGAGGATGACATGCGAGACTATGTTGCTGCGCGACGACGTGCCCTTGTGTCCACCGTGCTTGCCAGCGCCGCGGCCGCGATGGCCGCCACGCCGCGCGTCCAGGCCATCGCCTGTCCGAGCGGCGGCGCCGCGATTCAGGTGTGCGTGAAGAACACCAGCGCCCAGATGAGCGGTCCGATCACCGTCTCGGGACAATCGATCGGCGGCGAGATCACCTGCACCGGCCCGACGCCGATCGCCGGCAACTACAGCGATACGATCGCCAACGTGCCGGCCGGGCAGACCGTCTGCGCGCCGGCGCCGGCGCCGAACGGCCTGCTCTCGGGCATGTACGTGCACCGCATCCAGGTGGCGAGCACGACGCAGAACCAGTTCGCCCAGCGGCCGGTGCTCGCCAACGCCCCCAGTGCACCCGTGACGCGGGTCGACTGGGACTACATGCCGGATGTGATCACCGTCAACGTGGCCGGCGACAGCGGCAGCGGCACCTGCCCGGTGGACGCGATCTCCAGCCCGCCCACCTGCGACATCCGCACCGCGCTCGCCGCCGCCAACAACGTCCCCGGCACGCAGCCGGTGCTGATCCAGTTCACCGCCTCGCCGGGGACGCTGACCGGCGTCAACTTGCAGATCCAGCGTCGCCGGCTCACCCTCGACGGGACCGATGCCAACGGCAATCCGTGGATCGTCGGCGACGCCAACGCGGCGGCGGCCGGCAGCGTCGACCCGATCGCGCGCGTCCTCGAGTTCTCCGTCAACCGCGGCGTGCGGATTGACGCCGACGACGTCACGTTGAAGGGGCTCGAGATCCGCCAGTTGCAGGATCCGAACACGGTATCGAACGCCAACCTGGTCTACCAACTCGCCAACCGCACCGGCACGCGGCTGGAGGCGGTGCGTCTCAACGGCGACAACATGATCAGTTGCGGCAACCCGTCGGTCGATTGCGCGAGCTTCATCTTCAGCCTCGTCCGCGTCGAGGCGCAGACGAGCGCGCCGACGGCGCGCAGCATGACGCTGCAGAATGTCGACGCGCGCGCCGGGGCGTTTGCCGGGCTGGAGATGCTGCGCAACACCGACGTGCTGGTGCAGAAGAGCTGGCTGCGCAACAGCTACCAGAGCAACCTGCGCGCCGACGCGGCGACGCTGACGCTGGTGCGCAGCACGCTGGAGGGGGCCGGCCGGCGCGCCAGCGACGGCGTCTCCATGGTGGCCGGTGCGCCGGGCCTGCGACTGACCAACAGCGTGCCTTTTATGAGCGGCGCGACCTACACCGGCACCGAGAACATCATCCGCAACAACAACGCCGCGGGCTTCGCCGCCAGCGGACTGGCCAACATCGCCGCCGGTGGCGACTCGTACTGCGGCAACGGCGGCAGCGGCTTCACCAGCGCCGTCGGCCCATCCAGTTTGCTGCCGTCGGTGAACGGCCAGGGCCGCCTCGGCGCGACCTACAACACCCTGCACGGCGCCCGCGTCGCGCAGGATGCCTTCACCGCGGTGGCGTTCAACAACGACTCGGCGTTCGCGCGCAACGGCCAGTGCGGGCTCTTCAACGAGTGGGCGACCGATGCCGTGTCGGCGGTCAATAACCAATGGGTGAACCCCACCGTCGATACCTGTGTGGGGCAGCCTGGCGCCGGGCCGGTGACGTACTTACCCGAGCAGAACGAGGATACCGTGCCGATCCAAATCTCCGGCACCTTCCCCTCCAACGTGATCCTCGCCGGCCAGCCGGTGCAGATCGCCGGCACCGGCTTCAACGCCATCCGCGGCAACCCCGCCGCGACGGCCCCCGTGTGCGCCAACGGTCCGGGGGGGCGCGACGGTGTCGTGCTGCCGCAACAGCGAGCGCGCCAATCAGTGCGCTGCGGTCAACACTCCGGTCGACGGCGGCGGCAACTGCGTCGAGTTCCGCACCGGCACGGGCAACTGGTACGCGGCCAAGGTGCGGGCGGTGACCCCGGGCATGCTCGAGAGCGAGGTGCCCTGGAACGCCTTCACCTGCCTGGGGAACTCGGGCGAGCAGGTGCGGGTCGCGAAACTCTTTGCAGGATTGAGTGGGTTCCAGGTCACTCCCTACTGCACGAGCGCCCAGCCGCTGTGAGAGGGAACAGGCGAGAGCCGAGAAGGGACACGGGCCGGTGCGCCGGATGATTGGCTCGGCGGGGGCAGCGCTCCTCTGCGGCGTTGCACTGAGCATGGGTCCGTTCTTCCATCAGGTATCGAGCGGCACCGCGGCGGACAATCACACCAGTCCCTCTTTTTCTATCGTGCCGCTCGAGGCTGGGAACTACGGGGTGATCGGTTCAGACTTCCGAGCCGTAGCGGATTCGGGTCGTCCGATCGTCTTCGGGGGTGATCCCGGCGACCCGGTAAGCACCTACATACTTGACCGCCCTGGTGGACGGCCGCGGAGGCTTGAGTTGCCTTCGGTCTCGAATGTCAACGAGCAACTGTCAGGCGACGGCGCGAGGCTCTTTCTGGAGGGTGCATTCCCAGTGGCGAGTGGAGGTGTCGGTTTCGGTATCGGCACGGTAGACGTTTCAGACGGACGGGTGAGTTCGCTCCGCGTGTCGGTCTCGGATGTACGCTCCACCGTCAGCCGAACCGGCCGATGGCTGGCCTACGTGGGATCGCCGCCGGGTGCGCCTCCGGATTCAGGTCGACAAGTTGTACTGCACGACGCTTACGATGACTCGTTCAGCCTGCTTACAACGCGTCTTGCCCCCGGCGGCCAGACCGTCTGCAATCGGACTGCGCCATTCCCCCCACTCGTCACCGCAGACGGATCGGCGGTTGTCTTTGTGGCCCCTGATCCCATCAACGGCCCGGCGCCGGCAGCGTACGGCACCTGCCGGGTGTGGGTCTATGAGCTGGCCAGTGGCCGTACTCGCATGGTGCGCGAGATCGCCGCTGAACAGACGATCATATGGCCCGGTGCCGTGGACGCCGTCGGCCGGTGGTTATCCTTCACGCTGGTGCGACCGATGCCCGACGGACGGCGGCTGAGCGGCGCGGCGCTCCTCGACCTTCAATCGGGCGAGTTCATCGAATCGCTGACGCGCGATGACACCTTTCAGTCGTACGATGCAGTGGTGACACGCGACGGGACAAAGGTGCTGCTTTCGAGCATGTCGGATCTGGATCCCCGAGTCGGCAACCTCGACCACAACATGGAGCTGTTTCTGTATCATATCGCTACCGAGCGGTTCGCCCAGGTCACCGACACGACGGGCGGCATCGAGCCCGGGATCAGAGGCACTTGTTCTGGGTACCGGCCGGGCGTCGATGCCACTGGGGACGTGGCGGTGCTGCTTCTGTTCGCCTTCGATGCCGGCGATAACTGTATTATCCCGCGGCCTCAGCGGCAGCAGTCGAACGGTCTCTACTACCGCTTGGCGCGCACGCTGCGGAAGCGCCCGGGCAACCACCCGGCAACGCTGACCGGGCTGCCGGCGCTGGTGGAGGTGCGGGTGGGGGAGACGCTGACGCTGCGCGCCACGGGCGTCGATGCCGACGGCGATGCGCTGACGTTCTTCGCGCAGGAGATCGACAAGCTCGATGTCCCGCGCGGGGCGGTGATCGAGGACCACTACGACGGCAGCGCCAGTTTTCGCTGGCAGCCGCGGTTGGAGCAGGCGGGGGAGTACGTGGTGCGCTTCGTCGCTTTCGACGAGGGCGGCGGTGAGACGATGCAGGACGTGCGCATCCGCGTCGCCGGCGGCGGCGGCGCGGGCGCCTGCGCGGGCGACTGTGACGGCGACGGGCAGGTGGTGATCGACGAGGTGGTGCGCGCCGTGGAGATGGCGCTCGGCGGCCAGCCCGCGGCGCGCTGTGCGGCGGCCGACAGCGACGGCGATGGGCAGGTGACGGTGGATGAACTGATCGCGGCGACCGGCGCCGCGCTGCGCGGCTGCCCCTGAGGGGCCGGTCGCAGGAGGGAGACGACATGCAGGCTCTGAAAGTGGTGTGCGCGATCGTCGCGCTGGGCAGTGTCCTCGTCGGCGTGGCTGGAGCCGCGGAGGCGCCGCTGTCGGGATCCGGCGAGTGGCAGAGCGTCAAGGGCGACGGCATCGGCGGCAAGTGGACGGTGGCGCTGACGCGCAGCGGCGACCGCGTCGCGGGCACGCTGACGCTGACCGGCTCGAACGTGTTCACCGGTGGCACGGTGAGCGGCACCGTCGACGACAAGCAGGTGGTGCTCGGCGTGCTCAGCGAGGCGGGCAAGGCGGCGACATTCACCGGCCAGCTCGACGGCGACACGCTCAAGGGCGAGTGGCAGGCGGCGCTGGTCGACGACCACGGCGTCTGGGTCGGGACGTTCGGCGCAGCAGCGCCGAAGGACGAGCCGGCGGCGGCGCCGTGACGCCGCGCGCCGGTCGAGTCGGCGACCGCGGTCGTCGGACTCGGTCTCCGGCCGGCTCAGCGCCCGAGTACGATGCCGATGCCCTGCAGCACCAGCGCCAGCTTGCTGGCCGGCAGTTTTCCGACCCGTTCCCCCAGGCATTGCCGGTCCAGCGCGATGATCTGTGAGGCGTTGGCGACGGAGTCCTTGGGCAGGCCGGTGAGATTCGGGGCGAGCAGGACATTGCCCGGTGCGTCGGCCCAGGTCAGGTTGCTGGTCAACGGCACGCAAACGACGGTGGCAATCCTGCTGCGGTTGAGGTGATCACCCTGCACGACGACCACCGGCCGTCGAAAGCCCGGACCCGAGCCCGTCGGCACCGGCAAGTTCGCCCACCACGTTTCGCCCTGTGCGGGCACTACCACTCGGTTCGCTCCAGCGTGCGTCGCCCCGCCGCCAGCACAAACGGATCGGTCGGTTCCCGTAGCCGGTCGATGACGGTGTCCATCGCCTCGGTGACCTCGTCCGGCGCATGGCGCGCGAGGTATTCGGACAACGCCTCCGCGTACAACTGACTGCGCGACTTCTTGCTGCGCCGCGCCTGCCGCTCGGCGGCGCGAAACACCTCGTCGGGAAGGGACACGGCCGTTTTCATACCGAAGGTATAACGGTCGCGCCGGCCGCGCCGCAAGCGCGGTGCCCCCGGGCGTTCCCGCGCGGCCGCCTGACAGCGGCCTCACAACTGCATCGCGCGCAGACTCCTGCCACTCGTGTGGCGCATGTCGGCATCGGACTCGGTCACCATCGTCGGCAGGGTGCCGGTCGACAGCGCGCGCGACGAGCTGCGTAGCGTCGGTTCCAGGCGGCGGATCACCATGCGGGCAGAATACCGCGTAAAGTGCCCGCATGCTCACGGGGTGACTTGGACGAAGCGGCCCGATCCAACAAGCGCCTACACAGTGGCGCCCGCCAGGGGCCGGGCTCACTCTGGGCCGGTGACGGCGGCGGTGACCTCCGCCACGCGGTCCGGCGGGCAGATGACGAAGGCGTGGTCGCCGAGTGCGAAGCGCGTCGCGCCGCGCGGCGCGATGAGGCGGTCGCCGCGGACGATGAGCATGACCGCGGCGTCCTCGGGGAGGGCGAGTTCGAGCAGGGTGCGGCCGAGGGCCGGCGCGTCGGGGCCGATGAAGAGGTTGAGTTGCGCCTCGCGGATCGGGCGCTCGGAGCTGATGTCGACTGCCGCCACCGGCGTCGGCGCCACCGGCTCCTCGAGGCGCAGCAGGCGCGGCAGGTAGCGCACCGTCATGCCGGGGAGGAAGGACCCGACGACGACGACGAAGAAGACCAGGTCGAACTCGTCGAGCAGGTCACGCAACGGTGCGCCGGCGTGGCCGAGGGTCAGAACCGGAATGGTGGCGAGGATGATCGGCACGGCGCCGCGCAGGCCGAGCCAGGCGATGCAGGCGATTTCGCGCCAGGCGAAGCCGAAGGGCAGCAGGCACACGGTCACCACCAGCGGCCGCGCCACCAGCGCCAGAAACAGCGCCAGGAGCAGGCCGCGACCGGCGACGGCCGGCAGCTCGGCGGGAAAGACGAGCAACCCGAGGAGCAGGAACATGGCGATCTGCGCCAACCAGGCGAGCGAGTCGTGGAAGCGCTGCAGGGTGAGCTTGTAGGGCAGGGCGCCCTGGCCGATGACGATGCCGGCCAGGTAGACGGCGAGGAAGCCGCTGCCGCCGCAGACGCTGGCGACGCCGAAGCAGATCATTGCGACGGCGACGGTGAGCACCGGGAAGAGCGCCGGCGTCGACAGCCGGACGCGCGCCAAGACCCAGCGGGCGCCGGCGCCGAGCCCGACGCCGACCGCGGCGCCGACGGCGAGCTGCAGGGCGATATCCGCGGCCAACCGCCATCCGGGCGCGACGCCGGAGGCCGCGTAGGCGGTGGCGGCGACGGTCAGGATCACCGCCACCGGGTCGTTGAGCCCGCTCTCCAGCTCGATCGTCAGCGCGACGCGGCGGCGCAGCGGCACGCCGTCGAGCACCGCGAAGACCGCCGCGGCGTCGGTCGAGGAGACGATGGCGCCGAAGAGCAGCGCCTCGTGCCACCCCAGGCCGACGGCGTGCGCGCCGACGGCGGTGACGGCGGCGATGCCGACGACGCCGACCGTGGCCAGCACGCCGGCCGGTCCCAGCGCCTGGCGCAGATGCCGGACCCGGGTGTTCAGGCCGCCGGCGAAGAGGATGAGGACCAACGCCGAGGTGCCGCAGAGGTAGGCGACGTCGAAGCGGTCGAACCAGATGCCGCCGGGACCGTCGGAGCCGGCCAGCATGCCGACGGCGAGGAAGAACAGGCTGACCGGCACGCCGAGGCGGTGGCCGACGCGGCTCAGCAGCGTGCTGGCCAGCAGCAGCAGGCCGGCGACGGCGAGTGCGTCGCCGGTCAGCGTCATGACGTCGTCCACCGCGCCTCCTCCTCCGCCCGCCGCGCCGCTCAGGGGCGCAGCGCCGCGTAGACCAGCTGATCGAGCAGCCGCCCGTCCTTCAGCACCGCCCGCCGCAGGCGCCCCTCGAACTGGTACCCGGCCTTCTCGAGCACGCGCGTCGAAGCGGGATTGGTGGCGAAGACGAAGGCCTGCAGGCGTTCGAGCGGCGTCGTCGCGAACAGGTGCTCGGTGAAGGCGCGCACGGCGCGCGTTGCGATGCCGCGCCGCCAATACGCCTCGCCGAGCCAGTAGCCGATCTCGGCCGACAGCCGGTGCACGTCGGGCTGGCGCTGCACGCCGATGCCGCCGATGAGGCCGGCGGGTGCGGCGATGGCGAAGTCGCTCTCCGGTGCCTGGGCGGCGACGGCGGTGAGAAAGGCCGCCGCGTCGGTGGCGGTGTAGGGGTGCGGGAAGCGGTCGCGCAGGGTCAGCCAGACGGCGCGGTTGTCGGCCTCGCGCACCAGCGCCGCGGCGTCGTCGCGGCGGAAACTGCGGATACAGACGTCAGCGAGGTCGAGGCGCATGCGGCGCCGACTATGGCGGCGGCGCCGCAGGGGTCAAGCGCCATGCGGCCGGCGCGTGCGCCGCGACCCTGGCTACTTGAGCCGGGCCGGCCGGCGTGGCAGCGTCGCGTCATGGAGCGCGAGGTCGTCGTCGCCAGTCCGCGCGGGTTCTGTGCCGGGGTCTCGCACGCGATCGAGATCGTCGACCTGATCCTCGAGCGCGAAGGGCCGCCGGTCTATGTGCGGCACGAGATCGTCCACAACCGCTACGTCGTCGATGGCCTGTGCGCCAAGGGCGCGATCTTCGTCGACGCGCTCGCCGACGTGCCCGACGGCGGCCTGGTGATCTTCAGCGCGCACGGCGTCGCGCCGGCGGTGCGGAGCGAGGCGGCGGTGCGCGGCCTGCGCGTCGTCGACGCCACCTGCCCGTTGGTGACGAAGGTCCATGTCGAGGCACTGCGCTATGCGCGCGACGGCTTCGACATCCTGCTCGTCGGCCACCGCGGCCATGTCGAGGTGATCGGCACCCTCGGGCACGCGCCGGCGCAGATGCACCTGGTCGAGACGGTGGACGACGTCGCGCACGTCGTCGTGCGCGAGGCGACGCGCGTCGCGGTGGTGACGCAGACGACACTGTCGGTCGACGACACGCGCGACATCGTCGCCGCCATCCGCGCCCGCTTCCCGGCCGTACATCTGCCGACCAAGGACGACATCTGCTACGCGACGCAGAATCGCCAGACGGCGGTCAAGGAGCTGGCGCGCCAGTGCGGCGTGGTGCTGGTGATCGGCTCGCCGACCTCGAGCAACGCCGCCCGCCTGGTCGAGGTGGCGCGCAACGCCGGCACGCCGGCCTGGCTGATCGAGGACGCGGCGGACATCCAAGCGGAGTGGCTCGACGGCAGCGGCGCCATCGGTCTCACCGCCGGCGCCTCGACGCCCGAATCATTGGTCCAGGACGCCATCGCGCATCTGCTCGGGCGCGGCTTCGCGCGCGTGCGCGATCTCACCACCGCCGTCGAGAACGTGACCTTCCCGCTGCCGCGCGAGCTGCGCGTCGCTCCACCTGCGGCGCCGCGCGCGGTCTGAGGCCGGGCGTCAATCCGCTTGCGCGCGTTGGAAGGCGGGGCGCTGGGTGAGGCGTTCGACGTACGCGGCGAGCACCGGGCTGTCGTCGAGCAGACCCATGAATGAGCCCCAGGCCAGCGTCGAGCCGACCATGATATCGGCGGCGCTGAAGTCGGCGCCGAGCAGGTACGGATGCGCGCCGAGGGCGTCGCTGAGCACGCGCCCGATGGCGGCGAACTGCGTGCGCGCCGCCGCCACCTTCTCGGCCGAGCGCTGCGCCTCGGGCAGCTGGACGGTGTTCATGAAGATGTCGACGATCGGCGCCTCCAGCGTCGCGATCGCGTACACCATCCACTGGTAGTAGCGCCCGCGCTCGGGACTGCCGAGCGCGGGCGCCAGCTTCGCGTGCGGGAACCTATCGGCCAGGTGCAGACAGATGGCGGCGGACTCGATCAGTGCCAGGTCGCCGTCGACCAGCACCGGCACCTGCCCGTGCGGATGGCGCCGCAGATGTTCGGCGGACTTGTGCTCCTGCTTACTGAGATCGACGCGCACCACGTCGTACGTGGCGCCGGCTTCTTCCAGCAGCCACTTGGGCCGCGCCGAACGGGACTGGGGGGCGTGGTAGAGCGTGATCATCGCGATCCTCCTGCGCAGTGTGCTACTGTCGTGGCATGCTGACGCGACGGCAGGCAACCCGGATGATGGCCGCGGGCCTCGGCTGGCTGCTGTGGCCGCCGCGCGCGCCGGCGGCGGCGCTGCCGCCGGCCACCCTGGCGGCGCTACGGACGGCCGATCTCATCTACGTCGCGACGCGGCGCAAGGGCGGCGCGCTGAGCGAGATCAGCCCGATCTGGTTCGCCCTGACCGACGACGAGAAGATCTTCTTCTCCACCGCGCCGACCAGCTGGAAGGCCAGGCGTATCGCCGCCGGCAGCCCGCTGTACATCTGGGTCGGCAGCACCGACGGTCCGATGTTCGAGGGCACCGCCGCACCGGTGACCGATGCCGCCCTGATCGACCGCATGGGCGACGCCTACGCGCAGAAGTACTGGATCGCCTGGTTCGGCCTGTTCAAGCCGCGCAGTGGGCGCGTCGCCGAGGGGAAGACGGTGGCCTTCCTGGTGACGCCGAAACCAGCCGAGTGAGCGCGACGGCGGCGCGCCGCTGCGGCCGCGCCGCCGTCCCGCTCACTTCAGTTCGTGGCGCGAGTACCCCAGTAGCGTGCGCGCGATGATGAGGCGCTGGATCTCGCCGGTGCCTTCGTAGATGTCCGTGATGCGGACATCGCGGAACCACTTCTCCAAGAGGTGCTCGCGTGAGATCGCCATCGGGCCGAGGATCTCGATGCAGCCCTGGGTGATCTCGCGCACGGCGCCCCCGGCCTTGGCCTTGGCGATCGAGGCTTCCATGTTGTTCGACTCGCCCTGATCGGCCAGCCAGGCGGCCCGAATGGTCGCCAGGCGGGCCGCCTCGAAGACGGCTTCGAGGCGGACGAAGCGCTCGACCACCGCCGCCTGCGCCTGCAGGCCGGCGCCGTAAGTGATCTCGATGCCGACCTCGTGCAGGGCGTCGCGTGTGAAGTCGAGCGCCGCCTCGGCCATGCCGAGACCGAGGGCGGCGACGCCGGGGCGCGTCATGTTGAAGGTCTTCATGACGCCGCGGAAGCCGCCCGACCCCTCCGTGTGAACCTGCTCGTCGCCGCCGAGGAGCTGGTCGCGCGGAATGCGGCAGTCCTGAAACACGTACGCCGCCGTGTCGTCGGCGCGAATGCCGAGCTTCTTCTCCTTGTGCGCGACGATGAAGCCGGGCGTGCCCTTCATGACCAGGAACGATTTGATGCCGGCGCGGCCGGCGGCCTTGTCCACCGTCGCCCACACCACCACGCCGTCGGCGCGGCAGCCGGTGGTGACGAAGATCTTCTCGCCGTTGAGCACCCACTGGTCGCCGTCGAGCGTCGCGCTGGTGCGCAGCAGCGACGGATCGGAGCCGCAGCCGGGCTCGGTGATCGCCATGGCCAGGATGCGGCCGCCCCACTGGCGCTTCTGCGCCTCGGTGCCCGCCGCCTGCAGGGCGGCGTTGCCGAGGCCGCGCTCCTGGCGGCGCAGGCGAACCGAGTAGTCGCCCCAGGTCTGGCCCATGGCGATGAACATCGACAGGACCGCCATGCCGGCGTCCTCGGCGCTGCGGTTGCCCATGTTGGCCATGAAGCCGGGATGGTCCCTCGCCTCGGGCAGCTCGTTGGGCGGGAACTCGTGCTCGTTCTCGTCGTAGTGGCGCGCGTAGCGGCGCGCGATCAGCGCCTCCTGGCGCACGGCGGCGAGCACCTGTTCGTCGTTACCGGTCAGATTGAGATCGATCATCGTTCCTCCCGGGTGTCCGGCGGATCAGACCGCGGCCACGCCTTCGAGCACGCTCAGGGTGCGGGCGTTGCGGTACCACAGCTCGACGGGATGTTCGCGGATGAAGCCGTGGCCGCCGAGCACCTGGACGCCGTTGTCGGCGATCCACATCGCCTTCTCGCCGGCGTAGATGCGCGCCAGGTGGGTGCTGCGCGTCGCGTCGCGCCCACGTTCGAGCTGGCTGGCGGCCTTCCAGATCATCCAGCGCATCGACTCGACCTCCATCTGCATCTCGGCGAGGCGGAAGGCGATCGACTGCTTGCGCGCGATCGCCTCGCCGAAGGCGACGCGTTCCCTGGCGTAGGGGACGCAGTAGTCGAGGACGGCGCGCGACATGCCGTTCAACACCGCCGCGAGGGCGACGCGGCTGTGGTTGAGCAGGCGCGGCACGTCGCAGCCGGCGGCACCGCCGAGGCGGTCGCCGACGTCGACACGGACGCGCGCGAAGTCGAGGGTCGCGGTCGGCAGGGCGCGCAGGCCGAGGTTCTTCTCCGCGTCCGCGATGCGCAGCCCGGTGGCGCCGTGGGCGACGATGAAGGCGCCGAGCCCGTCGTCGACAGCCGCGATGACCAGGACGTGGCTGGCCCGATCGCCGAGCGGCACGCAGCACTTGCGGCCCGACAGCCGCCAGCCGTCACCGTCCGCCACCGCGCGCGTGCGCGGCGCGAAGGCGTTGAAGGCCGGCGTCGGCTCGGCCACCGCCAACGTCGCCGCATGGTAGTGCGCGCCGCACAGCGCCGGCAGGTAGGTGCGACGCTGCGCCTCGGTGCCCTGGTCGGCGACGGCGTAAGCGAACAGCGACGGCGCCGCGGCGGCCAGCGCCAGCGCGGCGTCGCCGTACGCGAGCTCCTCGAGGACGATGGCGTTGGTCACCGGCGAGCGCGGCGCGCCGTAGCCGCCGTAGGCTTCCGGCAGTTGCGTCGCGGTCAGGCCGAGCTCCCACGCCTGCGGATAGAAGGCGTCGGGAATCGCCGACGCTTCGTCATAGGCGCGCGCGTTGGGGCGCAGCGCCGTCGCGGCGAAGCCCCGGATCGCGTCGCGGGCGGACGCCTGTTCGTCGGTCATGGCGAACGAGATCATGTCGGTCCTCCTGCGCGGCCGGCCGCGGCGCGTCGGCGTGTCGGCGCCGCCGCGGGGCGCGCGGCGCGGGCGATCTGGTGGAAGTAGAAGTCCATCGCCTCGCGCCCACCGTCCTTGCGCATCAGGCCTTCGCGATGGATTGCCTTGGCGTCGGCGATGCCCAGCGCGACGCCGCACCACACCTGCGCGTCGGCGGTGTAGCGCACGCCGGCGTGGTCGGCGAACCCCTCGCGCACCGTGCAGGCGCCGTCGGCGATGCGCACCGTCCAGACGCCGCCGCCGAGGCCGGTGAGGCGGATCTCGAACGTGACGTCGACGCCGGCGGCGCGCTCCTCACGCAGCAGGAACGGCAGCGACTCGAGGATCGAGCGCGCCGAGGTGGCGCTGAAGCGATTGGCGTCGACCTGCAGGTCGTCGAGGCCGTGGTGCAGGTACCAGCGCGCCGTCGCGGCGATCACCGGTTCGAGCGAGCGACCGCGCTCGCCGATCGCGTAGCGCGGCCGCGCATCGTCGGTGCGGGTGACGAAGCCGCGCTTGGCCAGGGCGCGCAGGCGCATGGCCAGCACGCGCGGCGCGATGCCGGTGCGGCTGCGCAGCTCCTGGAAGCCGAGCGGACCGCCGAGCAGGTGGCGCACGATGACCAGGGTCCAGCGGTCGCCGATGACATCGAGGGCGCGCCCAACCGGACAGAAGATCTGCCCCGGCGAGAGGATCTGCCGCGTTGCTTTCGCTACCGGCTTGGCCATCCACATCGATTCCTAGCGCACACTGCAATCGATATTCAAGGAATACTCATGTGACGCCTCCCCAGGGGCGCCGCCGCGTCGGCGTTCTGTCGGATGGGGAGGGCGGCGCCCTTGGCGGGATCGCCTGGCGGCGGGTTCCCGGCGCGTGCACCCGCCGGGTGGCTGTGATTCACTTCGCCCATGCCGAAGACGACCCGGGCCATCGTCCAGACCGCCCCACGCCAGCTCGAGTTGCGCGACCTGCCGATCCCGGAGCCCGACGACGAGAGCGCCCTGCTGCGGGTCGAGGCGTGCGGCATCTGCGGCAGCGATGTCGAGCAGTACGAGGGCGTGCTGCCGATGCGTCTCCCGGCCATTCCCGGGCACGAGCCGCTGGGCGTCATCGAGCGCATCGGCGACCGCGGCAGATCTGGTAGCGGCCGGCCAGGCAGTCGTGGCAGTGCGCGCAGGGGATGAGCGTCTCGACGGCGACGCGGTCGCCGACGTTCACCCCCCAGCGGCGCGCGGCGCGGTCGCCGATGCGCTCGATGACGCCCAGCGGCTCGTGCCTGGGAATGGCCGGGAGACGCATCGGCAGCACGC
>ENA-ORBV01011283-ORBV01011283.1-microbial-mat-metagenome-genome-assembly--contig:-NODE-11283-length-14090-cov-5.174195_pt1 | contig 14090 bp, 13 predicted proteins | sample MGYA00237777_ERZ505514 | MGnify/ENA primary metagenome ERZ505514 (study PRJEB26160, sample SAMN06269048) | microbial mat metagenome | isolation source: Oligotrophic lake microbial mat | place...
GCATTGCTACCATCCAAATGTTTTAAATTAATACAGTAGACTTATTAGAGATAATTTTCCAGGAACGAAGGTACACATTACGGTAGCTGTATAAATAACCAGGACCGATATCTAATTTTCACATTTGGAAGCTAAGCGAAGCGCCTATTGGTTGCTTGTTAATTAGCCACATGCTACAATATTAGAAAAGTCACGGGAAGAAGAACAACCTGGACTGCTTGAAATTGTGAGTCGTCGGATATACAAAGCTCGCCCCACTTTAGCGAGGTATGCGCATTTCACGTATTCTGATTGGTTGGATTTGTCGTGAGATCCGTTGAACAGCTAATCATCATTGTCAGGCGCGTGCGTGAATTCAACCAGGCCAATAACACCGGCTCCACTCCATCTCTCACCCGGCCACCACCAGCACTACGAACGTTATCTCAACTCACTCACCCATCCTCTTACACCCACACGTGCTGAAGCAACAGGCCAAACAAGGAAACACTTTTCTCTTCTTGCCTCTTCTGCTGGTTATTATACCACAAGATCGTCACATTTTAGATTCTGTTCTCTCTTGTTGAAAACTAGCCAGCCATCATGAGTGACCAAAGAAAAGCCGTCATCAAAAATGCCGATATGGAGGACAAGATGCAACAAGATGCCGTGGACATTGCATCGAAAGCCTTGTCGGAGTATAACATTGAAAAGGTGTGTTGATTGTTACGTAGTTTGCAGGCTGTTCCTACTAGATTTGTAGTGGTTGATGTACTGTGTGCGTTGGTCCTTATTGCTTCAGTATTACTCATTGTACACTCTGTTTGACTTTGTTATACTACACTACTGCTAGGACGTGGCGGCGTACATCAAGAAGGAATTCGATCGGCGGTATAACCCAACATGGTGAGTCCATTCGAGTCGAGCACAAGCCCCAACGTCGTCACGATTGTTTGGTGGAATCAAGCGAGACTTTCGAAAGGAAATTTAGTTGGCGGAGGTTCTAGGGCTTTAGTGGAGGTTCAGTAGTCTTGGTGGAGTGCCAATGTGTTCGATGGGTTTCCCCTATTACCAGTACTAAATCATGTCTTCTGCTCTTTCTGATCATTTACAGGCACGTGATTGTTGGAAGGAACTTTGGGAGTTACGTGACGCATGAATCCAATTATTTCATTTACTTTTATTTGGGACAAGTTGCTATCTTGATATTCAAGAGCGGCTAAAATAATAATCACAAGGAACCATCTATTTCGGATCCAAAGAATTACTCTACAATCCATATACAGTCCATCCCCCTACTATTTATTCATCTATCCATCAACAACGAATGTGGCCGTCTTTTAGCGTACTGGACTGGGGCTGGCGGGATCCATCGACTCTTCTCCTTTCAGTCCAAGAAATATATTCTGTAGGAGTATAAAGCAATATACTTGTTCAAAAAAAGTTATAAATCGAGTTTTCACACTATATTATGGGTAATAATTGACAATTTCCAAATATACGATCAATTCCAGCATGCAAGTGTAGCTGATTCCTTAGCGTAGGAGCCATTTCATAAGAGACACCGTGACTGGCTAGATACAGTAGTTCTTCATTGGCGTGACTTGTCCACCGCTCTGGTTGCGACGAGGAACATGATTGTTTGAAGAAGAGACAAAACTTCAACCTTGTCGTTTATGCAACTATAGTGGCCATCACTGTGCTCATAGTTTAGCTCTCCTGCGGTCGCCCACCCAAAGAAAAAGTGGTGTCGTTTCAGGCATCATCCGCTGTTGCGTGTTTATTAATAAGTCAATCAACCTAGCTAGCATGAGGCTGTTGTGCCACTTTTACGTTTTCAAAAGCGGGCCTGTCCATTTTGGAACGAGTGCGCCGTTTGACCTTCCAAGACCAATGGAAGCGACATGCAATGCTGAAATGCAAACACCCGCCCTTTGGTGGTAGCGCACTGCACATAGACATGGCGCCTCTTACGATTGCCACCGGCCAGGGTAGGCCTACAGTACCATCCAGAGCAAAAAGAAGGATAGCAGGCGAAACTAAATTCGAATTGCCTGCATCTACAGTAGATGGCCGCCCTGGCGAACCTTGGTAACCGTGCCCTACACCGTTTATTAGTTAGCTAGCACCCTTTCAAGGAGCTTGATGAAAAATATCCCAGCCTATTCACTGCATTCCACTTGATCAAGCAGAAATTGCCCAAGTGGATGCCTATGTCTGAGCAGGTTTAGTTTGTTGATTTTCACATGGTTTGACCTTTCTGATTGGTCCTCTACTTCGCCACCACTGCTGTTTGCACAGCGGCCCAAAGGGACTTTCCTAGCCATTGCTGGCAGCTTTGTCAGGCTTGTTGGCATCTAACAATTGATGAGGCTTTAACACGTCTTTGATCAGCAGATTCTTTCAACTGGAGGAAGCAACCCTGGAACTGCCTGTGTCTGGCTGCTTGCAAAGCTGTTTTAAATTGATTTGATTTGGAAGTGATGCAGTCAACAATTTCAGATTTTGTTCATTGTTATGCACAGTTTCATTGCCAGTGGTGCATTGCCATCTTTGTGTGTTGATGCGTTATTAAGGATAGTTACTTCTTTCTTATGATTCCGAAACATGAGTCTTGATAACATTTTATGGCAAGTTTGAAAAAGTCAAAAATGTTTCGAAAATCCTTTCATTGGCTTACAGAACATAATGCATGTTGTCCTCTGATTTTTTTACACAATTCTAATGAACCAGATGATTCATGTTTCGCCTGTGAAAACATATCGTTTTACAGAGCTTTCAATTTGTTGTGGGAGCACATGTTGTTCTTCAAAGCATAAATCTTGTTTCTGATAGGCAACTTTAAGAAACTGAAATTTTGATGCAACTTGTCAAGAGGGTAGTTGTTTGAGCCCAGCCCTTTTGACACTGTGGAAAGTCATAAACATGACAATTGGAGAATTGAAAAATGCTGATAAACGATAATTCTTCACCATCAAATTGACCGCAAACAAGGGACGAAATGCAATGACAATGCCTTAAAAAGAAACTTTCTTACTCTGATGTTTCACCAATGAAGTAGATGCGATTTTATGCAAATTTGAAAGTTACTTATGAGTGCTATGCTACACCAGAAACATTTCCATGTCTTGTCGAACATTCCAATGAGACCGACATCTCCATTGGCAAGATTGCGCACACGGTGTGCATGTTTTGTCATTGCAACATGCTCTTGTTGCCACAAACCCGTAGGATTGTACAACATCGTGATGGAACACGGCGTGGGAACTCAACGTTTGGTTCCCTTCTTATGTTCCATGTTCGATCTTGCATCTTCATCCTTGGGATGCATAGCAGTTCCGGGTCTAGAACTTGGGACACGACTCTAATTCGTGGACTGAATCACGAATGAAATCGCACCTTTATCAATTCTTAAGATTTGTTGTTGACCATGTCAGCTGCAGGAAAAATTGCACTGCACTAAAAGAACTTTGATGAAGTTGTGCAAAATTAGTTTAGTGAGATCGGCTGGAGAATGATTTGATGACAAAGGCACAATTAGAAAAGAGCAAAATGCATCCAAATTTGTTGTGCTAATCCTCCCTTCATTGGATTCTACTAGCATGTGCTTCTGCATGAGATGACCTTTTGGCACCGTCTGGATTAGAACATGGCATGTGGTTTGTTCTGGTTCACTCAACAGAATGACCATTGGTTGCATCAATTCATGTGGTTAACTGTTGTCGTGAACCACATGTGCATGCATTGCCTATTTTTTGATTATGATGGAGGCAGAAAAGATTCAGCCCCTTCTGGATGAGAAGAGTGTGCATCTGCTCATTCAATTAAAGATTGTTGCAAGGATGCATGTCCTGCAAGACTTCAGTGATCTCACATGAGCTCAGCTGCGTCCGCATGAGAAGACAACTCGTGCACAGCAAACGTGAAAGATGCATTGATAGGCACACACATTGCTGCTGCCTCCACAGTTGGTTGTGGGCATGTGTCAAGCCAGAATCACAAAAAAGAAGGATTGTGCATCCCCAACAAAATCTGAAGTTTGCAGTGTTGTGGCTCACATTTGAAATTGACACTTGCATTGCACAAATCGTGAGCTCCGCATTTTGTTGATCTTTGCATGTGACCAGGAGAATCAAACAGGCGTTGCTGCTAGTAATTGAAAGCAAAACAAGGGAAAGAAATCAGTCACAATGTTGTCTGTCTCAAGCTGAGAGAGCAATTTAGGCAGAAAAAGTGCAGTGTTCACACCTTTTAAAGATTCACCAATGATCGAGGTCAGATGCATTGAGTGAACAAATGTTGGAGGCTTGCTAACACAATGGCAATGCAACAGCTAATACCAAGCTTTACATGAATTTTTGCACACTAGAGACTTAAGCATTACTAACTAGCTAGCTACTGCAACACTGGTAGAGTTGTGGATGTTAGGCTTTTGTTGTGTTTGTCAATGTAGATGACGTCACAATGACATCATAAGCGGCAAAAGACCGCCCTGACGCGCGCCGAATGCAACGGTGCACGACTGAACAGTGACTCATCGCATTGTTGCCGTTTCCCCATGCCAACAGCAACATGCGCCATGATTGATGTGGCATAAAGAAGAACTTGAGGACGTTTGCGTACTACAGTACACACTAGCTAGCTAGTTAGCAACAGTATTAACAAGATTCCTCTTCCTGTATGCGCATCCAGTTGACACTCCTTTCTCCCACACTGCACATTCAAGTTGTACATTGTAGCCATCTTGATAGCTACAGTGGCGATCTCGTGTGACAATTCCCTGATTTGATCTGTAGAAAAGGATAGCGACATGTTGCAATCACAATCTCAACGCAAACGCCCAAATCGCAAGGCCACTACCATTGTGCCGGGAGCAGCCTTCTGCCCCACCATTGCGCTCAAGGCAGCAGCAACTGCTGCTTCGTTGCCAACCGCTATCTATGCAAAAATGAACCCACAACAACGGGCGGCAGCGCAACAGCGAGATCAAATAAGTCGCCGCTTTTTTTCTACCTCGACAGGTTGTATGGAAGAACTCTTTGTCCAATTAATGGGGAAAGAATCCATTGGCGCCTTTTTAGAGGCCTCGCTGAATCCAAACTTGCAACGTCAATTATGGCGCCGTCTTTGTCATGGCGCTCACCTTCAAGTCAAACCAACACGGCAAGCAGATGGGCAATTAGCAACGAAACAAAAGAATGACGAAAACATTTCCTTACAAGAGCACTGTCAACATTTGGCAACGCTAGTCATTTGTGAAATGATGGATGTAGTGGCCGCTTCTTTGACTAATCGTTGGATGCAACCAACCAATAATACGACAGGGAAGAAGAATCCCTTGCGCGCACAACCCACTCGGTCCAAGTTGTCCATGACATTGGCATTGACCAATGCACGCACTCGAACCAAGACGCACAAGCAACAAAGCACAACCGCAACATCTGCTGCTACGACCTTTTTGGATTTGACTCTCACCGATCATGCTCCCAACTTTTGTACTGAAATGTTGTTTCATCTCCGACCTGGCACCATTCTGGAATGCTTTCCTAAAGGGACAAACACAAGTACAACCAATCTCGACAACGTCTTTTTGGCTTGTGTAGCACCCTCTACCAACCGTGCCACTCTGGAATCGACGCGGCAATTGACCCTTGTGGTCCATGACTCGGCCATTGCCCAAAGACATGGCGACAGCATTAACCACCAGCTCTTGACTGTATCATCTTTATCCCTCCTTCAAATCACCCCCATTGCCAGTTTGGTATCGGAGTTTCGACAATTGGAAAGCTGTCTCTTGCTCATGACACAAAAACGGAGTATATCGTTTGAAAAGTCCTATTTGGGCGACCCCAAAGATGCATACGACAACAGCGACGACAACAATAGGACACGTATAGCCATATTGTTGGCTCAAGCCAAACTACTGGCCGAAGACGAACACTGGACTTTGCCGGAACTCAACGACAAGCAAATACAGGCTGCCACTTCCTTTTTGACTTCGCCCAAAGGACGATTGTCACTTGTTCAGGGGTACGTGCCGTTTATACCAACACACCAGTATCAACCTTGCTTTTCTGTTTCCTATCTACAGCAATGGATTTGGCATAAACTCATCTTTCTTGTTCTCGTTGCTAACATCTCAAAAGACCTCCTGGCACTGGTACGAAAGCAATGCTGAACTCAAATAACTTATTTCTGGACTCCTGCACTACAAGACCGTTTCGATATGACACATATACACGTGTCATTTTCTCTCACTTTGCGTCCTCTTATTTTATTCAAAAGGCAAAACAACGTTTTTGGTATCCATCATTTGCCGCTGTCTCTTGAAACCCTTCCCATCCGATGAACAACCACAACAACCAGGACCCATCATGGTTACAGCGCCCACCAACAAAGCCATTGCCGTTTTGGCATTGCGATTTATGCAAGCTATACAACACGGAAAAAATAACAATCTCAAAATTGTATTGGTTGGAGATCCCGACAAGTTACTCGACGTGGAGGAGGCAAAGGAAAATAGAACGAAAACCAACCAAAAGGAGCAGGCTTCGATTCGATCCATCTTCTTGTATCACTTTCTTTCCAATCTACAAGCAGAGCTGCAATCCTTCAAAGCACACTTGAAGGGGAAAGTGGCCTCCCACAATACCAACAACAGCAACGAGTTCACTCACCACTCATGGTCGAAACTGCTTCGTCTCTTGAACCAGTTTGTAGACATTGGCAGTCTCTTCCCTGCAAATGTCAAGGAAAATGCAGAAAACCTTCAAACGTCTCTGCTCAAAGGCAAGACGACTACAGCAGCAATAGCTCGAAACGCTAAGCAACTTCCCAAACTAGTGGACAAGCTGTTGCAGGATGTGAATCAATTGGAGCAAGGTTCCAACAACAAAAAGGGCTTGATCAATCAAGTACACCGCCATCTTGTGGGTAGGGCTGATGTTATCTTTTGCACCCTAGCAGCCGCTGGATCCAGCGTTTTCAAGTCCCAACAACAACCGCGTATGCAGCGTCCGCGTGCGTTGATTGTAGATGAAGCCGCGGCTGCCACGGAACCAGAGCTTGCCATTCCTTTTTACCTAGAACCAGAGCGCTTGTTGCTGGTAGGTGATCCTCGGCAATTGCCAGCAACCGTTTTGAGCCACAAAGCCAAGGCACTGGGATTGGACCAAAGTTTGCACCAACGGCTCATGGACACTATACCAGGAGGCTATCCCTATACCATGTTGGAGACACAGTATCGTATGCGGCCAGTGATATCAGAATTTCCGTCACGGCAGTTTTACAACGGAAAGTTAAAGAACAGTCCACGGGTGGAATGGTACGATCTTTTGATGACTACTGTCTCTGACTGGCATGTTGCCATTACTTTTTCCCCGTCGACTAACCCGATTGACATATTATTGTATGTTTCTATGAATGACTGGCAGCGCGACCTATGTGAATCCTTTTCCTCTACCATTGCCGGCAGATCAGAACCAGCCATTTCTTTTTGAACAAGTGAATGGTACAGAGGAACGTCAAGGCAACGGTTCTTTCCGGAACCATGCGGAAGCGGAAGCTGTTGTAGAATGGATCCGTCGACTGGAAATTGCTCGCGGCGATGATCCCCATTGGTATCGCTCAGATAAGGTACGCATCATTAGCTTTTACAAAGCACAAGTCGACCTTATCAACCGATTGCTACGCAAGGCGGGCCTTGGTCGCACAAACCTTGTCGCTACGACAGTGGACAGCATTCAGGGCAATGAAGCCCATGTCGTGATTCTTTCATTCGTGAGGAATTGCAAACCCATGGGCCTTTCTTCGTTGGGATCCGACCGAGAGGCGGCAGCTCGGAAAACGGCGGGATTTTTAACAGACGACCGTCGCATCAACGTCGCCTTGACACGTTCTAAATATCAACTCATTTGCATCGGAAATGTGGACAACATGCTCAAGAACAAGCAACTCACTACACTGCATAAGCTTGCTTGCAGCGCACAACATCGAAACTGCATTCTTGGCCGGTTTATTGTTCCGGAATTCGTTGCTAGCGCTAGTATCCGTTTTGGTTCTCGCACGGCAAGTGACACCGGTAGCGCCAGCAGCACAGGCAGCCCAAGTAGCAGCGATAAGGAGAACAAGGTCAGTGATTCGGTATGCAGCGCCTTTCGGAATCTTCCTCCCGCGTCGACGAAACGGAAATTGGGAAAGCATGGAAAAAGAGAAACCGGCTTAAACAAGAAGCTGAAAACAACAGCTGGGAGCAACCGAGATAGGTAGTTCGAGCATTGAGCAAAAAAGTCACTCTGAACGACAACATCTACCAGAAAACTGCTGTATGTGCCTATCCCATAAAGGACCCAAAAGGGAACTTGTTCTGACCCCACAAATGCTCGGCCAGGTTACAAGAAAATGCTATCATTCTTTCCTCGATAGAATCTATCTCGGTGTTTCGAACGAGCACAGCGTGTACGAGCCGTGCTAATGGAGTAGACTCCAAGCAGTCTACTAGCTAGCTATCTCTGTCTTGTTATAGTGGAACCAGTATCAACCAATCAATAATGAGAGAACAAAATGATAGATCTCCATAGAGGTTTACAAACGTTCAAGGCATCCGAGACGAAAAAGCTACTACGACGTAGTAGGGCTATTCGTCTGGGTTCGGATTCTTCACCCCTACGTCATGGTGAAGTAATCCAAAAGGCCCCAACGCAAAGTTGACGTCAGGGATCCTTCCGTTAAAATCAGCATATAAATCTCTAGACATTGACACCAAGTGTCTTTTTACTACTATCATAAGTACGCACGCTGCCGGTACCGGTACTTACTTCGTACGGTACAGCTGTCTTTACTGAGACCGAAACCAATCAAACGTCATTTTTTCGTATCTTTCATGCTGTCGTCACTTCCGCAAACACTGACATCGGTGTGCGTCTTTGCTCACCTTCGATCATCCCTTTTCCAACAGTGTTGATTGCCAACAATAAATGCCTATTCTAACAGTTAGCTAGCTAGCTACTAGCTAGTATTTCAGTGAAATGCAAAATTAATCATCATTTTCTCACAAATTGGAAAACTGGAAAAGGTCAGTGTCGCTTCATCATTTTCAAATAAAAAATATTCTTTTATCATCATGAGAGTGATTAGCCTTGCTTTACTCGCAGCCAGTGCGACCGCTTTCGCACCGGCCGCTGTCAACGTACGCCTTCAGCCCTTCCAGTCTTCCAGTGTCCTCACTTCGACCAAGACCGACGATTTCGCTTCTTTGGTCAACAAGAATGAGAAGGGTGCCATTCAAGATTTCGAAGAACGTTCCGAGCGTTTGTCTTTGGATATTTCCAAGACGACTTACAGTCAGCTCGTGAAGAGTCCCCCAGATGCGTACATTTCTTTCGCCGAAAAGGGTGCCAGTAATGCGCATTTGCCCAAGCGAAAGATCTTCCACCAAAGTGTTTTGGGTGGTTGCTATGTCGGATTCGGAGGTCTCATTGCCCTTGCGATTTCTGGTAATATTGGTGGCATTGCTGGAGCCAATCCAGGAATTGCCAAGATGGCCTTTGCCGCTCTTTTCCCAGTCAACTTGCTCTTGATTGTTTCGTCCTCTGGTCAGCTCTTTACAGGAAACTCTGCCACTGTCGCGGCCGCAAAGTTTGAAGGCTTTTGCTCCTGGAAGGATTTGTGGCGTAACTGGGCAATTTCCCTTACTGGTAACATTGTTGGCTGTGCTCTCTTTGCAAAAGCTGCCATGATCGCACAGGTCATGACCCCTGGAGCCGGTAATCTGGCCATGGGCATGGCTGTCGCCAAGTGCAGTGTTCCTCTGGTCCCCACTATTATGCGTGCCATCATGTGTAACTGGATGGTCAGCATGGCTGTCTTCTTGGCTGGAGCTGCCAATGATCTTTCAGGAAAACTCATTGGTTGCTGGTTCCCCATCTCCACCTTTGTGGGTATTGGATTGGAGCACTCCATTGCTAACTTGTTTGTCTTGCCCCTTGCTTTGATGCTTGGTGCTAAGCTCACCGTTGCCGACATTGTCTTCAAGAACTTGATCCCTGTCATTATTGGAAACGGTATTGCTGGATCCCTCATTGTAGCGGCCAGTTACTCGTACCAATTCGGACGTTTGGGTGGTCTCCAACGTGCCATCTTCAAGGAGAAGCTTGCCAACATCCAAAAGGATCTTGCAACGCGACGCAAAATGAGGGAAGAGCAGTTGGCTGCTGATATCAAGGATGCCCTAGCCTAGATTAATTAAATAATTAAATAATTAATTTATGTCAACCCAACAACTACAACGACCGCCTTTTGGTCATTGTCGCCTGTATTTCCATTTGTTTCAAAGAAAACGCATCATGTGTTTGGAACTGTAGTCCAATGGATCTTCACTTAAAAACCACAAATGGGATGCTTGCCAAGCAAATTTTCATTTTCTTTGTCTGATACTACTATTGCTTGCATAAATGGGAATCAAGCCTCTTTCAGCCTGCATATTATTATTGTACTTGGTAAGAACTGTTGGCTAGCTAGTAAATATTGGTGTCAATGATGATGTTGAAGAAACCACTCCATAAAATTATCTTCTTTCGAACCAGCACTTCTGAAGGGTGCTTCCAAACAATCCACACTACAACAAGTAGCCTCATCTACTGCTACAACAGAATTATTTTATTCCAGTTGTTTTCAGGTTATTTTTCATTTTTCGAGTAGATATGCCATTTTTTATTGCGGTGCGTCGTACGTACTTTCCGGAAGGTGGCTTCAACCGGTGGATCGTTTTCCTGCCCAAGCTAACAGAAAGCGTCTGTCCTCAACCGATATGGCGCCGGGGGTGCCTTCATTCCTGGCTTACGCCACATTTTCTCATTTGCAAGCGGCGGCCACAAAATCAAATTCTTCCAAATTGATCTTTATTCGTGAGAGCGAGGTCCCACGCAGTAATAGTATCGAAATTGCTTCAAAAAGTTCCCTTCGTGTTCCGTTCCATGATTCAATTCCATTCATTATATTGAACACAGCCACGGCAAGACTTTGCTTCATAATTATATACCTCTACTTTTAGACTTGTGCTTCTTTTAAACTAGTCCAAATGGCAGAAATAATCCAGAACGAAACGCCCTCTCCGAAGAAGGAGCAGGAGCAAACCGTGGCCAATGATGACAATAGCAACGATAGTAATGAGACAACGACACAGGACAACATCAATAACAACAACCGTGTCGACAAGACGAAGTCACCATCCTTGACGCATTCCATGACAGATGAATCATCTACGTCGTCATCAACACAATCGTCGTCGACTCGCAACGATAATAACAGATACAGCAATGGCCATGGCAGCTTGCTTCCTTCCTATTCTCTGTCGCCTCTTTCCATTCCATGGTTGCCCGTGCATCATTTTCACAAACAAACGGGATTGGTACATTGTGTGGTACAACGGATTCCCAGCACCAATATCTTAAAACGACGGATCCGACGACACCAAGACGATCGTTGGGTCATGTTTTTACAGCAGCAGCAAGTACAGGATCATGACGAAAACAACCACTCGACAACCGCAGCAACACGCATTATTCCTCTTTTAATGGCCCAACGATCCAAAGACTCGTCGTTTTCCTTTCAAATTTATGACATTTCCACCATTCGAAACATTACTGCTGCCAACGACACGACAGAGGAGGACCCATATGATTATCACTGTACCATGAATCCTCGGTATTTGGGACACCTCTTGCGACGCAAGGAGGCCTCGTGTATTGGATATGCTCTCTATCAAGGAAAACCAGAACACGTCACACAGCAAGTGGCTTCTATTTGGTATCCCGCGACACCGATCTTGGGAGTGATTGGTCCACGAAAAGCTCACATGGCCATTTACAACAGTGGATTGGAAAGCCCTAGCACAACAACAAGTGAAACATCGGCGTGTGAGCCTAAGCAACAGCATCAGGAACAACAACGAGACGATCCGCATGATGACCCTAAAAGTGACCGCGACATGTGGAACATGGAGGCGGGCTTGCATGTCTTTGAAAGCAAGCGGAGTCGTGCCATGTCGCACTACACCAACAAGAAAAAGAAGAGCAATCAGGTTTTACCCTTTCAACCCTTTCAAGGACGGTGTCGGATTCCTTCCTCCAAGAATATGCAAATGGTATACGGTGACGGTGACAGCAAAGATGTGGTTTTGCAAATGGGAAAGTGGAGCAATGGCAAGGGCAAAGACGATGATGGAAGCCATGGCAGTGGCGAATCCTTTCATGTGGACTTTAAGAATCCCTTGACTGCCGCTCAAGCCTTTGGATTTGCCTTGGCACAGTTGGATCTATAAAAAGACGAAAGAGAAAGAGCTGAACGATGCATGTGATTTCTCACTCATTCCATGCGGTTTCCCTGCTTGTTGCTTGTACCGGTAGGATTATGCAAAGCTTGGTTGCATACAATTCCCCGGTAGCTGCTTCCTGGCGTTCTTCCATAAACTTTGAGAACCCCAACACAATATAGACAGCCAGGATGACGAGAGTAAATACCAATAGTGAAACACTGCTATTGGAAATTAAAAGCACGAGTACGAGTACCGGCTTGTGTATAAATAGTCTTTATCCAACGTGTTATAATATTATAATTGCGCACAAACCATTCATAGGATCTTCAGTGATCAAGCATCCTTTGTACTCTCCTCTCCATTGGTCACAAGGCCCGCTTTTCTTTTGGAATCCTGATAGCTGCATCCCGGCCTCAGTGGGAAATGCAAAAGGGCGGGATGTGCAACGTCAACTACAATTACAAATAGCGTGGTAAGCATGCGTACCCTGTTGATTACTGACGCAGATAAGATATGCCGTGTGGGTTATACGTACCAGGAAATCAATTGACAACTCCTAACTCGCGGACTAGCCGGCGGCGCCAGGGTGGCATCAATCAATCACCAAGCTTACGCTTCTTGGCAGATTCAATTGGAGAACGAAGCTTGATAGATTCCCTGTAGCACCAGATTCCTGGAGATTCTCGCAGCATGCCATAGATCAAGTCCGTCGCTCGAAGATCATTATACACCATGATACTCCAATCGTCCAGGTATGTCATCAGGACATTATAATTGTGGCTCAACGCCTTAAGAGAATGCGAAGCATCGCCTACCTCTAGGCACCACTCGTGTTTGTCGCCAACAACTTCTCTCATGAACCTTGACGACTGGTCTACTAAACGCATAATTTTCTTGGGGTCTAGAAGCTCAACAAACTCTGCAACACAAAGTGTACCCTCTCGCAGGTTCTTCCGACCAAGAGCATTCAGATTCAATCCCCGCAAAGTTGCGGCCCAGCAATCGTAGCCATTGCCTTTGAATGGTTCCTGAAAGTTAAAATCTGTACTCACAAGTGTCTGGTCAGGATCATAGCTATGAAGATTGAGTTCTTGCAAAGTTGTGTTCCCATCCTCCACCACATCACGGATAAGTCTTCGACTTGCTGGTAAATCTGGATCATGGTGAGGTTGTGGGTGATACATCTTGAGGCTACGTAGTGTCTGGTTGGTTTTCAGAGCATCGCAGAGCAACGAAACTCGATAAGATGCCCTTCCCAGTCCATGAGTATCGCTAGCCCTCCATTCCAGCTTCTCCAAAGATGAATTATTCAACAAATGTACCAAGATCGGAGTTAAATCCAGCACTTTGGGTGCATCCGACTTTATTGAGTCAATGCGCAACGACACTATCCGTTCTCGTGAGCCCCTTTCATCAAAAACTGTTGCAAAACGAGTACGCTGGAAAGGTAGCCTTCCAACTGTATAGAAGTTGGGAAGAAAGGCAAAGGAACTCCAGATAGTTGGGATCTCGGACTCCTTGGAGACCAGGCAGACACACTGATGGGTGGTATCCCTGAGTGCATCTTCTGAACCAGAATCCGGATCTGAACTGTAGCTCCCATCTTCTGAATCAGAATCCGATGACATCGTACGTTACGCTTGGCCTTTTTGAGGGAGGACAAACTTGAGTTAATGGAGGATGTACGTGCGTTAAGCGTCAAGAGTGCCTGTGTGCGAAACCAATGCCGTGACGGTGAAAAACTGCGCTGAGTTCGTAACAAGATTTGATCTGCGGTTCAGCTGGGACGTGATTATAG
>ENA-ORBV01011285-ORBV01011285.1-microbial-mat-metagenome-genome-assembly--contig:-NODE-11285-length-14088-cov-4.258154_pt1 | contig 14088 bp, 12 predicted proteins | sample MGYA00237777_ERZ505514 | MGnify/ENA primary metagenome ERZ505514 (study PRJEB26160, sample SAMN06269048) | microbial mat metagenome | isolation source: Oligotrophic lake microbial mat | place...
CGTCAGATGTGTATAAGAGACAGGCCCAGGGGGTGACCAATAGCGATCGCCCCGCCGTTTACATTGACTTTAGTGCTATCCAGTCCGAGATCTTTTATACAGGCAAGAGATTGTGAAGCAAAGGCTTCATTGAGTTCTGTCAGTTCAATATCCTTTATGGTTAGCCCGGCTCTTTGCAGCGCTTTTTGTGTAGCAGGTACCGGGCCGATACCCATAATGGAAGGGTCCACACCCGCTACGGCCATTGACAATACTTTCGCCATCGGCGCCAGGTCATATTTTTTTACAGCTTCTTCACTGGCCAATAACATGGCCCCAGCCCCGTCGTTGATACCGGAAGAATTACCGGCTGTAACGGTACCATCTTTTATAAAAGCAGGTTTTAAGGAAGTCAGTTTTTCCAGCGAAGTCTCTCTTGGGTATTCATCGTTGACGATCCAGCTGATCAGCCCTTTCTCATTCACTTCGATCGCCGCTATTTCATCCGCCCATTTATCCGCTGCTTTAGCTGCAAAATATTTTTCCTGCGAAGCGGCGGCAAATGCATCCTGTTCTTCCCGGGATATATTCCATTGCTTCGCTACATTCTCCGCTGTTTCACCCATACTATAAGGATAATACATATCAGCCAGTTTTTTATTGACTAAGCGCCAGCCGAGGGTCGTATCAACTACTTCAGCCGTCCGCTGAAATCCGGCTGTTGCTTTTGGCATCACAAAGGGAGCTCTTGTCATACTTTCAACGCCGGCAGCAATAATCAGTTCCGCATCTCCGCACATCACTTGTCTTGCTGCATCCATAATCGCCTGCAGACCCGACGCACAAAGCCGGTTAACAGTATTTCCGGCAACCGTTACAGGCAGGCCAGCCAATAATGCGGCCATTCTTGCAACATTCCGGTTATCTTCCCCGGCCTGGTTAGCTGCGCCCGCAATCACATCTTCAATACTATGTACATCCACTGAAGGGTTTCTTTGCAATAAAGACCTGATCGCATGTGCCAGCAGATCATCCGGACGAATACCGGAAAGGGCACCTCCATATTTTCCAATGGGCGTTCTGAGAACATCAATAATATAGACTTGTTTCATCAGCTTATTTTACGTTAGAAATTTTAACCGGGGTTGTTGAGAAAACATTTCCAGGCGCATTTCATACGGGTGAATAAGCCTGCAAGATAACCGATTCAGCTATTCGCTCCCGTCGGGCAGGGGTTTGTTATCTTTGCCACATGGCAAAAACGGCAGTCAGGAATATCCGGCATTTGAGTTTGGCGGATATCGAGCAGTATTTTGAGGAAGTCGGAGAAAAAAAATTCCGGGCCAAACAGGTATATGAATGGCTCTGGTTGAAACCAGTGCAGCATTTTGATGCCATGACCAATATCTCCAAAGACCTTCGCCAAAAACTCGCTGCGGAATTTGTATTACCCGGTCTAACAGTAGATACGACACAGTTTAGTGAAGACGGAACCATTAAATCCCGTTTCAAAACACATGACGGACATTTGATAGAAGGCGTGCTGATACCCACTAAATCAAGGTTCACTGCCTGTGTTTCCTCCCAGATCGGGTGCTCACTGAGTTGTAAATTTTGCGCCACTGGTTATATTGACCGGAAAAGGAACCTTGACTTTGATGAGATATATGACCAGGTTGCTATCCTCAACCAGCAATGTGAGAAGACCAATGAAAAAAAACTCAGCAATATTGTTTTTATGGGGATGGGCGAACCCCTGCTGAATTACAAAAACGTACTGAAATCCATTGAAAAGATCGTATCACCCCATGGAATGGGGATGAGTCCAAAAAGAATTACCGTTTCTACTGCTGGGGTAGCAAAGGGTATCCGCCAGTTGGGCGATGATAAAGTGAAGTTCAAACTGGCCCTGTCCTTACATGCGCCGACAGACCAAAAAAGGCATGAGATCATGCCGATCAACGACAGCAATAATATCAAGACACTGATAGAGGCACTCAATTATTTTTACCAGCAAACGGGCAATGAAATAACATTTGAATATATCCTGTTTAAAAATTTCAATGATTCCCTGGAAGATGCTGATGAGCTGATAAAAGTGTACCGCCAGGTCCCGGCCGATCTTGTTAATATTATTGAGTACAACCCGATCGACTTTGCCAAATTTGAAAAGCCGGAAGAACAAAAAGTACAGGCTTTTATGGACTACCTGGGCAAACACCGGGTGAATGCCCGCCTACGCAGAAGCAGAGGTAAAGATATTGATGCTGCCTGCGGACAGCTCGCCAATAAGAATTAAAGTATTAGTTGCTCCTGAGGCGATTGAGCGCTTCGATCTTGTTCTGCACATGAAGCTTCTGGTAAATATGTTTAATATGCTGCTTTACGGTTTCATGGCTGATAAAAAGTTTTTCTCCGATCTCTTTATAAATAAGTCCCTGTGCTAATTCTTGTAATACCTCATGCTCCCTTTCACTAAGGATCTCTGACACTTTCAACTGTTGCTGTTGCTGGAAACTGGCAATTACCCGCCGGGCAATGTAAGGACTCATCGGAGAACCGCCGTTCTTCAACCCTTCCAATGCAGCAAGGATCTGCTCGCCGGAACTGTCTTTTAATAAATACCCCAATGCTCCGTTCTTCAACGCGGAGAAAATAAATTCATCATCATCATACATACTGCAGATGATACACTGCACCTGCTTGTTGGATTCAGTGATATGCGATACCAATTTAGCACCGTTCATACCCGGCAGCTTTATATCTACAATAACAATTCCTGAAAGCTGGGGAATAAAAGGCAGGATCGCTTCTGCGGATGAATAGATTCCCCCCACCTCAAAGCTTTTGCTATCAGTAATGAAGGTGACCAGCGCCTGCTGGTATTCCCTGCTGTCTTCTACTATGGTAATTGTTGTCTTAATACCTGTAAATTAAGGCTGTAAATAATACAAAGCAAGTCAATTTAAGAACTTAGGAAAAAATACTTCGCCGGGTACGAATGACTGTTAGGATTTTTCTACGAAAATTTTCCTATTCAATTAAACTTTGCGATTGCCGGGCTGTCTGTACTTCGACATTTTTTTTATACCAAGCAGCTCCCTCTTTGGGAAAGCTTTGGCTAAAATGGAGAAAGTTAAAATAACCTAGAAACGTCAAAAACAAAAAATTAAAAACTATGAAGAAGATAATTCTATCAGCAATTGTACTCATGATGGCTTTTGCTGTACAAGCTCAGGAAACACCCGGGAAAACGGGTGACAGACCCCATTCAATGGACAAACGAAAGCACCATCGTGGAATGGATATGCAGAAATTGAACCTGACCGAAGAACAGAAAGCAACTTTCAAATCCCAGAAAGAAAATTTCCGAAAACAAATGGAAGAGCTGAAGAAAAATGAAACGCTGACATTGGGTGAGGCTAAAAAGAGGGCGGAAAATATTCGTAAGGAACATAAAGCTAAAATGGAAGGCCTGCTTACCAACGATCAAAAGACCCAGCTGCAAAAAATAAAAGCAGAAGGAAAAGAAAAACATGCTGCTATGGGCAGGCAAAGAGGCGAAAGAATGAAAACAGAACTTGGTTTAACCGATGAACAATCAGCAAAAATGCAATCCAACCGTAAGGCAATGGGTGAGAAGATGAAAGCACTGCGGGAAAATAAGTCATTGACTGATAATCAAAAGAAAGAGCAAATGAAAGAATTGATGAAACAGCAGAAAGAAAATATGAAATCGGTTCTGACAGAAGATCAATTGAAAAAATTAAACGAAATAAAACATAATAGACCTGAAGGTGGTGATAGAAGGAACCATGTGATGAAAGAAAAAGAAACGATTTAATTACAATCCGTTCGTTAGGAAAACTAAGCCCCCGTCTGATACGGGGGCTTCCCTTTTGGCCTGATTACCTATCTTTGCCGCTCACTACTGTTGTAAAACAGCTCCCCGAGTCCTGCGGACAAATTACTACACATGAAAAAGAAAGCCAGTCATTTCGACAAATTCAAACCCAAAAAGAGCAACGCTGCCATCAAAGAACAATTCAAGCAGGAGAAAAGAAAGTACAAGAAAGAAAAAGAAGAGTTTTTTGAGAAAAAGAAGGCCGAAACAAGAGCTTTGCAAACTGGTGTCCGGAGCCGCGGAGCCGTAGTGAGTGCCACCCCAACACCTATTACACATAACCGGCCACAGCCTATCGGGCAAATGCCCCTGAATAAATATATTTCCCATGCTGGTATTTGCGGCAGAAGGGAAGCGGCTGAACTCGTAAAGAAAGGGCTGGTTAAAGTAAATAAAGAAGTGATAACCGAGCCGGGTTATAAAGTTTCCGCTACGGATGAAGTGAATGTGAATGGGAAAAAGATCTTCCTGGCCAAAAACCTTGTTTATATCTTATTGAACAAGCCCAAAGATTATATCACTACCACCGATGATCCGCAGGGAAGAAAAACGGTACTGGATATCATTGGCCGTGCCACCACAGAAAGAGTATATCCTGTTGGCCGGCTGGATAGAAACACCTCCGGTGTTTTATTGCTTACCAATGACGGGGAGCTCGCACAAAAACTGACTCACCCCAGTAACGAGATCAAAAAAGTATATCATGTTACACTGAATAAACCATTGGAGAAAAAAGATTTTGAAAAGATACTAAGCGGTGTAACGCTGGAAGACGGACCGGCAAGTGTAGATGTGCTGGCTTATGCAGACATGAAAGACAAAACACAGGTAGGTGTTGAAATACATAGCGGCCGTAACCGTATCGTTCGCCGCATATTTGAGGCCCTTGGCTATGATGTAAAAAATCTTGACCGGGTGATCTTTGCGGGGTTGACAAAGAAAAATATTGAGCGGGGCAAATTCAGATTCCTTTCTGAAAAGGAAGTAAGGGATCTAAAACATTTTGGGAAAGGAAAGTAAGGAGCTACCCACTTTGCCTGCAGTGGAAAATGCAATTAATAAAATAAAATTAATTGCCTGCGGCAATTTGATTAGCCACAACTTTTCATGAGCGAAGGCGGGAGTTTAACACAAATTGATACAGATTATTACAATGAAAGTTTCGGATCTATTGATTTTTGAGAATGATGATTTTATTGCCCTGAATAAACCCTCCGGTCTATTATCTATTCCTGACCGGGAAGGGAAAGAGTTATCGCTGAAGAATATCTTACAGGAAAAATATGAGAAGATCTTTACCGTTCACCGGTTGGACCGGGATACCAGTGGATTGATCGTATTTGCCAAAAATGAAGTAATGCATAAACATTTATCGCTGCAATTTGAAGCAAGGCTTACCCGCAAGATCTATACCGGCCTTGTGCTCGGCTCCCCTGCAGAAAAGGAAGGACATATTAATCTCCCACTGGCAGAGAACATGGTACAACGGGGTGTTATGATCGTGAACCGCCGGGGTAAAGAATCACTGACGGATTATAAAGTGCTGGAAGATTTTGGTATTTACTCCTGGATGCAATTCCATATTCATACGGGACGTACCCACCAGATCAGGGTGCACATGAAAGAAATTGGTCATCCTATTGTTGGAGATGCCTTGTATGGGGATGGAAAACCTTTACTGCTCTCTTCACTTAAGAAGAAAAAATTCAAATTATCAAAAGATGCCGAAGAGGAAAGACCTTTGCTGGCCCGGCTGGCCTTACATGCTTTTCAACTCAGCTTTACTACGGTGGCCGGTGAGAAAATAGAATTGACCGCTGAATTACCAAAAGATATAAGGGCCACGTTGCAGCAACTGGCCAAATGGAGAGCAAAATAATTCCTGAATCAGCATTTATCCAATGCCTGTAAAATATCATGGAGGATATCCTCGGGATGCTCCAACCCAATAGATACGCGGATAAGTCCGGGGGTAATTCCAACAGCCGCTCTTTCAGCATCCGTCAATTTTGAGTGCGTAGTACTCGACGGGTGTGAAGCAATACTCCGGCTATCACCAAGGTTATTGGTCATCGATAGCATTTGCAGTTCATTCAGGAATTTTCTCCCGCTTTCAATACCACCTTTTAATTCAAAGGTTACAATTCCGCCGCCATTCCGCATCTGTTTTTTAGCAATAGCATATTGCGGATGTGTTGGCAGAAAAGGATACTTCACTTCTTTTAATTGAGTATGCCCTTCTAAAGAAGTAGCGATCTGCAAAGCACTTTCGGCATGCTTATCCATCCGGATGAATAATGTCTCGAGGCTTTTAGTCAACACCCAGGCATTAAACGGGCTCATCGAAGGTCCGGTGTTGCGAATAAATAAATACAATTGATTGATGAGTTCCTTTTTTCCGACCACTACCCCGCCTAATACCCGGCCTTGCCCATCAATAAATTTAGTAGCAGAGTGCAATACCAGGTCAGCACCATATTGAATAGGTTGCTGTACAGCAGGTGTGGCGAAACAATTATCAACTACCAATAAAATTTTATACTTCTGACAGATGGCGGCTACAACCTCGATATCAATAATATCCAGCCCCGGGTTGCTGGGTGTTTCTAGATACAGCATTTTCGTAGCAGGCCTGATCAAAGCTTCGATTGTTTCCGGTTGGTTCATATCGAAATAAGAAGATTCGATACCCCATTTGGGTAAATATTTTGTCAGGATGGTATGCGTAGAGCCGAAGACAGCAGCTGCAGAAATGATATGATCGCCTTTGCTTAAAAAGGTCATGAATGTAGCAAAGACGGCGGCCATGCCTGTTCCCGTTGCCACCCCGTCTTCCGCACCTTCGAGGGCTGCCATCTTATGTACGAACTCGTCCACCGTTGGATTAGTAAAACGGGAATAGATATTAACTTCCAGGCTGTCATCAGCAAATGCCGCTGCCATTTCTTCTGCAGATTCGTAGGTAAAGCTGCTGGTCAAAAACAGGGGTGTGGAATGCTCTTTCTGTCCTGTTTTTTCGGTTTGAATCCGGATAGCTTTTGTTTCGGGGTGTTGAGACATTAGTATTTATTAGTTGGATTGTAAAGATACAAAACAGCGCTAATGTAACTGCAAAGAAAAACACATGCCGGAGAAAATTTTGCTAATATCTTTAAGTTTTCAACTTGTGTAGTTATCAGTTTGATAGCATGGTGTCATTTGAAATGAAGTTTTAAAAATACACAATATTTTATGTCACCGTATACGTAACACCATAACCTGAGAGGTTGCCAATAAGTGGTTGACAATATGCAGTTGAGTTGTTTTAAAAAAACTCGTTTCTCTATTCCCAACAAATAAAAGTAAATTGGCAGTGTTAAAATTATTTGTTTGAAAAAGCAGCTACTTTTTCTCTTTATTATTTTTCTTTCTTTACCTGTCTGCGGCCAGCAACGGATTGGTAATTTTATTGCCTATAGCAGAGAAAACGGATTAGGTCAGCATACTTTTTCTACTGTGTTTGAAAGCAGTGATGGCTATTTATGGATCGGCAGTAACTCCGGTCTATTTCGTTTTGATGGAAAACGATTTCAACAAATAAGTTCTCTTTACTACAACAGCAATTCCCCCGGCGATAATAGCATAGTAGATTTTGCGGAAGACAATTTAGGTAATTTATGGATCGCCGGTTTCCGGTATGGCATTACAAAATACAATTTAAAAACAGGCCGATTCCGCCAATACAAACGCCTGTCGGCAGATAGTACAGAAACGTACGGAACTCCTTGCATTTACAAAGACAATCAGGGTACGTTATGGATGGGTACTGCAGGCCGTGGCCTGGCAAAATACCTGTCGCAAAAAGATACTTTTCAACTTTTTTATCCTGATCCGTTAAAAGCAACCGACGGATCTATACGGGCCGAGAATAATGTTACCGGAATTACAGAAGATAATAATGATAAAAACATACTATGGCTTTCCTGTTTGGATGGCTTGTATAGTTTTAATAAAAAAACGAATGCCTTTATCTTTCATCCGTTTTATTACACGGGTAATAAAATAAAAAATGTAAATTATTTTTTGTGTATTGAACAATGGGGTAATTACCTGTACCTCGGCACCTGGTACGAAGGGCTGATACTATTTGATAAAATAACTAACCAGTTTAAACGTATCCCCTATAACAATCCGGGCAGAAACGAATTTCATTATGGCATCATGGATTTGCAGTTGCTGGGAGATTCTGTTATATATATGGCTTGTATTAATGATGGCCTGCTGCGTTATCATGTTAAAACACATACTATTTCGGCCGCCTTAACCCAGCCTGATGTAAAACAATTAAATACCGAAATAGGTATACAACGAGTATCATTAACAAAACATGCTGGTATTTTTGCAGGTGGTAATGCAGCTATTTACCAGTTACATCCAAATAATAACCGTTTTACCCATCAAATAAATTACCCGGCAGAAAAAACATTTCCCGAAGAAGATATTCATTTAAATGCTTCGGTATATGATGCAAACAAAAAAGGGTATTGGAATGCATATTTTAATTATAATGGACTAGTATTTATTGATTCCTCATTTTCAACAATGCAGTTATTCCCTGCAGCTATCAGCAATAAAAATATTTTTATTGATGTAGCAAAAGATGCAGATAATAACGTCTGGGGGCTAGACCGAAAAGGCCTGCTATATTTTGTAGATATCCAAAATAAAATAACACAGCCTGCAAATACGTTGCCTGGTGGAATCCTATTATCTGCAGAAAACAAATTACTGCAAATAGAAACAGACGCTACCGGCAATCTATGGCTTGCCGGAAAAAAAGAAGTGTATCATTATAATCTACGGAATAAGCAATTATCCACTTTTACTATTCCTTTACAGCAATTTCTAAAACATTCAAAAAACGGCATCAAATCCCTTGTAGTAGTAACAGACAGTAAAAATAATGCCTGGGCCGCCACCAATGCCGGGTTATTTAAATTTGATATAACAACAAAAAAGGTAAATTATTTTTTTGACTCGGTAAATACCAGGCAGCCGCTTGCATCCAACAATATAAAAAGTATTACTGTAGATAATCAAGATAATGTATGGTTAGGTTATTACAGTGAAGGCATACAGGTGTTAAACACTGATAACCTTACAATAGCAAAAAGATTTACTACAGAAAATGGTTTACCTGCCATGGAAATAAACTTCCTGGCCTGCGACAGAAAAAACAATATACTGGCTTGCCTTAATAATGGATTAGCTATTTATACCCCTACCATAAACAACTGGCAAATTATTAACGGTAGGGATGGATTAAAAAAAGACTATTTAGATGTACCTGTTTTTGCCAGCAGTAACGGGCAAATAATAGTTGACCAGGTAAACAGTGGCCTGGTTTTTAATTTAGACTCTTTGTGGGGCAAAAAAGACAGTACATTTACTCATATCACTTCTTTAAAAATAAATGGTAGCGATTACAGGGCAACCACTTTGCCTAATTACATTTCCTCAATAGAATTACCATCCGGTACAAAAGATATTCATATTGAATTTTCAGCAACCAACTGGCAATTACCTTTTAGTACAAAATATTTTTACCGGGTAGATGGTATTCATAAATCCGGCGATTGGATTGCAGTGCACGAAGCCATGATAAACCTTACGGGATTATCGTCAGGCAAATATACCTTTCGTTTTTATGCCGTTACGGCTGATGGTGTAAAAACCGGTGACAGAACTTTAGAAATAAAAATCAATCCCCCATTTTATAAAACATGGTGGTTTATTGTATTGTGCCTGCTGGCACTTAGCGGTATACTTTACGGCATTTATAAATACCGTATTAACCAGTTAAAAAAAGTACAATATATGCGTAACAGCATCAGCAGAGATTTGCATGATGATGTTGGCGCCACCATGACAAGTATTTCTATATTAAGCGAAGTAGCATCACAAAAAGTACAGCAACAACAAACTGCTGCAGCACATCAAATGATGAATCAGATTGGTGTAAGTTCCCGTTTATTGCTGCAAAATCTGGATGATATTATATGGAGTATTAATCCAAAAAACGATTCTATCGAAAAAATTGTACTCCGTATAAAAGAACTGGCTACCGAGGTGATGGAACTTAACAAAATAACTTACCATCTCCATTTTGATAACAAGTTTAATAACATCGGTATTCCTATGCAAAACAGGCGGCATTTATTCCTCATTTTTAAAGAGGCTTTAAATAACATGGTAAAATATTCCCATTGCAAAAATGCAATTTTATCTATGTATATTAAAGAAAATACGCTTATATTGGCACTAGAAGATGATGGTATTGGCTTTGATACAAATAATTTTATTGCCGGTAACGGACTCTCTAATATGCAGCAGCGGGCAACCGAAATGAAAGGTAAATTATTAGTGCAATCAACCCCAGGCAAAGGAACCAGCATTACTTTACGCTGTCCTTTATAATAAAAATGTTTGTACTATTATTAAAATTAAATCCCCCGAACAGGGGATTATCACGAATAATATTATAATGAACTTTACGCCATGACAACAATTGGTATTGTTGAAGATAATGATGTATTACGTAACAGTTTGGAAATGCTGTTACAAAACAACGGTAACTACCAGGTAGTTTTTTCACTTCATGATGCCCGTACAATACTTGAGCAAACAGAAATACACATGCCCCGCCTTATTTTAATGGATATAGATATGCCGGGCATAAATGGTATTGAAGCAGTAAAACTGGTAAAAAAAGATTTCCCTGCAGTGGACATTATTATGTTTACTGTATTCGAAGATGATGAAAAAATATTCAGAAGTGTAATGGCTGGTGCAAGTGGGTACCTGCTTAAAAAAATCGCACCATCCCGTTTGCTGGAAGCCTTAGCTGATTTTGTACAGGGCGGAGCGCCTATGACGGGAAGTATTGCCACCCGGGTTTTAGAAATGTTTCGCAAACAAACCAAACAAACCACTGCCAACTTTAATCTTTCTGTAAAGGAATTAGAAATATTAACTGCCTTAACCGAGGGTAAAAGTTTTAAGGTAATTGCAGCCGAACGCTTTTTAAGTGCCGAAACGATAAAAAGTCATGTAAAAAACATCTATGTGAAATTACATGTACATTCCAAGTCTGCAGCTGTGGCTAAAGCTTTTAAAGAAAAAATAATTTAATCCCTTTTTCAGTTTTTTCCTCCATTGTTTTTTCCTGTCCTTACAACTTAAAGTGTCTTCCTTTTTTTAAAAACCCCTCAAACGGGGGGTTTTTAAAGGTTATCCTTATATATATTTTTGACAGGTTAAAATAACACTTTGAAAAAGAGATTTACTATAATGAATTTTATGAGTAAGAGAAAGTCAATACCCCTGATCAGCCTGCTGCTTTGCTCACTAATTATACAGGCACAGCCTTTTACATTAGATAAACAATTTAAAGCAGAAAAATTACTTCTGCGCAAATTTAATATACCCAGCGAACCGAAGGCAAAAGGCCGCATAAGTATTACCAAAGTAACACAACTGGAAGACACCCTGTTTTATTTTGTAAAAGATGCAAGCATTTATTCGCCGGTGTATGTAAGCTTGCAAACAAGTGATAGTAGTAATAATGAGCCATTACAAATTACCCTGCATAAAATGAGCTGGAGAAAGGCAGAGCGTAAAGGCACAACAGATGCAAAGGGTTATTGGCACGAAATTTTTAAAACAGAAAATGATTTCGGCATCAGGGTTATTGCAAAAAACAAACCCGCAGTTTACAGCATCATGGTTTGGGTGGGTGATGAAGCAAAAATGGAAATCCCCTCTGCATTTAAAAAAGGAGCGCCACTAAAAACTGGTAGCAATTTTTTTAAAGATAATTTATTGTACCTCATACTTGCAGTAGTTGCTGTAATGGCAGCCCTGATATTTTTTAAATTCAAAAATAAAAAAAATGATAACCCGGTTTAAAATACTACTTATACTGTGCTGCAGTTTAATAACAGTAACAAATGCGCAAAGTGATGGAGATATCTCCGGGTCATCACAAATGAGCGAATCAGAAATAAGTGGCATGGCCGAACACTGGGATGAAGTAGGACAAGCAGGCGATCAGCTTGGAGACCTGGCGGAGAATTTTGGAGACCTTTTAAAAGCCGTACAATCTGCCAAAGATTTATACGACGCGGCAAAAGCCCTTGATGATAATGAATGCATACCTGATTTAACTACCGATGCCAGTGCGATGATGCCAACTGGTTGCGATGAAGAAGAGAACTGCAGTGCATGTTATGAAAAAGGAGTAAGCCGGCTAAACCATGTACGCAAAACCCTGGCAAGAATGGCCTGCCTGCGCATCAATACAAAAACGTATGTAGAATCCGCTATAGCTTTTGGGGATGATGTATCCGGTATACATGGCGCAATGGGCCTCATATGGCAAACCCAAAAAATAGGTATAAAGAAATCGTATGAAAAATTTAAAAAAACCTACGGCATAGTGCCTGATGCATTAACGGCACTAGGCTACGACGCAGTTAAAGTTCTTGTTGAGGCGATGAAGCGCACCGACAATCTTGATACCACAAAAATTCGCAATGAAATTGCGAGCACCAAAAATTATCAGGGCGTTACAGGATTAATTACGATAGATGAAAAAAGAAATCCCGTAAAGTCGGCTGTAGTTTTAAAAGTGGTAAGCACTGGGTTTAAGTATCAGACCACCGTGAACCCCTGATGTCTGAGTTTCTCCAACACGTAATTAACGGTGTGTCTCTGGGTAGCATCTATGCCCTGATAGCGCTTGGTTATACGATGGTGTTTGGAATTTTAGGCCTCATTAATTTTGCCCATGGTGAAGTTTATATGTTGGGGGCTTTTTCTGGTTATTATTTTTCACGCTGGTTTCATCTCCAAGAAAGCTCTTCGCCGAGCGGATTATTTTTAGTACTTGCATTGTCTATGGCGACTAGTGGCTTGGCCGGATTTATTATTGAGCGCTTAGCCTACCGTCCCTTGAGACAATCCCCGCGAATAAATCTTTTGATCACTGCCGTGGGGGTTTCATTATTTTTGCAGTTTTCGGGCCAAGTTATTTTTGGGGCTGACCCTCAATCGTTTCCACAAATTTACCAGCCGGCAGAACAATGGAATTTCGGCGATATAAGTATCAATCCACTTCAAGCAACAGTATTAGGGATTTCGATAGGATTAATGGCACTCCTTCAGTTTATAATTTATTTTACTCGCTTCGGTCGAGCCATGCGGGCCGTGAGTTTTGATCATAATCTCGCAAGCCTAATGGGTATTCCAACCAACCAAATTATTTCTTTTACATTTGTATTAGGTTCTGCGCTGGCGGGCGCGGCGGGGGTATTGGTGGGGCTAATTTATCCTCGCATTGAGCCACTCATGGGAGTGATGCCGGGATTAAAGGCCTTCGTGTCAGCGGTTTTAGGAGGGATCGGCAGCATCGTTGGCGCGGTGGTTGGTGCCATCACGCTAGGACTGGCTGAAGAATTTTTGGTAGGTTATTGGAAGCCCAGTTACCGTGATGCTTTGGCTTTTGCTGTCCTTATATTGATTTTACTTTTTAAGCCCACGGGTCTTTTTGGCAAAAAAACGAGCGAGAAGGTTTAAAAATGGAAGTCGAAAACTTTAGGACTAGATTTGGCCTTAACTCCCTGTGGATGTGGTTTTTCTTATTAGCGAACGTCATTCTCTTTCAAATATTTTTTGTTGGTCACATTGCTCCTTACGCATTTTCAATTGTTATGTACGCAGGGATCAACATTATTTTGGCGGTTTCATTAAACTTAGTGAATGGCTTTACGGGACAATTTTCGATGGGGCACGCCGGTTTTATGGCCGTTGGCGCCTACACGTCAGCCTTTTTGACGGGGTATTTTCAATTGCATCTGGGAGAGAGTTTTTCAAATCCGCTTATTTCAAATAGCCTGTTTTTTTTGGCTCTGGTAATTGGGGGACTTCTATCGGCCGGGTTTGGCTATATAGTGGGCCTGCCATCACTCAGACTTAAAGGAGACTACCTGGCTATTGTAACTTTAGGCTTTGGTGAAATTATTCGTGTCCTAATTTTAAATATGGATTTCTTAGGTGCCGCTCGAGGAATGCCAGGGATAGCGGGTCTTTCCAACTTTGCCTGGGTTTATGGTTTAGTAGTTATAACAATCTTTTTTATTTCCAGAATAATTCAATCAGCTCATGGG
>ENA-ORBV01011286-ORBV01011286.1-microbial-mat-metagenome-genome-assembly--contig:-NODE-11286-length-14085-cov-6.658909_pt1 | contig 14085 bp, 10 predicted proteins | sample MGYA00237777_ERZ505514 | MGnify/ENA primary metagenome ERZ505514 (study PRJEB26160, sample SAMN06269048) | microbial mat metagenome | isolation source: Oligotrophic lake microbial mat | place...
ACCACCGAGATCTACACCTCTCTATTCGTCGGCAGCGTCAGATGTGTATAAGAGACAGACCCATTTGAATGTACATAGGCGGATATGCGGAGTCTCTTCGTTAATGTCAATTTTTGGCAAGATTCAAAAAATATATGCCTAACCTTAATTTCCAAATACGCGGTCAAGAGTGAGTCCAGGAGTCGAAACTTTGTCGGCGACCGTGATGCGAGTCCAGCGATACCCACATACATTATACCTTGTTCATTAATGCAGATAAGATATCTGGCCGGGTATGCGTTTCTTCATTACTCACAAAATCATCTCGTTTCTGTTTTCCCTTCGCCGATCGATACATGTAGTGACACTTCTGGTATACCGGTAGACAGCGATGCCTTTACTTGCTTTACATGTACCAGAGCTAACTCAATAAATCCAGTGACCAAACACAACAGTTGAAAGTGGTAGCTCTTCGGGAACGAGTTGAGGACGCAGCTATCTACTAGCTCTAGATACTTTCGAAACGAATAAAATACAAAATCCCTCTCCCCCCCAATCTCTCCCTCTCTCTCTCTCTCCCTACAAACAAGAACAAGAACAAAACGAAGAAGAAGAACCTAGATACAATGCCGTCGACAAGAGATTTGCCGTCAACCATAAAGGTGGGAGCAAAAAGCCGACACGGATCTGAAAGTCCCCATCACGACACTCGAAGCAAAACCACGAAGTCCACTCGAAGCCGTGCACGCTCAAAAAGTGGGCATTCGTCTACAAGACGAAGGAGCAAGAGCAGGGAGCCGAGTCGTAGTAATCAGTATGAGCCACCAGAGCGAAAAGTTCTGGATGATGCGAGAAATGAAATTCCAGATGAAGGTTACGGCGAAGAGGAGAGTCGCGATGAACGTGATCGAAGGAGAAAGTCCTCCACTCGCGATCGTCGCAGAAAATCCTCTCATTCTGAGCGCGATCGAAGCCATCGCGACCGTGATAAAGAGCTAGAACGAGGTCACGAGCGCAGTAGGCGCGAAAGAGACCGCTCCGATCGAAGACGAACGTCTGGTAGATCCAGGAAACATAGAGACTATGATGAGGACGACGATGAGGAGGACGATTACGAAGAAGAGGAACATGGACAGTACCATCAATTTGAGGAAGTAGACGAAGACGAATATGATTACTCAAAAATGTCTCGACAAGCACCAAGCAGCGATGCGGGGGCAGCCGAGGAAATCGTCGATCCATTTAATTTATGCAACAATGGAGGGTCTGGGTCGTTCTCAGATGTTGAACCACCGTCCAGAACTCGAAGAAGTCGCCGAGCCGAAAAGCTGCTAGGCTCGCATCCATCGATGGACAGTCAATTTGACGTACCCACATATTCAGAGGACCATTATTACCAACCTCGACAAGACCATTCCTATGCAAGCATAGCCGTGTCTGCATTACAACTTCTAGTTTTGATGCTGCAACTTGCTATGTGTGGAGTTGCGCCTTTGGATGTTAACCCCATGGTAGGGCCATTCCCCGAGGCATTCAGTGAATGGGGCGGGAAGAATGCATATCTCATCCTGGAAAACCAAGAGTATTGGAGATTCGTGACACCTGCATTCTTGCACGTAGGCGTCCTCCATCTTCTTGCCAACTCTTTCTGTCTACTCTATTCATCGGCTCTTTTCGAGCGGGAATGGGGTTCCTGGACCTGGCTTTTTATCTTTCTCGTCAGCGAAGTCGGATGTGTCGCAGTGTCTTGTATCGCAGATCCTGATACCATTGCTGTGGGTAGTTCAGGCGCACTGATGGGACTGTTCGCTGCAAAGCTAGCCCATGTTCTAACGTACACGTTCTTTGAGACGCATGATATGTCACAAGATGACGGCATCCATGTAGATCAACTAAGCAGCGTCTTGTGCGGCTTGACGCTGGTTTCCTTGCTAAGCTCTTTTACGTACGTGGATTGGTCCGGTCACATGGGAGGGCTTGCCAGTGGTTTTTTTGCAGGAATGCTAGTTTTCGCAAGGCCGATTAAATCTTGCTGTGGGAGCCTGTTCTGGGGTTTTCTGGGCCTCGCGGGAATTGCTGGAACGGCAGTTCCTGTAGCATACCTGCTCATGAATGAGGTTGAGCCAGAGGAAGATCTAGCTGACGCCTGTGAATATTTCCGGAATCTGTTTCCGGAAGGCTACACCTGTGGTTGCTTTTCGTAGCAGCACTATGGCGATCGCGGCAATGTCCATGTGAAAATAACACTAAGCCACCAACTAGATAACTCAAATAACTTGCCAACATACATAAGTGCATGGGAAGTTTTCTACGCCTTACCTTCTCTCAATCCTTTTGTTTGCATTGTACGTGTGTCTGCCGTTTTCCCTTTTGGTTTGGCGCTCTTCTGGAGACAGTCAGCTATAGGAAAACTAAAGTCTTTTTGATATAGTACCGGAAGCTAAGTCAGCACAGGATAAATCATTGCCAGCATGAACATTTACCCTTCATTGTCCTACCCCTGAACTCCTACTCCTCTGGTGCAGCCCAAGTGGTTAGAGCCAAGGCACAATATTTGGCAGATTTTTATTCATGGACCTGGACCACAACAAAAAATCACCTAGCCACCTACCTGTCAAACAAAGTGTTTTAGCGAACACTGACTCCCTACATCTCATTCAACAGACTCACAACAGCTAAATTAAATTCAGTTGGGTGCAGCAGCAATGCCCAAACTAGTGATTCTTCTACTGCTATTAGCCACAGGGGACAACATTTGTGTGCCAGCTAACGGTAGTGAAGACAGAAACAACTGCATGGGCAACACAGCCAGCAATGACTGATTCCACATGAGTGTAGTGTGCGCCCCGGGTTTTCCAAACACATCCATCAAACCCGTCGCCCACGTACAGTACCTAGTAGCGGTCTAATGTGAGACCAAAAAAGAAATGCACACACTTAGTGAGAAACTTTTTAGCCCTAACCCTGTCTTTCGCTCGCTTACACGACTACTACCTAGCTTTCGAGAACCGTGCAAAAATGTAGATGCAAAGCGAACCTTCGGGTTGCTGTCGCTGCTGAGGAACATGACGAACAAGCGGGGTTGCCACACGTAGAAACTTGAGTGATGTCAATACCTGATGCCTGTCACGCCGGCCACACCTCACTCTTCCAAGATACCTTTCCGAACTTTCTTGGAAGAACAAATCCATCAGATGCGAAGATACACTTTGCTCTGTTATGAACTGCAAAACCAAAATTCGGTTGAGTGTCACAAAAACAAAATCGAAGAGTTGATCATCAGTAAAGATCTTGATAGCAATCCAAACTTCCAATAAATTAAAATAAATCCAACACCATGGGCAAAAAGCAAACCACCGCCGAAGAAGTTACCCTCAGCAAGTAAGTGGTCGCGATGGAATCGAACGTTGTCTTGACGCTGCTGTTTCCGAACGGTTCTCGTTTCGAAGCGAACAGAAGATCGTCGGTCGCTGACTTCCATATGTTATCATCGTCCACTTTAACTTACGCCACTCTCTTTTGCCTTCATCAATAACAACAGGAAGGACCAGAAGAAGGTCTCCAAGCTAGAAGCACAGATCCCATACCATCAAGGGCGTGGCAACATGGAGGTAAGATCCGAAGTCAGCGATTCATTGATTCCCCTTCGAAGTCGTCATCGGAGTGTCACATTGCCGATTCTTCCGACGAAGTCAGATCTCACGTTATTACTGTCGCTCTTCTTTCTTTCGAATTCCAGGAAGTTGAGAAAATAAAAGGACAAGTTGCTGCCATTTGGGAGAAGGCCAAGGAGGCCATGTAAGCTTTCGCTGTCCAGAAAAAGAAATTGTACCAAATGTATGGGTCTATGTCGCCGCACTTTTGACCGCAGCAGGATAATTTTAATAATTCTATAGACAGTTTTGAATCTCCAACAAAAATCAATTCCTTGTGTGCCGTAGTTTCTCGTGTCGGAAACGCTTTAGATCAATGATTTGGGCCATATGGGTTTCCTTTCGCTTTCGACAGGCATAACCATGGAAATTAATCTGTGCATTGGATCTTTTGAGCTCCTAGAGCATTGGTCGACTCCCGTTTTCTCGGCCAATCGAACGGTGATGTACTGCAGCTGGTATCGGTAGCTGCAACCGACCAGATCCAAATACAATCGGATTCCATTCTTCTTCGCTATCTTCGCCCTCTATCGCCGCCTACTACATGTATTACCACCAACTGCCTCTGGTACGACGTACTGCAACTTGAGCAGTACGGGGGTACTACTAGTAGCTAGAAGAAGGTCGGGTGGCTTCGATAGAGTTCAGTGCTGCTGTTACTTCACTGTTACTTCGACGGAACTTGGTTTCAAGTACCCTCATACGTAGATTACTACTGGCTAGCTGTACCAATAGATCCTGCCGAGAAAGCACAAAGATCTCATTTTTGACACCTGACGTCGAAAAACAAGAACACCCTTGCCTGTCAGTCGACAGGTGAAAAACTGCTGGAGGACAGGCCAAATTCTAAGCTCTAACCTTAACTTAGTTTGAAGCTAAAAAAATCGCCCGCGCGTCATTCGCGCAACGTATGGTCACTTTGCGTGGCAGGGAGTTTGACTCACACAGCTCGCAACGTTTTTAAAATAATCGCAAGGACTGACGTATGAGAAGCCAGAATCCATAGCTTTCTCACTGCGCAAAACCTGCGAAACCTAAAATCCAGAGTGACGATCTACTAAAAAATAATGAGAAAGACACAGGATAGTACGTACTAACGAAGCTACGTATTATGATTGCTCTCTGCCAAAGGATATTGTGTGGAATGGATGGAACTAAGAAAATTTTATTTTCATCTCACAATCTTTTTCCTCTCTTGTTTGATCGAAAATAAATTCATCATCACCATGAAGTTCACTGCTTTCGCCTTCGTTGCCATGGCCGGCACTGCCGCCGCCTTCTCTGGATCCTCGTAAGTCAGATCATTGTCGCGAAACAATTTTTCGTTTCGTTCCACCCAATGTTCTCTTGTGGTAATACTTTTGAAATTCATTGGTGCTCACGCCTTCGCATCAATATTTTTTTGTCTCGACAGTTTCTCTGGAACCTCCCTTAAGGCCTCTGCCTCCAACTCGGACTCCATGACCATGGCTGCCACCGGCATGGGTATCAACGGTTTCGGACGTATCGGACGTCTTGTAACCCGTATCATGATGGAAGACGAGAAATGCGAGGTGAACGCCATCAACGCTGGATCTGCCCCCACCGACTACATGGCCTACCAGTACAAGTACGACACCATCCACGGAAAGGCCAAGCAAACCGTCGAGATCGATGGAGATTTCTTGATCCTCGGAGGAAAGAAAATCCAGACTTCCCGATGCCGTGACCCTAAGGAAGTCGGTTGGGGTGCCCTCAACGCTGACTACGTCTGCGAATCCACCGGTGTCTTCCTCACCAAGGAGAAGGCTCAGACCATCATTGATGGAGGTGCCAAGAAGGTCATCTACTCTGCGCCTGCCAAGGATGACTCCTTGACCATTGTCATGGGTGTCAACGCAGAACAATACGATGGAAGTGAGAACTTCATCTCTTGTGCGTCCTGTACCACCAACGGTCTTGCACCCATGGTCAAGGCTGTCCACGATGAATTCGAAATTGAGGAAGCCCTCATGACCACCGTCCACGCCATGACCGCCACCCAGGCTGTTGTTGACTCCTCTTCCCGCAAAGACTGGCGTGGAGGACGTGCCGCCTCTGGAAACATCATTCCTTCCTCCACAGGTGCTGCCAAGGCCGTCACCAAGGTCATCCCATCTCTTGTCGGCAAGCTCACCGGTATGGCTTTCCGTGTGCCCACCATTGATGTCTCCGTCGTTGATTTGACTTGCCGTTTGGTCAAGTCCACCACCTACGAAGAGATCTGCTCCATGATCAAGAGCAAATCCGAAGGCGAGATGAAGGGATTCTTGGGATACAGTGATGAGCCACTTGTCTCCACTGATTTCGAGGGTGACCTTCGCTCCTCCATCTTCGATGCTGATGCCGGTATCATGTTGAACCCCAACTTCGTCAAGCTTGTTGCGTGGTACGATAACGAGTATGGATACAGTGGCCGTGTCGTCGATCTCATGAAGCACTGCGCTGCCGTTGATGCTAAGGTGTCCGCCTAAATATTTTCATAGTATCATAAGCCTACTAGCTGTACCTTAACTCAAATGTGTCAAATTTGATTTTTTTTCGTGGAAAATAAAACTTCAGTAGCGTTGGATCACATGCAGCAGCATTCGAATGCATTAAATTTCCCCTCCATCTTCATAATGGAAACCCAAATGAAGTCGTACTTCGGATACCAGTAAGACCTCAGAGCTCGCTTTATTACCTCCACTCGCATTAATTTTATCTGCCGAGTTTTTATGCTTAAATTTCCCGGCCAGCCACTCACCCCGAGGTGAGCCAACAGCAAGCAACGATCTACCACAGATTTCCACAGCTATTTATGCAACTTGACTAATCAAATAATTCAGTCAGTCCCTTCTCGCTGACTTCGAATTGCCAGACGTGTTCGACAGTCGATTCTCTGTAATTTATTGATGCAGAAGGAGGCTTTCGTGGCCACTTTCAGCACGGGGGATGATGAGGTTTTGGATAAGGAGGCGAAAGGGAGCTTTTGACTGCTCGGAAGCGTTTTCCACAAATATCAGAAAATGTCACAATTTTTTTTTTGACTTCGCTGCGCTAAAATCTCCCAAGCACCAGACAATAACACGGATGAACGAAATCAATGACAGCTTCTGGCACAGTCACAGTCAGTGGCGATTGTACATAATCATAATTATTAGCTGCACCCCTTGCTTTTTTGCAAAATGGCGTCATGGACAGAGCTAAGCGTTCTATAGGAAGTCTGAGCAAATTACAATATCTATGTTCAAGCTAGTTCATCATCAGAAGCAGCAACCTCTGAAGCATGTCTTGAGATATCAGAGCTGGGTTCGCTCGAGACTCCCTACATGTAACGTTCAGCATTACTTACTATAGGCGCTACGAGAGTTTGACAAGATAAAGAGCTCATTGTCTAATGATTAGATAAACGATTTCGGTGTCTCCGTTGTTATCCATTTGTACAATCTTATCAAATAGCAGGTCTATGGCACATCGTGCACCCTTGCAGCTGACGTAGTCCAACATGCAGTCGCTCTTTGGTGACTGCAAACAATCGGATTACTGGGTTAGCCAGCCCGAGTTCCGGGGCCACGAGAGGGCCTTATTTACTTGTTCTTGAATTAACCAAAACAATGTGACTTTTTGGCCAGTAAAGAACTATGTATTAAACCACCCTCTCCTTGACGCTTCAAAATCTTTGATCATTCTATCAAAGCGGTCGTCTACCTCCAGTAGCTTCGCTCGCTTCTCTTTAGCTTTGGCAGCAGCTTCGGCCGACATTTGCGGTCCCTCATTCTCATTCGTAGAATAAAGAGAAGAAGATCCTCTAGAACTGGATTTGCTACGTCCGGATGGTGGCCAGTTTGACCTCCAGCTACTTCCTTGTGTTCTCACATCCGGCCTCTGTTGAGTCGAAGTTCCAAATCCAGGACCGAGCTCTCCGATTAAATCTTTGTACCTCCCCTGCAGCGATCTCATACGCTCCAGAGCTCTCGGGAGAAACTCCTCAACGACCACCTTTCGTGCTCTGCATTCGGCTTCCATTTGTTGCAGCGCTATTTTGTTGGCCAACTTTTTGTTTGCCGCCAATTCAGCTTGAATCCGCGTGATCTCGCTATCAAGGTCTTCACTCTTCGATGTGAGATGTTGAACTACCATTTCGGTGTCCACCATCTCTGTCCCAATTTCTTCCACGGTTCCTGCGTGCAGCAGTTTATTCAGTTCAGGGTCATCGCCACCAAGTATATAGCCCGAACCACCAACGTTGCCTTCGACATTTCGCTTTAAAACGTCGACAATATCTTGGAAGACACCGCCTCCGCTCGATTTCACTGCACCTGTGACGCCATTGACAAAATCGTTGACGATAGTCTCGGGTCCACTAAAAACATCGGATGCAATATTAACTGAATGATACGAGGTTCCTGGTCCACTCGCGGCCACACTTGCAGTGACACTGGGCTTCCCAGCTGTCGCGGTCGCGGTGCCGCTGGACATGCCATTGCTAGAGCCTCCGTTCGCGAAATTAAAACGTACTCCATTGCTTGAGTAGTCCTTTGATGCGCCGGTTTGTGAAAAGTCATAAGTCGCTTCATTGGATCCATGGGAAGCCCCATTTGAGGCTCCATTGTTATAGGAGTCAGTCGAATCTCCACTAGCGTAACCATAATCAATTCCAACCGAGTGACTTGGCGCCCCGTACGTAGAATCAGTGCTTGCTCCATTGGAGCCATTTGATCCGCCACTGGAGTAGTCATAGCCAACTCCGTTATTGGAAGCGTACGTGGCTTCGCTGTCCGATCCATAATTGACGTTGTTGGCCGCAAAAGCTGCTTCGTTCAAATCATCCCTCGTGCCACTAGAACCTTGAGGGATTCCATTGATTGTAGACTCCTGGTGTATTCCGTTCGCAGCGTCCGGGCTCGCATTGGATGGCGAACCACTTGTACCTCCCATGGACCAAGAAACGGTTCCGCCTCCATTGTTGTTATTCGCCTCGCTCTCAGAAGCGGCCGAATCGGAGGCATGAAACGCATTGTCTCCGATATTATCTGCCGCGTCACCGCTCGACATGTTATTCGTGGCACCATAGGTTTGCTCACCATTGCCGCATTTTGCATTAGCCTTGGCGTAATACTCTTCCCATTCTGCGCTGACTCCGTTGGAGGCGCCAGTTTCACTAGAAGCACCATTGGCCGTGTCTGCGTTCTTATTTTCGCCATTATCGACGGTGTTCATGGTTCCAAAGTACATCCCATACGGATCACTAACAGCGGCACCTTTGGCTGCATCCGACGCAGATTTTTCGGCTCCGTTTGCGAAATTGGAACCTGTCGCAGAGGTACTCGCTTTTCCGTTTGCGAAATCCGTAAAGACAGTCTCCGCGCCGGAGGTCTGTCCACCGGTGGTAGCATCAAAGTTCTGCTTTGGCGAGATATTTTCTGTTGCTGCTTGTTCTCCAGAATAAAAGTCATTGAACACCGTCTCCGTTCCCTCCGAAACCTCGGTGGACACTTGTTGCTCCGTAGTGGAATGGTGCCGTGGCTTCAAGTCGACGGATCCAACTTTCGCCGCAAAGTCGTTGAAAATTGTCTCTGCTTCCTCCTTTGTTTCATTGTATGGCTGCTTCTGTTGTTTGGGAGGTTTTTTTGCCGTGGAGTAGTCGACGCCCGTCGCTCCAGTGAAGAACTCTTCAAAGTTTCCGGTGAAGAAGTCGGCAAAAATTGTCTCTTCTCCAAATGTTTCGCCTACGTCGCCGTTTTCATCCCGGTTAGGTTTTGTGTGAAAGTCAGCACCCACCCAGTGGCCTCCGCCAAAGGCTTCTCCACTGACGGATCCATATTGAGCTTCCGGGCCTTGTACCTTGGGGCTGTTCCAATACTCTCTTGTCGCTTCCACACCTCCATGGTTATTGGATTTGCGGTTAGAATTGACGGAATCGTATTTGGGCATGTCGAAATCGTTGACACCGACGTAGTAGCCATTACTAGCGTAGTAGCCATTATTACCGTAGGGAGACGAATCCTGGGGTTGAGCAGCATTCCATCTGGATTGATGCTGTCCAGGGTTAGGTCGAACGCCATAGCTGTCCCTCTTGGGTGGTCTTCTTTTGGCTGGGTTCCACATGTGGGGACGCGAAGCCAACTCTTTTTCCAAGTTTCGACACAGTGTTTCATAGGCCATGTTAATTTTGGAAAACTGTTCCGAAGCCCATTTTCGTTCATAATCGCTGCTGTCTTTGTTGGTGGCGACATCTGGATGATATTGTCGAGCCAGTCGTTTGTAAGCCAGCTTGATCACTTTCTTATCGATTGGTTGGCTGAAAGGGTCCAATCCTAAAACGGCAAAGGGATCCGCCGAGTCAAGGTTGTGGCGTTGCTCCGGGGCTGCGACCATGCACAGTCGCGACAGCGGTTGCGAATGCGACAGAGGAATAATATGCTTCGCACCCGCAGGGTGCCGCCGTTGCCGAGCGCTATTCGGTCGTCCATGGAGTGTTCCTAAGGGGCTATTCGAAAAAGCCAGCGTCTCGTGTGCGCCTCTGCTCCAAGAGGAGGCCACCATCAGAAATAGCAGTATTCGAGATTTCATTCCGTTTCTCTTTTGACTTTTTAAAATGAAGATGGTGTATTTGTATTGTGCCTTTCTAAAGATTTCACTGCATCTAACGCAAGTGGTATCTTTTCTATGCTCACTTGTTTACACTTTGGATGCAGGAGGATGGAAGGGTGATGGAGTGGTGGAATAGACGATGGAAAAGCAGAACTTTTTCTCCAATCCAATCAACTATTAGTAGACAAGGTCGAGAGCATTCGGACAACAACTAACACAAAATAGGGAAATAGCCCAAAAGAGTTCGCCTCGGGCCAGATTACAACGATGCTACCAGCTAGACTAGTAGTATGCGGAAGGGAAGCCAGCACGAATCCGCATTCAAATATTAGCAGCCATCCGGATTGGCATGGATTCATTCAATCGAATCAAAAGATGGATGACAAACGGTGGTTCTGACATGAGTGAACGGTGCATGGCGTCGAGCTCGCGATGGTCGATGGCCGATGGGTGCCTGCTGGAAGGGTTGACACGAGAGTACGCACGGAAGAATTTCAAACGACAATTCTGGCGCAGGCTGCGGCCAATGATATTTCAGCTTTTGCCTCCTGGAGCTCCTGCTGGTCGGAAAAGCTGGCGTGTGGACACAACATGAGTGCGCACTTGCCTACTACTGTACGTGGTTCAGTTGAGTACCCGGATGAAGTGCATACGTTAGCTGGATGGATACAGGCCAATTCATTTGTACCAGTAAACCATCCCGGTCGGCGCTACTATTAGTTAGCTAGTAGCTAGAGTACGAGGCACAACAATTCTTGCTTCCTACTAGCTAGTAGCTAATCTAGCTAGCTAGCTAGCTAGTAGCTAGCTCCAGGGTAATAGTCAGAGTAGTTTTTATCAGTGGGTTGGTAAAAACTTAGGTCAGTTGTCACGATCATGACATTGATATGCTTTTGTGACAGAGCTACTACCTAGCTACGCTAGAGGGAGCTAGCTAGCACATTCATAGTAACGGTGGATTGAGCTACAGATAAGATCCCGCCTGCGGTCTTCACGCTGGGGCTCCCAGGATGCCGCCGCAGCCCTAAAACGCGAGTTCGGTAGGCTCATCCTTTCTAGTCTTTGAAACCGATGCCATCTGATCTAATGGCGTTTTTGCGTGGCTAGACTATATGGGGGTAGGGAAGACATGCTGCAGCATTTCAGTTGCAAGAAGGTCAGTTTTTGCCTGGCGGTGCCTACAGAAAGTGACGAAAAGATGTGAGCTTGTAGCTAATCTTAGGCCGACGATTGTAATCTGGATCTTTGTATCATTCAGTGTTCACTAGCGCTCCTTCGTTTGCTTTGGTGTCCAAGGGGAGCTTGTAATTTTCTATCTAAAAAGCTGCTGAATCAGGCGTAATAGTAAGTAGCCTTTTGGGTTTCATTCTATTAATGACGGAAGTGTAGTGCCATGGTACCTGCTGAATCAGATGTAACGGGTAACAAGTGGCCCTAGTGGGCTTCATTCTTCTAGTGCAGTATAGTTCCATGGTATGCCATTGGATGTCATGAGCTACCGTACGAGAGAAAAGCTATCAAATTGGGAGCCCTCTGCAACAGGAGATGACTGAACAAACGCACGCAACTTGACATATCTGTCAGCTAAGAAAGGTCAAGGAGGCTCTGCTCATCCTTTCCCCTACGCGCCGAGCAACAGGTGAGGTTCAGGCGTGCTCCGGTCATTACCCAACGTTGCCGCAACGCATTGGTTACATGTGGACGGGCGAACAAGTTTGTCCCTCGTATCGCCTTCCCGGAACAAACATAAGTCCACATTAAGGTTTCCACTCTCGGCTCGCCCGTCGAACGAAGCATAGAAACTATCATGCCACATACGAAGAAAAGCAAGCCATTGGATGTGAAAGAAAGGATGCACTGGTGTTTTTATATCGAAAGGTTACCTGACTTAGGTTTGTTCTGCGGGGCACGTCGTCTAAAAATGGGTGCAGTTGATAGGTTGATCGCACTCTTTTCATAGATATGTAATCATACGATCAATCCATCACTTGCACCATTACTGTATAAACTCGAGACTATAGCTACGTAGAACAAGGAGACCAAGAAACCAACCATTTTATATGAACATGAACAAACAGAACGGCTTTTAAAAAGTAGAGTTGTCCTGTACCGACCCGACACCCTGGCACAAGCAGGGAGTAAAGCCGAAATTGCAATATAAACTCATCTTCCGACCTAGCCACATGCTCACATCCCCTTCTTAAGAATTCTGTAATAATGAACAATTCGAGAAACAAAACGGAGTTAGAGACTAATGACTTTGTGTCACCTGGGGAATCAAGGTGGCAGCATGCCTTCCGAGTGTTGCGTTACCTACCATGAGTTCTTTGAATTCCTCGAAACTAATTTCTCCGTCTCCGTTGGTATCGACTTCGTCCATCATGGCATCGAGTTCCGCCTCGGAAAGAGCTTGACCAAGCTTCTTCATCAGTCGTTTTAGCTCTTTCTTGTCGATGGAGCCGCTATTGTCTGTGTCAAACACTCGGAAGGCATCCCTTAATTCTTTCTCAGGGTCCTTTTCCCCAATGCGAGACTTCATCAAAATAAGAAATTCGGGGAAATCAATCTCATTATCACCATTGTCATCGACCGTGCTGATCATCTCAATCAATTCTGCTTCCGAGGGATTCTGCCCCAACTTCCTCATAACCTGCTGGAGTTCGTGCAGTTCAATGGTTCCTACAGACAACAGTGAAGAGGGAGTCAACAAAAGTTAGCAATCACGCACGGAACAAACGAGGCTAGAGACCAACTCGGTTGGCGCGGCCTTCCATTTCTGAGCTGCCACCACAACGAAGAAGATTCGAGCGTTACGGTAGAGGCAGCCACATCAAAGGCATGCATCCGTGCACTACAAAGTATGAAAATTCGCCTGGGCTTTCTTTCTAGGAGTTCGCCTTTATTCCTCCTCGGACTTTTGCCCAGCTGCACCATTCGTTATGGCACGTTTCGTACAACTGCACAGTAACAGTACTGTACTGCAGTGGAAACATGCACCATCAGGCACACGCCTAACCGTACGGTACTAGTACAACATCAGCACCTACCATCACCGTTTATATCGAACATGGCGAAAGCCTCCTTAAGGTCCGCAACTTCATCTTCTGTAAGCTCTCGGTCTGCCATTGCTGCTGTGGTGATGTTTTATAGTTGGCTTAGTAGATACGATAGCTACAGGCTAGAGGTAACCGCAAGATGTCTCTCTTCAAGAAGAATCAATACTCGAAGAAAACCTCCGTTCTGCATCAAAGCAACAACACGCGCTACGCCGCTCTACCAGTACAAGTACTATCGATAGTACTAGTTAGCTACTACTCCGAGTAGCTAACTAGCTAGCTAGCTAGACGTACTGGTACTACTAGCTAGCTACTAGTACTACCAGCTAGCACGGTAAGTACTGAACTACTGATCCTTGTACGACGTATTCGTATGGTACCAGCTGCTTGATTGGGAGCAAGATCCGCTGCCAAGCCCATGCGGAGGAGGGAGCGGGCAAGTGACCCGCAAGAATGACCCAAGGTTGGAAGCACGAGCAAATGTAATTACTACAAGTAGTACTAGCTAGCTAGCTAGTAGCCGGGTTGAGTGTGTGGTGGGGAGGGAGCGCGCTTTCACATGATTTAAAAAATTCGATTAAGTGTGGGTCTAGCTAGCTAGCTAGCCAGCTAGCCAGCTAGAGCTAGGAATTGTGGTGAGAGATGTACGATTTCGCCCGTGATTCGACCTGATTCACGATGGTAAAATCTATGTTCCAGATCCAAGCTCGTCAGAAAGCCGGCTTACGTCATGTACCAAAAGCCCTTCTGCGATCTTTTTGTGAAGTTGTGCACTAAGTGCTATGCTGTGTAGCATTCCACTT
>ENA-ORBV01011287-ORBV01011287.1-microbial-mat-metagenome-genome-assembly--contig:-NODE-11287-length-14084-cov-3.846220_pt1 | contig 14084 bp, 6 predicted proteins | sample MGYA00237777_ERZ505514 | MGnify/ENA primary metagenome ERZ505514 (study PRJEB26160, sample SAMN06269048) | microbial mat metagenome | isolation source: Oligotrophic lake microbial mat | place...
GCCGGCCTCGACACGGCCATGCCGCAACCGGGGTAACTGTTCACGGCGAGGGTTGGGCCGCGGTCGCGTCATGTGACTCGGTGCTCATGAAGAATCCGAATACACGGTAATGGCGCAGAATCTCGTTGCATCGGAAAGCGGAGTGATCGAGGCAGGATACGCGGCGCGTCCGAACTCGCGCAGCTACGTAGCCAAGCATTCCGGACCTGCCCGCTGCACTTGCAACACTCATGAAACCACGTGCTTTTCGCCGCAGCTTGTCGGGCAATCCCTCGCACGTGGATCCTGTGGGGATGGCCATCGTCAAGCGCGCCTACGACACCCGGGTTCGGGAGATCATCGCAAGGACCGGCAACGCAGATCTGTTCCCCGCGTTGGACATTCCGCGCGGGACTCTCGCGACGTGGGTGGTCCGCCATGGTCCGCGGAGGTCGGGGCTCAGTGAGGAGCTTGTCGAGCAGGCAAGGCAACTCGATCGCATCGCCAAACTCGAGCACCGGGTACGAATGCTGACGGTGCTGATGCGTCTCGTCCTTACCATGTTGCGCTTGTCTGGATTTAGGGTCCACATGCCCCGCATTCCCGAGGGTAAAGATAAGCAGGCCTCGCTGGGACCCTCGTCCGTAGGCTCAACAGGAACTCGGGGGTACGCCAGTAACCCATCCGTCGGCTCAGCTGTTCGTGGGCCGGCGCCGTCTCGATTCATGTCAGCTAACGTTCTGCGCATGGCGTCGATGACGAGACCCTGTCCTCAGAACGTTCTGGCTGCCAGGCGCGCCGACCGGCCAAGGCGGTGCCTCCTTGATCGATCGAGCCGAGGCGATCGGGCCGCTGACTGAGCAGGAGGCGATCGCCGCTCTCGTCGGGCAGCTGTCGAGTCGCGCAGAAAAAGCGAAGTGATTTCGTGTCACGGTAGGTGCGCGCTGTGAGCGAGGTTGCGCTCTCGATCTCCTTTGGGCAAACCAACGAGCCATGGAAAGCACGAAGCCGCAAATCATGACCCGCCTGCGTGAGGGCGACTCGTGGGAGCCGGCAAAAGTCTCCAAGATGATGCTCGAGTTTGCGGAGCCGCTGCTGCAGCTTGAACCCGGGCCAAGGACTTCAGAACGTCTTCGACATATCATGCAGCTCGCGAGCCTGTGCTGGAACTCGCGGCTGTATGAGGAGCTGGGCGAAGGGCTGTTCATGCGCGCGGTCGAAGATGCCATGGCGAGAGCGTCTGCCGAACTGCGCGGCGCGCTTGAGCGCATGCTGCAGGACCGCCGCACGCGCTTTGCGGACGTGCCGTACGCCGTGATCGCGGATGTGACGAGCGAGACTGCCGACGAAGTCATCGTCACGGCCAAGGCCTATGTGCCGCGCGTGAATTCTCAGGACTCGGTGCCCGCCGCGCGAACGCCGCCGCCACGCGCGCGAAAGGGGACGATGAAGGCGCCGGGAAGGATCCCGTCGGCGCCCGGCGGCATGATGCCGTTCGATCTCCTGTTTCTCTCCGTAGCAGAGGAGGAGACCCGCTCCATTCGTGTGCCTTACGAGAGCGGAGCGCAGGTACCGGCAGGTCACTACTTGTTCCGCGAACTCTACTGCACCGAGCCGCGCTGCGATTGCCGTCGCGTCCTCCTGCAAATCATGGATGTCGACCGACGGCGCGTTGCGGCGACGATCAACTATGCGTTCGAGCCGTCCGATGACTATCCACAGATCACGCTCGACCCTCTGAATCCGCAGTCCGAGGCGTCAGAGGGGCTCTTGAAGTCGTTCGAGCAGATGATCGCTGTGGATGCCGTCTATCGCGCGCGCCTCATCAAGCACTACGCAATGTGGAAGGACGTGGTCGATGACGCGGCGCACCCCAGCTACGACTTCGTGCCTGGCGGACACTTCCTGCTTCACTTGCAACTACTCGATATCGTTAGGTTCAGCGTGCTGCCGCTTGCCAACCCGCACACCAGGGCATAGCCCTTTGGGATGAGTGCGAACAGCCGAGGCCGCATCTACGACTATCGAATTCGTGAGCAGATCGTGCAAACAGGCAGCCCGGACCTGTTCCCCGAGCTGGAGATTCCGCGGGGCACGGCCCTGACCTGGATCCGTCGCGGCATGCCCGATGTCGTGTGGCTCGATACGCCGGACGGCGACAACGCTCGACTGCGAGAACGCATCGTGGGTCTCGAGCGCCGCGTAGCCGTGCTGACCGCGCTCCTGCGACTGGTGCTTACTGTCCTGCGCATTTCCGGCGTTCAGCTGGGCCGAGTCACCGTAAGGGCTCATCGGCAAGCCCTGCTGTACGCACTGGGTCATGCGACGAAGGTCATGTCCATGCGTGCGGCGCTGCGAGTGCTGGGGATCTCCTCGTCGTGCGTGGCCGAGTGGAAGGGTGCGCAAACGCCGTGCGAGCTTGCGGAGCAGTCTGCCTGCCCGATGCCCCATCCGCAACGCTTGTCGGCCAAGGAGAGGATGAGCATCAAAGACATGGTGTTGTCGACTGCCTACTGCCACATGTCCATCCGTGCGCTCGCTCTGCGTGCTCAGCGCGTGGGTGATGTGTTTGCGCATCCGAGCACCTGGGGCAAGCTGATTCGAGAGCACGGCTGGCGCAGGCCCCGTCTGCGCATGTACCCCGCCAAGCCGAAGGAAGGCGTGAAGGCAACAAGGCCCAACGAGAAGTGGCATATCGACGCCAGCGTGCTCCGTTTTCTCGACGGAACAAAGGTTTACTTACATGCAGTGATCGACAACTTCTCCAGAAAGATCTTGGCCTGGCAGGTGGTGGATTCCCTGCATCCGCTGAGCACCTGCGAGGTACTTCAAGAGGCCGCGCGGCACCTGCACCGCGACGAGCCGGTGCAGGTTGTCTGCGATTCCGGAATCGAGAACTTCAACGGCGCGGTCGACGCGGTGATCGAGAAGTTTGACTGGGAGAGAATACGGGCCTTGGTGGACGTCACCTACTCCAACTCGAAGATCGAAGCCTGGTGGCGCAGCCTCAAGCATCAGTGGCTCTACCTCAACCAACTCAACACGATCGCAGACGTTCGCAGGCTCACCAAGTTCTATGTCGACGAGCACAACCGCGTGCTACCCCATGCTGCCTTCGACGGGCAGACGCCCGACGAGATGTACCTCGGGACTGGAGCGCATGTCGTGGACGAGCTGAAGGCCAAGCGAGAGCAGGCTCGACGACAACGATTGATCGAGAACCGGCGTACAAGGTGTGGTATCTGTCCACGAGCGTCAGACGCTGCAGGGAAGGTGGCGGCGTGACTTCACTTGAAGTAGCGAACTTCCGGGACGCACGAAGTCGTAGCTGGGCGGCGTTGCAGCGGGGAGCAACACCGTGGCTCAGGCACCAACGCCGAGCAAGCCGGCGCCGGGGGGTCCGATCCCATCTGGTGGCGGGCCTCTACTCGTCGCCCGACCGAATGACCTCGGCCACCATCGCGCGCGCCGCATCCAGCATTGCGGCGAGAGCCTGATGCGAGGGCACGCCAGCCAGCGTCGCAAGGCGAGTCAGCTCTAGCGCGAAGCGATGCCTGGCTTCGGTCTGACCGGTGCTCGCCGTCGTGTGGCCGGCGTGAAAGCCTTGCTCGAATCCGACGTTGAAATAGGTTCTTTCGCGCTCTGCGTTGTCGCTTGAGCGGAGATCCTCGAGCTTGAGGTATAGGTGGCTGTGTTCGCCAAGAGCTCGAAGCACCTGCTCCTCGGCGACGCGAAGGCGTTTGCTCAGCGAGCTTTGAGGCAGACGCCGTTCAACCTCGACATCGACAGGATGGGCGTCGCAGTCCTTGCCTACCTCCCGAAAGTAGTTTTTCCGACGCGGCATCACGAAGACCAATCCTGCTGAGGCACCCTGCCTGGTCCCGTCTCGCGCAGACCTATGACGATGAGCGACATCGCGTCGCCTCCTTTCGCGTTGGCGCATCAACGCTCCATGGCGAGCCGAATGCAAGTCCAACTGCGGCTCCTGCGTACCCCGGTCGGCGCACAACCCTTGAGGCGGGCATGCAGAGTCAGCATGCGTCTACACTCAAAGTAAGGTCCTATCGGCACAAGATGTTGCTCGTGGACAGCAAAACGTCCAACGGAAGCGGGACGGGCCGCAGGCCGTCAGTGAAGGGGTCCCCAAGACGGGTGCCACGACGGACGAGGACGAAGCCAACGAGGGGCCGACGATTTGGCTGTCACCACTGCCGCAGCCCGGTGAGCCGAGGAACGCGCAACCCTCGCGGCGCACGGCGGCGCAGGCGCTGCGTGACCAAACAACGACGATCGGCCCGTGTGACCTGCATGGTGCACAGCCGAGCGCGGGTCTGCGGGCGACGCCCGTCAGCGACGCCGCTGCGCGACGACTCGCGACGCATCGCCGACCAGCGCACGAACCCCGGTCGTTTCGGATTCAAAGGCGATGCTGCGACGGGCCTTCCACGTTCGGTAGGCCGAAGCGACGATCTCTCGAGTCCACGTGGCATGCGCGCCGGAGAGCCGCGCAACCGCCGCCTGCGCTGCGAGAGGCGTCGTGCACCTCGCCGCCCCGATGGCCACAATGGCGGCCTCGTACGCCGCAACGCCGCCGGGTATGTCGCGATCCACGAGTCCCCACCTTCGGGGGTCCACCTCGACGAAGGGCAGACGCCCCACCATCGCGTGGAAGACCTGTGCGTCGTCCGCAGGGATGTTCAGAGCGAGACGCACCTCGGCTCGCGTGAGCGGTCTTCCGGCACGCCGAAGCGTCGCTTCGACCGCGGATTCGAGCGGACCCATGGTGGAGTGTTCTGGCTGCATACATTACCGTCGTGGGAGGTCACCCAGACTGGCTCGATAACCGGCATGGTGCAAGCTGGATTGCGGGGTGAGCGCTGTCGGTGCATAGGCTCGCAGCTCATGGGTTAGTTCTGTGATGCAGGTCGCCAGACTCCCGACGAATCTTCCCGTGTTAGCGTTGCGATGTGTCGGGACAAGCACGAGCTTTCCAGGGCCCGACGGCCGAGGCGCGGGCAAGAGCGCGCCTGATCGTGCAGGCGACACGTGCGGACCCTGACGTGCATCGGGCCTATCGCGAGGACGCCGCGATGCTTCATCGGCTGCAGAGCGACTTGCCGAGCATCGCCGGGCTCGACCTCAAACTGCGTCTCGAGTTTCGCCCGTCGGTTCTGTTTCGCAGGAGCTACTTGGTCGGCTGGACGAGCGCTCGCGCGCTCAAGGCACTCGCGCCCGACTGCGACGCGATCGCGGTCTCGCTGTCCCTATTGCTTGGGGAAGACGTACCCGTTGTGCTGGCCCCGAAGCCGCGTGACCTCAGCGATGCCTTTCGGTCCGTGCTCGAGCACGAGTTCGTCCACGTGAACCAGATGCTGACGGGCATCACGCCTCCCGACTACCGCGTCACGTGTGCCAGGGGCATCGTGGATGCGTTCTTTGCTCACGTGAAGATCGAGCACGACGCGTACTTGGTGCAGAGCGTGCGATGGCCCAAGGTAGCGCCGCCTCGACACGGGCTTTCGTTCAACGAGTGGTGCCTACTCAGGAGCCACACCCAAGCCGTCGAACGCGCCCTCGAAGACATTCAGAGCGAGACTGTCCTGCGTGCGTTGCTCAACGGCGTGCCCAAGGATGCTGCCGATCGGTTGGGCCGCCTCGGTTACGACGAGCAAGACGTGGCCTGGTTCCGCGCGCGCTGGGCGCGGCACATTGTGATCGCAGCCCAGATGATTGTCGGACGGCGACAAGACGCGATTCCGGCTCGGAATGCCCTCGTGCGCTGGCTGCACCGCAAGGACATCGCCGTGCAACTCCGGGTCACCAAGGCGGGAGCCACGAGCGACACTCAGAAAGGTTCGTGACGCGCTTCGCGCCCCCGGTTGGCCCCCCCCGACGGCAGCGTGCCGAGCTCCACGCCGCATCCCTTCTTGCACGCGGCAACATGTTCACTCCACCTTCGGCCCGCGACCTGGGGCGTGGCTCCGAGAGCTGCGATCTCGAAGCGCCGCTCGAGAGCGCAGGAGCCCGCCCGTGTTTAGTCGGGGCCCTGTGAAAGCCACACCGATCGAGTCGGGGTGAGAGCCGCTCGATTTCTGCGCGGGCCGAGTCAGAGTCGTGCCATGAAGGGCGGGATTCGTGTTCTTGCTTGCGGAGTCATCACCATTAAGCCCCGTTTGGCCCCGCTCTCGTCGCGTGTGCCGTCGAGCCCTACTCGAACGCCGGAGGAGCACGCTCCTCGTGCAACGCACTGCGACCGCGCCTCTGCCCGCGCGCCGAACCTGAGTGTCTGCAGACGCCGCATGGCGGAGATTCGTGGGCGGCGCGAACAATCGTCAGGCAGCTCAAACAAATCAGTTGCTCGCTGGAAACCACCAAGCTAGAAGGATGGACGAAGGTTATTGCTGGACGGCCATGACCCCCCTGATTGGTCGAGAACCTCCGTGGCACAGCGAGTGTGTCCGCTGAGGTTGTCTCGCGGAGGCGCTATGCATTTTCGATCTTGCGTTGTGCGCTTGCTCTCACTGGCGACCCTTGTGCTCTCCGCCTGCCAAACCTCAAACGAGGTCTCGCTCGGCGATGGCGGGATGGACGCGGGGATGGAGCTCGGCTCCACGAAACAGGCGCTCGCATCGGCTTCAAGCCCAAACCTGACGAGGCAGAGCACCGAGGTCGGCTCGCTGACGAGCTCGAAGACGTGGGGCCTGGACACCTGGAGCGACGTTCGAGGAAGTGCGGCGATAGCGGCCGACGGCTCGGTCATCATCGCCGCCGACAACGGTAAGCTGTACAAGCTCAACCCGCTCAATGGTGCGATCATCAAGAGTGTCACCCTTGGGGCCGCCATCAGGACGATGCCCGCCGTCGGTTCGGATACGATTTATGTGACCGGCGAAACTCGGAAGCTACAGGCCGTCAATCTCAGTACCTTTACACTGCGGTGGAGCTACACTGCGGCGGGCAGCACCAGCTCGCCCGTGATATTGCCTGACGGATCGGTGGTATTCGGCAGTTCTGACAAGCTCGTGCATAACGTAAGCGCGCTCGGGAGCAGACGCTGGACTTATACGACTGGTGCTGCCGTCACCAGCTCCCCAGCGGTCGGGAGCGACGCGACCGTCTACATCACGTCTACCGACGGTTTCGCGTACGCCTTGAACGGCACCACGGGAGCGCTGCGCTGGAGAACGCAGCTCCCTTCCACAGTGACAGCCTCGCCTGCACTGGGCCGCTTCGGCCACCTGTATGTCAGCTCTGGCGATACGCTGCTGGCGCTCGACACGGTGACAGGGACCATCGTCTGGCGGACGCAGCTTCCGGCGACCACGGTTCATTCAGCCGCGGTGGCCTCGAGCGGCACGATCTACGTGGGCGGGACCTCGTCGCTCGTCAGCGGCAGTCTGTTCGCCGTCACTCCGGACGGCCGAATTGTGTGGCAACACGACACACTAGGCGGAGCGGAAACGACGCCGATCGTCGACAAGGTCGGCAACATCTTCTTCGGCGCGAACGACGGGGCCGTGCGAGCTGTGAACGCGGCTGGCAAGCTGCTCTGGAAGTACCAGAGTCTAGGCCCGGTAAAATCTTCCGTTAGCATCGGCAAGGATGGCGCGATCATCTTCGGCGCCGATGACAACTGGATCACGAGCGTCGGCCGAGGCGTTCCCCTCGTGACAACAGGCGGGATATGCACGGCGGATGCCGTCTGCGAGCCTGGACTCGTATGTGGAACGGCCAACGGCGAACGCTTCGGCAAAGCTGTAGGCAGTAACGTCTGCTGGCTTCCGACCTGCGAAAATAGGATTCAAGATCCACTCGAGACGGAAGTTGACTGCGATGGCTCCTGTGGCACGTGCACGAGGATCTGCACGGACGACTGTACGCTGGGGATGCAGGTCACGCCGCCCGCACTCGACACCCTGAGTTTCTCAAAGGGCGCCTTCATTCGAGGCAGCTTGGCCACCTACCAGGCAGGCGCGAACAAGGTGCTTCCCGCACGCGGTGACCAGCTTCGCTACGAGGACCGTGGCGATGGTAATGGCCGCGTCGCGCTGTTCGAGGGCCAGCGCACCAACCGCATCGTTTGGTCTGAGCAGCTTGGTCACTCGCCCGAGTGGTGGTCGGGCGTCGTGAGCTCGCCGACGATGACGCTCACCGAGGATGCGACGACTGCGCCTGACGGGACGCCGAGCGCAGATCGCTGGGTCGCTGCGGCTGCCGCGAACGGCGCGCGGGCGCAGACCATCGTCAACGCGATGCCGGCTGGCTCCTTGAGCGCCTGGGTTCGTTTGAGCAATCCTGCGGACTTCAGCGCGAGCAACCCCCTCAAGACGCGTGCGGTGCTCACGGACCTGATGAGCGGCTGGTACAACGAGGTCGGTGACTGGGGTCTGCCTGCAGCGTGGGAGCGCCGGTCGATGGCCACGAGACCGGCGACGCAGTCGACAGCAGTCCAGCTGTCGCACAAGAGCGCCTGGCCAGGTAGTGCGGTTCAGTTCCCTGCGCTTGCTGCGGCGGACTTCGTGGTGTGGGGCTGGCAGCTCGAGGAGGGCACCTTCCCATCGAGCTACATCGCGACCAGCGAGAGTGCCGCAACGCGTAAGGCCGACCAGGTCATTTTCGACACCCGGGATGTGCCGAGTTGGTTGAAGACTGGGACGTGGCAGGTCGACGCCCTGCCGATCTTTGCGAGCACGGACATCGCGGTGGGCGATGAGTTCGTGCTTGTGGCCTGGGAGGGCGGCCAGCTCTCTCTTGCCAAGGACGCTGCCGGAGGCGCGCTGAAGGTCACGAGCGGCACGACGAGCGTACGGCGCACGATCGCATGGGCGCGCAACACGAAGCTCACGATCACGGTGGACCCGGCTGCGGCGAGCATCAGCGTTCGCGGCGCGACCGCAGGCGACGGGACGCTCTCCCTCGGCACGATTTCGATCGGTGGCACCGGGCGCGTCGGCGTGGGAGCGATGCTCGACGGGACGAAGGCGGCGTTCGCGCGCATCTCCGAGCTGCGCCAGGTTGCGAGTGCGACCGTGGAGTGCGTGCCCGACCCGGACTGCTCCGATTGTGGTGACGGGATCGTAGACAGCGAACGTGGCGAGGAGTGTGATCCTGGCCTGGATGCTCACTGCTCTTCCGAGTGCGCGCCGAGTAGTTGGGCCAGGGAGTGCCCTGATTGCACCAAGGGTCAGGTCTGTCCCGACGAGCCAAACGGGGCGGCGTTTGGCTTGCGCGCTAGTCTCCGCATCTGCGTGCCCTCTGCCGTGGATTGCAAGCTCGCGTGTGGCGACAGCTTCGACGGACCGTGCGGCAGGTGTATCAAGCAGCCCGACTGCTCCGCAGCGTCGTGTGGCAGCGTGACGAACGACGGCACAGGCCAGGTGTGTAAGCAAGTCTGTGCGCCCGGCCAGACCGGATGCCTCCTTGACAGTGATTGCCAGGACGGCACCCACTGCATGGCTGACGCGGACGGGACCTCGGCGTGCTCTGCCCCGCTCACGGTGGGCAGTCTCATGAGCCAGTACGCCGAGCCGCAGCGCACACTCAGCGGCGAGCTCTGCTTCGAAGGACCGCTGTGCAATGCTTGCGATTCAAGCTGCGGGAGTGCCTGCAACCAGATCGGCGAGTGCCTGTCTCGAGTCCCTGCATGCCCGTGGGTATGTCCCTTGGGCTGCGATCCGCAGGGCAACTGCCTCCAGGAGGCCAACCCGGACTGGCCCGCAGGCGAGCCAGTGCTGGAGTCCGGTGCGGTTCCACCTCCCCAGGGTGCCCTGACGGTCTCCGATTCGGGCACGGCTTCCTACACCATCCCGCTTACTCTTCCCGACGGTGTCTCGGGTCACCGTCCCGACCTGTCGTTCGTCTACAATTCGGCGGCTGGCGACGGCGCGCTGGGGCGCGGCTGGAGCCTCGGAGGGATGTCGGCGATCAGCGTTTGCGAGTCCGGTCCTCGCTTCAGGTCGATCTACCTTGGTGGACCGAGCCTGTGTTTGGACGGGGAGCCGTTGCTGCCGAAGCAGCAACAGAGCGGGACTGGCGCGTTCCCCGGCAGTCCTGATGACTTCACGCACCTCCCCAGGGGCGTCGAGATCACGCACTTCACAGGGCTCTATCAGGGCGGCTACGTCGTCAAGGGCAAGTGCACGCTGACCCGCGGTATTGACGACCCTTTCCCATCGGTAGGCAGCCCTCGGGTGCCTTACGTCTGGGCTCCCGGTCGTGAGTTCACTGTTCACCACGAGGACGGTCGAACACTCTACTACGGGCATGCGACTGATGACGCCTTCTTGCTGCGGGGTGGTGGCGACCCTGCTATGGGCTCCTCCGATATCCGCCAGTGGCTGCTTCGTCGTGTGACGGATCGCTTCGGGAACACGATCGAGTATCGCTACCAGAAGGCGGGCGTCACTGTGCGTGCCAGCGAGCAGTACGACCCTAAGTCCCAGCGCTACCTGCGCAATGACAATGGGAAGCCCATGGAGCAACGGGCCGATTCGGAAGCGATTTTGCGCTGGATCGGTTACAACGCAGGCAGCGCCGAGATCGCGTTCCGCTACGTTGGCGACGACCCGCAGGGCGCGTGCAGCAATCCGCTTGATCCCTACTGCGACCCTGCGACCGACCTACAGCTTGGCCGTTGGCAAGGCGGCCCGCTGGGACGGCTCATGGTGCTCAGCCGGGTTGACGTTCGTGTGAGCTCCATGCCCGTGCGCAGCTACGGGATGGGGTACGCGATGACGAAAAAGGGCGGCATTCACCTCTTGAAGACCCTTCAGGAGTGCGGTTATACGCGGGGAAAGCGCTCCTGCGCCCCGCCGCTCAAGTTCGACTACGGGGACGCGACGAAGCCCGACACCGAGGAGTTGGGAGAACGACTCCTCGTGGAGGGCGGCAACTTAGTGAGTGAGATGTTGGTTGGCTACCCTGAGGACGCCTTCCCTCATTACGCGCGGCCCAATGCGCTGGTGTTCGATGCGGACGGCGACGGTCGAGATGACTTCGCATCGTTCGACAAGGAAGGTGCGCTCCAGATCTCCACTCAGAACGACGGGGAGTCCTTCCACCTGGCATCGGCGGCGAGCGAGTTTCCGACGTTCTTCTACTACAAGCCGAAAGAGCAGAAAGAACCGTGGTACGCTAGGGTGGGACGACGGCTCCTGGCCATCCCGTCATTCGGCTACACCACTCGGGTTCGCTGGGGTGAAGAGGAACAGGATGAGCTCCTGCCCTTGCCCGCTGGGGTGACACCGACGGATATCAACCGCGATGGTCTTACGGACCTCGTGATTTGGGGCGTCGACGTGACGCAACACGTCAAAGCCATCGAGGGAAGCCGTGACAGCTGCGGTGGCACAGTCTTGTGCGGGTCTCGTGGAGAAAGGCATCACTACAAGGCGACCTATCCCCTGGGAGTTTGGGTCTACCAAGCGTCGGTGAACGAAGGTAAGCTGTCGTATACTTCGCGACGACTTTTCCACGAAGGCTTCGCGGGCGACAAGCCTGGGCTTGCTGCCATGCTCCCTGGCATCGTAGGCAAGGACTATGCAGGGGTGCGCGTCAACAACAAGGGACCGAACTCCTACCCGAACGCCCGCATTGTTACGTTCGACCACAACGACGACGGCCAACTCGACTTCCTCTACTGCTCGAATCATCAAGGTGGCTACGGTGTTCTCATCGAGAGCAGCATTGGCTTGATTCATCCGGACGTTCCCGGGCTTGAGGGCGTCGGCACCGCGCCAGAGTCTCCTGACTACGAGTATACTGTCGTCCCAGGCCTGCCGCTGGACTTTTGCCTCGATGCGCAAGCCCTGCGGACGCGACAGGGGCGCACTGACTTGTGGAGCCCCGGCACACGCATGGTGCTCGCTCCCACTCCCGCCGGGCCCGCCCTGTTCAAAGAGACGACGTTCGGCGAGCTCGACTTCAAGACCACTGTTGTTCGGCAGATTGAGCGCAACGGCGATGGCCTGCCCGATCTCGCCTTCCACCGGGAAGGAACGGACGAGCTCGAATTCTGGCTCAACACGGGCACCGGCTTCGTCGAGGGCCATGCAGCTGGGTTTCAGCCAGCCAACACGCTCAAGGACTGCGACTACAAGTATCTGAATGATGCGGCGATCGCCGACATCGACGGGAACGGCCTCGACGACCTCGTCATCCCAAGCTGTGAGCGTGGTACGAACGGCGCGCCGGGCTCGCTCAGGGTCTATTACATGCACCCGGGCGCGTTACCTGTTCAAGATGAGTTGTCATTGCTCGGCACAAACGAGCGCGGGAGCGAAGACTATTCGCCCTACGCGGTCTGGCCAGGCGACTTCGATGGGGACGGCGATACTGACTTCCGATATGTCGAGTCCTATTTCTCGGATGGTTCGTGGCGGCAGTATGCTTTCCAGCGCGAGAACGCGACGTTTTCGGAGGGAACTTCGTGGAAGCTGCTCACGCGCGTGCATTCGACTCCGGTCGCCGGACAAGCGGGGACTGAGATCCTCCTCTCCTACGTGGCAGGCAACGGCTATCGGCACGAAGGGGCGGAGGCGGGCAACAACGGTACACCTGCGAAGCATAGCGGTGAGCTGCCAGGGTCCTGCGAGCCAAGACAGACGCTCCTCGATGTGACTCCGCCCGTCGCAGGACAGGCCGATCCAGACACCGGCCGAGGGGGTGCGCGGACAGCCGTCTACTCCCGTACGGCTGTTGCGGGCGGTTGCGCGCTTGGTGGCCTTACCACCTGTGCGCCGCGGCTGCCGTTCCCCGTCGTCGCCTCGTACGTCGAGCGCACGGCCGACCGTGCGCGTTCGACAAAGGACGCCAGTGTTTGGGCTGACTGCCGCAAGACCCAGATGTTCTATGAAAACGGCAAGCAAGACACCCATCAGGGGTTTGTCGGCTTCGAGCGCGTCACGCGCCGAAACTGGGTGCCAGGGGCGGTTCGTTCGGTCGAGGTCTCCGAGTTCGACCTCGGCGCTTTGCCTCTGCCGCGAGCCTATGTGGCGCGCGTGGACGAAACGAGAGAAGGCGACGTGGGTGCTGCCATGATCCCGCAACTCTACGTGAGGCCTTTCGCCGGGTTCGTGCGAACGCAATGGTTGGATGAGCCCATGCCCTCCGGTGCGGTGCGCACCACGGAGACTGACACCAGTCACGCACTGTTCCAATACCGCCCAGGAGATCGCGACGACTCGCCTTACTCCGTGACTTATGCCGAGTCGCGACTGCCGCGACTGCGCGCCATCTCCAATCCCCGGACCCACTTCTGGGGAGGGGGCCGAGATACACCCGTGAACTACCCTCCACTCATGGTCGCGCCCGTTCTGCGCCAGAGCCGAGTTCTGGAGCGGGGCAGACCCCTGAACACCACGGCGACATGGTGGCTGCGAAATGGCAGCGGCTTCGTGGACAACGAGCTGTCATTCAGCTCCCAAGCCAGCACGGTTCAGGACTTGTTGTCCGCGACCTTCGATTTCCTCGACCAGGCCTCCCAGGTGGCCTCAGGCGACCTCAACCACGATACGTTGTCGAGCTGGTTCGGTCCTGGGCACGACATGAGCGCCGTCGGTGCGCGGCGCTTGCGGCAAGCATCCCCCGGGCGGGCTCCCGAGACTTGGGAAGCTCGTATTGGGCTCTTCGGATTGCAGGGCAGCGAGACCGCTACGACCTGGGCGCGTCCGCTGGCAGACGGACGGCAAGATGTCCGGCGCTTCAGCCAGAGTTTCTCCTACGAGGCGAACGGCGCCCTGCGCAGCACCACCGAGGACAACGGGGACGGCTCCAACTACACCTATACGATCACCGAGCGCGCGAGAACCGGCGCCGTCAAAGCGGCGGTCGAATCGGCGACGGACGCATGGAGCAGCCTCTCCGAGGGCAAGAGCTGGTCCTTCGACCTCGATGACTACGGACTCTACACGGTGGCCACGACCAACCCCTATGGACACGTCTCCAAGACACGCTTTGACTATGCGAGCGGCCAGCCCGTGCGAACGGAATCCCCCGATGGAGTCGCCACGCTCGCCAGCTTCGATGCCTTCGGCCGCTTGGTAACCGACACGGTTGACGGTGCAGAGACCTCGCTCAGCTACGCTTGGCGGAGCGCGTCGCCCGTG
>ENA-ORBV01011288-ORBV01011288.1-microbial-mat-metagenome-genome-assembly--contig:-NODE-11288-length-14082-cov-22.839772_pt1 | contig 14082 bp, 16 predicted proteins | sample MGYA00237777_ERZ505514 | MGnify/ENA primary metagenome ERZ505514 (study PRJEB26160, sample SAMN06269048) | microbial mat metagenome | isolation source: Oligotrophic lake microbial mat | place...
TTTTCAAGCAGAAGACGGCATACGAGATTCGCCTTAGTCTCGTGGGCTCGGAGATGTGTATAAGAGACAGAACCTGCGTAGAAGTTACGTTGTCCAGCCACCACACAGGGAACCCTATCGGTTCGTGAAGTTCCGTGCGAGTACCTGACACCGACACGTTGCCGCCGATATTCGCGCCTGCCGCTCCGCCGTTGCCGCCGATGCCGCCAAGGGAACCGTACGCAAACACTGTGCCCGGTACGGATGACGCCGCACCGTTCACCGTGCCGCCCGCGCCGCCGCTGGTACCGCCCGCACCTGCGGGTAGCCGGACACCTTGCGGGCTGGACGCGCCGGTGCCGCCACTGGTGCCGGACGAGTTGCTGCCCGCCACCGCTGCGGTACCGATCACGCCCCCCGCTTGCACCCAGGTAAGTTCCGCTACGTGCACGCGGAAGAGTGCCGGTTCCAGTGTCGCACCGTTCGGCACGGTCAGCCGCCGGTAGTACATATCTCTGGTTAGTGTGGTCGTGCCCGCGCCGAGCACAACGTCACCGTCGCTGCCGTCGCCGTAGTCTACGCCGATCATCGGCACCGGCGAGTCCAGCCGCTTCTTCAATCGCAGCCGCACGTTCACAAGGTTCAGCCCAGCCCCCGCCCCCGCCGCGTTCGATACACGAACGCGAACACGATCAAACCGCTGAACATCGAACCGCCCCGCCGTCAGCCTGCCCTCGTTCACCCGGCCGGGCTGTCCCGTTTCGGAGGGCACGATCTCTTCCCAGTTGTCAAACGCGACCGCACCCTCGATCGTCAACTCGCCCGCGCCCCACGCCCCCAGCCAACACCGCGCGCTGACCGTCAGTTCTGTGTTCAGTCCTACCTCGAAGACCCGTTCCCGTCCCGCGTTCAACGTGAACAAGTCCACCGCGGGAAGTTCGTACGTCGTCGCGTCGGTCTGTGCGATATGCGCCGTTCGATCTTCCACGCCCCGCAGCCGTTCGGACAATCCGGCGAACAACCCCCGAACACGTTGCATGGTCAACGACCGCGACCGCGGATCGGCGACCGCCTGCCCCGCCGGTGTGCCGCCGCCGCCCGCTGAAGGGGTCGCCACGCCGCCCCCGACCGCCTGCCCCACCGCCGGTACGTCTGGGATCGGCCGTGCCACGCCGCCTGGCCGGGGGGTGACGGAACCGGGTGGTAGCGTTGTCGGGCCGTCGGGTCCGGGGTTCCCGGTGTTGCACCCACCGACGGCCAGCTTTTCGCTTGTCACCCACAACTCGTACGGGTCGATCGACGGACCGTACGAGTTTTCGCCGTCCGTGCGGCGAGTCACCCACGCGCGGTCATTCACCTTCGCAGCCCACAACTTGGCGCGCGCGTCCGGCAGCAACGGTCGCCCGTACCACGGTCGCACGTTCGTCAGTTGTGCTGGCGGTCCGTCAGCGGTCAGCGGTTCGTAGCCGTACGTGATCTGGTCCGGGAACGCTGGCGAAGTTGACGGTACGCTGCACTGCGTTATTCGCACCGGCCACAACTCCACACCCTTCGGCGCGTTGCTGCTCAGGTAGAACCCGCCGGGTAGCCGTTTCAGTTCCAGGGGTGCCGCCGCGTACAGGTTCAACACCGACTCGAGCGCACCCGCTCGGTTGTTCAAGTCACGCGCCGACACCGGGTCGCGTCCCGCCGCGTAGCGTTTGAAGGTGTCAGGCATCAGGCACCCACCAGCAGATTGAAGTTGTAAAGCGCATACGGCTTCACGACGGTGTTGTCGCTGATGCGGCGAACGTCAAGCCAGCCGTACAACGGGGAGTAGACTTTGTTCCAGCTTTGTGATCGGATCGCAAACTTGTAGGCGACCGACCACATCCGCTGCGACGCCGCGTCATACGACGCGCGTGCTGACGCGCCCATAAACATAACCGTCTCCGCCGCTGCTTCGCGGAACGTCGCCGCGTTCACCGATCCGACAGCCGCGTACATCACTGCGCGGGGGAACGGGTCCGGCACAATCAACCGCTCGTAAGAGTACTCCACACCGGGTAGCACTTTCGTGAGCGGTATGTCCCGCGTCAGATAGTCACCCTGAGAGTTGCCGAAACGTAGGCCGTTGGTGGCCAGCGTCAGAAACTCGGTAGTGAAGTCATACGACTCGGTGAACAAGTCGCCGGAGTCCCCGCCGCCCGCCGCCTGCGCACCGCCGTAGCTCGCCGTCACACGCGCCCACTCGTAGCGAATCATATCCGTGAGCGTTTCACGGTCAAGGATTCGTACCTCATTGCTGAACGGATCGACACGGACGCGCCGACACCACAGCGTATCGTCGCCGGGGAACGTCGCGGGTCGCACCACTGTCGGCGATTCGCCCGCCGTGCGCTGCGAACCGCGAAGGTATTGTGCCAGCGTATCGGCGTCATCCCACGCGCAACGGAACACGCGCGTAGCTGACTTGCCGTTCTCGTTATATTCGATAACGCCGGACCCGTTAAGTTCCGAACACGCCACACCGCCAAGTGTCAAGACTAGTGCCACGTCAATCTCCAACGGTGTTCACACCGTTCAGCTTTCCTTCGATGTCCCGCAACCCCGCCTTGACGTCCGCCTGGATTCCCTTCAACGCCGCCGTCTGCTGCACAGACTGGTTCAGTGTCCGTTGTGCGACCGACCCGCCCTCGGTCCCTAGCGCCAGCTTCTGTAAGTTGCGCGCGTATTCCATCGGTGCGTTGAACTGGTCAGCGTCAAACTTGAAGGCCGGCTTCGACGGTCCGTATAGCGCACCGGTGAGCGCGGCCAGCATAGACGGGCTTAGCGGCGTCTTGTTCGGTGACGTTGCAAGGTTGGGCGCGGGCCGCGGGGGGTTGATAAGCTTGGTGAGACCTTCCAGAACCTTCGCCCACACCGCGTCAAACTCTTTCTGCGCCTTGTCTACTTTGTCACGCGGGGCGGGTGCGGGCCGCGGGGGGAGCGGCATATCCAGTCCGCCCGTGTTCACGTTCCTCGAAGGCAGCCGGGCCACCGCCACAGCCATATCTCTGCCAGCTTTTCCGTCCCCGTTTCGCAAGCCTTCCGGTTCACCGAACAACCCCGCGCCGATTCTGTCGTTCAGGCTGTTCATCCAGAAAGTGAACGTGGTGCTAATCGCTTTCCACATATCATCTGCCTTCGCGAGTATCACGTCGGCCGCGCGTCCTGCCCAGTTGATCGCCGTGACGTACAGGGATTCGATTCCCCACTTCAAGTCCGCAAACGCATCTGTCCAGTACACGACAACTTCTCCCACGAGCAGTCTGGTTCCTTCCGCGATAGATGCGAACGCTGCCAGCACCACCCCTGCCCACGCGATCACCCACGTTGACCACGCCGCGAGCGATTCTTGCAGCGAACCCCACGCCGCCGCGATTGTGTCCGCCGCCGTTACACCTTCCACGCGCAGTGCGTAGAACGAACCCACCGCCAGCGCAACGGATGAGAGAATGATAGCGAGCGGCGACAGCACCAACGCCATCGCCACACCGACCGCGACCATCGCAACCTTCAACGCGATCAACCCGAGCAGTACCGCGCCGATTCCGGTAGCCACCTTTGCCAGTGTGCCGATCAGTGCGCGGTTCGCGTTCGCCCAGTCCATCAGTCGTGAGATCGGTGCCGCGATCGCTTCGGCCGAACTGCTCACGCTGGCTGCAAAGCGTTCGTTCATTTCCGAGATCGTCGGGCCGATCGCTTCGATGATCCGTCCGCGCACCGTCGTTGCCGCCTTGGCTACTCTGGTGAACGAGTCATTCATCCGCTCGGACACCGCCGCCGCTTTCGAAAGTGCCGAGTACCCTGTGGCGTCTGCCTCGGCGAACGCCGTGCGCAGGCCGTCGGCACCGTCGGTCATCGCAGACAGCATCTGTGGGCCGGACCGCGCGCCGAACAGTTCGGCCGCAACCTTCACGCGCATCTCGTTCGGGAGTTGCTGGAACGCATCCGCCAACTCGGGCAGCAGATCGACCAACGACCGAAGCTGCCCGTCGGCAGTTCGCAGGTTCGTCACGCCGATAGCTTGCAGAATCTTGGAGACTCTGCTTGCCGGGTCCACCGCGTCCGCGAAGCTGATCTGCGATTCCTTCAACGCGATCGACAGCTGCTGAAACGAGACATCGGCAAGGTCCGCCGCGAACTTCAACCGCAGCACGTCCTGCACGCTGGTATCGAAACGCCGCGCCGCCTTGTACACGCCGTCCAGTTCGTTCGCTGTGTTGCGAAGTCCGGCCGCGAACGCATACAACCCGACACCACCGAACGCCGCCGCCAGCGCGCCTTGCAACCGAGACGCTAACTGCATCGTGTCGGTCAGCCGCGCCTTGACTCCGTCGAGCGCACGGTCAACGGTCTTCGTGCCCCGCGTACCGAACTGTACGAACGCCTCGGCAAGTTTGAAGTTAAGCATTTCTCTGCTTTCGTGTGCTCACGATCTTCCTCTCGCGTCCGTGCTTGCGGATCGCCGCGTAGTCCGGTTCAACGTACCCGTCGTCAGCCTTCGCGTGCTCGCGTGCGAAGCGTTTCATAAACGCTTGGAACTGACCCATCGTCAGGTCCAGCACCTGCTCGGGTGTCCAGTGATACTTCTCGGCGAACACCCAGAACACACCGTACCAGTCCACGGGGGTCAAGGCTCGACCGTCGTCGGGTTCCCCGCCCCCGGCTGAGGGTCCGCGCCGGTCACCTTCGGCAACACTTCCGTCAGTGTGTGTTGATCGGCAAACGACAGCGACGACAACAGCCCGTCCAGCGTAGCGTACTCGGGCGGACGGTTCAACATCGCACGATGTATCAGGTACGCTACACCGGCCAGCGATCCGAACATAGCACCTGCGCGAGCCTGATCGCCAAGCACGATCCGCGACGATTCGCGTACGGCTTCCTTCATAACTTCGGCTTGCAGATCGAACGGCAAACCGTCGAGCGAATCCTTCGCACGTTCGATGCACGCCGTCTGAAGATACCGCTCGAACTCCGTGAAGTCTTTCAGTTTCAACTGGCGGAACGCACACTCGCGTCCACCGACCGTCGCCTTGATTGGAACGCCTGCCGCCGCGCTCAGTGAAGTCGTCATTCTCAAACCTCCATGCTGGGGATGATCTTCTGGTCAGGACACGCGACCGCTTACAGTTGCGACCGCGTGAGCACACCGTTCGCCGATGCCGAACCGGTGTAGCCGACGGTGCCCGCGCCCATCACGTCCACCGCCGTCTTCATACTTTCAATGATCGCCGTTCCTTGCAGGAACTTTGCTGTCGTCGTGTTCAGTTCCAGCTTGAACACGCCCTCGGTTCCGATCGCCAACTCCACCGGGTTGCTCGCGTCGTCGTACCAACCCTTGAAGCTCACCGACCAGTCCTGCCGGCCGACGATTCGATTCGTGCCCTCGCCGCTCGTGCTGTCGGTGGATTCCGGGAGGCTCACCTTGTCGTCTACTTCCCAGTCCGTGATATTGACCGCCTGCGCGCCGATCATCAGCCGACCCTTCTTGCCTGAATACTTCGCCATCGTGTTCCTCCGTGTAGGTGTGTGGGTGTGTGTGTGTGTGCGTTTAGGCAGTGGTGCCCAGGATAATGATCTTGTAAGTAACCGATCCACCAACCGACTCGACCCGCAACAGATCGCCCGTGCCCGCGACCACCGCGAACCCGTCAACCGGAGACGTCAGCAAGAACACACCGCTCGCGCCGACGCGGACCTTGTCGGTTGCCGCGTCACCGACCCACGTAGCGAGGCCGTTCGCCACACCACCGACCAACAGGTATCGTCCAGTCTCTACCTGTGTGTTCTCGATTGCGATCACACGAACCCTCACGAATACCGCAGTGACACCGAGACCGTTGGACAGCGCGCCGGACAGGTCGATGCTTTCGGCTGCCGTCGCCAGTGTGCGCGAGTCGTGCCAGATCAGGTCGCACTGCCCGGCAGCCGTGCCGGTGGCGAGAGACGCGGAGTACCCCCAGCTGAGAGAATCTTTGGGAGTGGAAAGATCGAGCGCGTTAGAATAGTCCGCGACGATCGACGCCTTGATAGTGGCAGTAAGTGTGGGCACGTTGAATCCTCCGTTGACTAGTTACGATCAGGACGGATACGCTCCGTCCGTAGGGTGACACCCGCGAACGCTGACCACAGCGTCTGCGTTTCTTGTGTTGTTGAAACTGACGCGACCACGAACGCGACGACACCGCTTCGCGAGGGTACGCTGTTCTCAAGTTCGTCCACGATCGCTTGAAGGATTGTGCCCGCGTCCGTTCCGTCACGCGCGAACACACGTAACTCGATCACGCTTTCAGTGACTTCGCTTTGTGTGTCGCGTCCGTGTGTGCTTACTTGTCCTTGCACTTGCAGGAACGGTAGCGGCAAGGCCTGCTCGCTTTCGCCGGTGCGGGTGCGGCCACCGATCAACGTGCGCACGGTGTGCGACACACCCAGCGCGTCAGTGAGTGCGATCAGTGCTTGGTTCATTCCGCCGCCCTGCCGATCGCCGCAACGCGCGCGATCTCCGCGTAGTTCTGTTTCAACGCTTCCAGCATCCAAGGCCGGGGCGCGATCCGCCACGTACCCCAGTCGTTGCGGATACCGCGCTCGAGGTAGTAGCCGTAGATAGCGTTCTTGAACAGGCCCACGTCCACACGATCGCCGCCGGGGTGGACGCGCATAGTCACGTTTCGCTGGAGAAAGCCAGTGATCTTGCGGGGGGGTTCGCCCGGTTCCGAGTGTCGATACTTCTGGACGGTCTCGGCATCGACGTTGCCGCCCGTGTAGATATCCTCACGAATACCCTTCGCACGTTTCGACGCGCCGCCCGCCGACACGGATAGCAGCTTCCGCATATGTCGCTGCAACGTCGCCGCCGCCAGCACAAGATTCTGTGCCGACGTTGCGACCAGCTTCGTGCGAAACTCGTTTCCGTTCCAGGTAAAGTTCTCGCTCATCCCGATACCTCTTCTGCGTTGACGGTCTGCAACACCTGCAACGCGCGGGGCGCGTCGTAACCGCGGAACACGTACCGCTGTCCTGTCGCTCGCACGAACGAATACACACCACTGAACAGGAACGGTGCCGCGGGTGCCGCGAACGTGATCCGCACCCGCGGAACCAGCTCACGCCGCCCCGCCGGTTCCAGTGTGCTGTCCCCGCCGAGAACGTGTACGTGTGCCGCGATCGTCGCCGCCGGGGTGGTCGCGTCTACCCACTCCCACTTACGCGCGCCGATTGTGTTGCGCGTTTCCGCGTACACCTGAATCGCCAGCGTCTCGGTCAGCAGCAGTGAAAGGTTGATACCCTTCGCACGCCACTTGCCTAGCATCTTCAACGGATCAAGTTCTAACAACGTCCACGCCACACCGTCCTCGTCCGTGATCGCGTCACCCGGCACACACGCTCGCCCCGCGACGGCTGCCATCTGAAAATGCCACGACGCCATTATCTCCGCGTACTCGCCGTAAGACTCCGCCGCTTCTTTCTTGGTGAGCGGACGTCGCAGCGCGTCCAGCGTGAACGCGGACGGCCCGCGCACGGGTGTGTACGTCACCCGTTCCAGGCCGTCCGCCAGCGTCAGATCGTTCGTTAGGTCGAGGGTCATCCGACTACCGTAGCCTCAAAGCCGCCCGTGCTTTCGGACGCGATCAACTTATTGATCCCTTCCAACTGCTCACGAAGCATACGTGTGTACTGGGTCCAGTTGAACGATTGACCGTCCACCTGATAGTCAGGTTTCGGATTCGCGAGCGCGACCGTGTAGGCAGTCATGGCCAGATCACGCGCCGCTTCAAGGGTTGCCAAGTCGTAGGCCATCGCACCGCTCCGGTTTCTGGTGTGTCACACGATCACAACAGAACGCGGCACTCGTCCAGTGTGGCCGTGTCTTGCACCTGGTCGCACTGCACCGGGTTCGTTGTCGCCAGAATCCCGCAGTGCCGCTTGTACTTCCCCACCGCTTCCGCCGCGTTCGCCGCTCCCACGTAGAACGCTTGCGAAGGCGCGATCCGCACACGGTACACCGGGATATCGGATTCCTCCGCGGCCGGGGTCTCCGGGGTCGGGTCCGCGGCCGGGGGCGGGGGTGTGTGTGCGGTCGGTCGGTCGTGCTTTGCCACAGGTGCGCTCCGTATAAAAAGGGTTTCGGTCTAATCATCGGGACGGCAGTTTCCCGCCGTCCCGGTGTCTCCCCAGCATGAAGGGGTTAGATTCGCGGGGCGTTGTCCGCGAGGTTTAGTGGGTGAACTTGCACATAGCGCGGGGCTGCCACACCGCAGGCACACCACGCTCGCTCGCCTTCCAGCGTGCGACGATATCACGCTCAAACTCCAGCGGGTTGTTCGGGGGTGCCTGGACCACCGTCATCGGCCAGGCTTGCATGTAGCGGAACGCCTTCGACGGCGCGCCAAACAGCCAGTTGATACGAGCGTTTGCCGCGGACACACCCGACTTGACCAGTCGGTGGTACATCCAGGGCGACGAGATCACGTTGAACTTGCCGGCGAAGTGATTCGCAACGATCCGCCGCTGTTCCGCTGACGCCGTGTTCACTTCCAGCATCGTCGCGTTAGCGATCTGCATGGATGTGGCCTGCAACGACGGGGGAACGATGAGCGTATCCGGCATCGGGTTGTACGGCTCGTTCCCTTCACCAGACTGGTCCGGGTTCACCATCTCGGCGAACAGCTGCAACGCTTCGTCCACGTCGGTCCAGTCCGTGAGCACCTTGGCGACGGTGTTGATCCACGGGGTTGAAGCCTGGTACGTGTTGTAGGACGTGCCCTGCCAGCTGAAGGTGTTCGTGATTCCCAGCAGCGCATCCCAGCACCGCTTGTTCTTCTCGATCGCCGCACGCTCGCCGACGTTCGCGCAACGCTGGAGCAAGACGCCGGTGCGGTCCTTCGCGACCGCTTCCTTCGTTACAGAAACGATCATGCCCTGCTTGGTCGTTGCCGGTGTGTTGATGTAGTTCTGCGCCAGTCCGTGTTCCGGGTAGGGCATCCCTTCGCCCACCGTCGCCGGATCGCCCTGCACACCTGTGATGCCCGCGATCTTCTCGCCGTCCAAGAACGATGTCGGCACAACCGTCATGAGGCTGCTCGCGTCGTTGTTGCTCGGCGAGTTGTATTCCTCCATGATCGCGTTGTACACAATCTGGCCAGTGATATTGGCAAACGCCGTGGAGTCCACGTTCTCGACAAGGGGTGCGTTGTACCCGCCGCGCGCGTCCAGCGATCGCACCCAGTCAGAACCGCACAACCCTTCGGCCAGTTCTCGCAAAGAGAAGTCGGACGACTTGATCTCGCCCGCCTTCATCGCTTCGGCGAGGATGGTTGCGACGGCAACGTGCCCGTGCGCTTCGACCAGTCCTCGAAGATAGATACCCTGATTCTTGAGAGCCACGTTATTCCTTTCGTGTGTTGTTGTTTCGGTAGCACCGCAGACGCCGCAAGACTCACATCATGGTTTGCGGACCGCCGCGAGCGAGGGTGGAGATGATCTCGACCCACACCTTGGTCACCGACGTACCACGCTTGGCGACACGACCGACCGCCAGGTTAGCCGTTGCGACCGCGACGACTTTCTGCGTCTCGATTCCGTTGCCGGTCTGCTTTGCTGTGCCGACCAGATCGCCCACCTCGAAGTTCGCCGATGCACAATCGAACTCGAAGATGCCCTCGGTCGCAACCCTGATCGGGTTCACGTCGCCCGCGATCGACTTCTGCATCGCAACACCCAAGAAGAGATCGTGGAACTCTTCCTGCGTAGTGGCGATATTCGTGTTCCAGGTGTGGTCCGCCGCGGGCTTCGGCACACCTGAAGTTGCTTCAACCAAGTCACCGATCGAGATCAGCACCGCCGTTGCGACGGCCGCACTGACCACTGGCTTTTGTCCACCGTACTTGTAGCCGTTCACTTGATTCTCCTGCGAGTCAGTTGTTGTGGGGGTGTGTGTAGATCAGCCGCGCAGCTGCGACGCGAGTTGCTTGGCGTCCGGCAGGCCGGTGCTGCCGGTTCCCTCGGCCAGCGTCTTCGTCTTCGAGATCGGCCCGACGTTCACCAGCGTCTTGCGGTCCACGATCAGCACGTCAACCGCCGCCGCGTCCTTCGCCTCGTACAGCTGCTTCCTGAATACGTCCGTGATCGCCGCCGGCGGAAGCTTCGCTTCGGCCAGCTTCACGTCCACCGCGGACCGGTGCGACGCCAGTGCGTTCGCCACTTCGAGGCGGTCCTTTTCCTCGGTCAACTTCTTGACGGCCGCTTCCGCAGCCACAAGACGCGCCGACTCATCCGCGCTTTCGCGAAGGTTGCGGCACAGGTCGGGCCGTTCCTTCTGGAGCATTTCCGCCGTCAAGTCCTTCAGTTCCATCTGGTCTCCTTTCGGGGTTGACCGTTCCTGCATCTCACGGCTACGCGCCGTGGTTTCGTCTTCGAAGAGTCCGTTCGTCGTGGCCGGGTCCGTCACCAGGTCCACCGATCGCACCGAGACAATCGACTCCACAATCTCTTTCCCGCCGGACGTCTTGCACTTTCCGTCGGCGTGGTGGCTGAACCCGAGCGCACCGGGATCGTTTTCGGCGAACCACGCGAACGAGGTTGCCCACGGGTGCGCTGTGTTGTACCGTACGTCCCCGCGGATTCCCTGGCCCTCCACGTACCGCGCGTTCTGGGTGCGACCGAACCGGGCAGCCGTCGGGGGTGTCTTGCCTACGTGGTGGTCGAGATTGACCGGGGCACCCTCGTACAACCGTACCGCCGCGCTCAACGCCGCCGGTGTGTACTCCCGCCGCTTCGACGGTGAAGACAATCCGCACAGCAACACGTCTTCGATTAGGCCCTTGGTCGTGTCGATCTTCGTTGCTTTGGTAAGTGCGAACCGGTCCTCGATGAGCGAGACGTGTTCAGGCCGTGTCGGTGTCGTCATTGTTCTTGGTCCCTTCGTTAGTGGTCTCCGGTGCGTTCGGGTCAAACGTACGTTCGCCGCCGTCCGAGTCTGTCACAAGGATCAACTTGCCCTCGGCGTTGTACACGCGAATAGACTCGTGCTCGTTCTTCCGTTGCACGTACGCTCTGTTTTCGTCTCGTGGTATCACGACTCGATCTCCTCAAATAGTTGAACTTCTACCTCTTCGAACCTGTCGTCTTCGAGTGCTTGCTTGTACCACCGCAGCGCGTCCGCGCGGGCCGTGTTTTCCTCGTGTGTGCCCGGCGGCATCGACTCTGAAAGTTTCTTCAGTGTCTCGTATTGTTCTTCGGGTTTCTGAAAGTACAGCGATGCGTCCAATCCGAACCCCGCCGTTACGTGAGAGTCCACGTTCCCGACGAACCAGGCTTGCCGTTTCTCTACCGCGCGGAACGTCGTCTTGCCCATAAGTACTTCGCGTTCGTGCGATAGTGCCACGCTCGAGGATTCGATCGGTGCCGCGTTACGTGTGCGTACCGCGAAGAACGAATCGCCGAAAGTTGCCGCCGAGTCCAACGACCGCGACCACGACGACGACTCGACCCAGGTCGTGACGTTACCGTCGGTGCGCAGGGCCTTTATCCCGGCAGGCCCCAGATTCATCGCACGAACGTACAGCCCCTCCGCCTTCGGCGCGTCCTTTGTTGCTTTCAGAAGTCGTTTCGCGTGCGCACACAGGCTCGGGTTTCGTTTGCACTCCGTGTCGTCACCGTACGCTAGGCCTTCTTGAATCTTCTTCATGGCTTTGTAGTCGCCTTTCACGAAGTTGCGAAGTGCCGCTTGACGATCGACTCCACCGTCCCAGTATTCTTTACCTTCGCGTATCTTCTCGCTGATCATTTTCGGCTTGCCGATGATCTGGCTTGCGGTCATCCGCGGACCCGGCACCGGTATAGTCTTCGGTACCGCTCGCGTCTTCTTCATCGGGGGTCCTACGAACGCTTCGGCTTTCTCTTTCTTTGCCGCCGCCATCGCCTTGCCCTGCGCGGACAGTTTCGCTTTCTTTTCGTTCGCCGCTAACACCGCGTCCTGCGCTTTCGCGATCGCTTCGACGTTTAGCTTCTTCGCAACTTCGATCGACGCCAGCCGGTTCGATAGCTTGAACTGCCACTCGTTCCGCTTGTCCTGGTTCGCGTCGCCGGGGAACACCCGCAGCAGGGTCTGCTTGATTGTGTCATCGTTCACCTTCGACAGTAGCTTCGCATACGACGTGTCCAGTTGCGCGTCACTCATCTGGGTGAACACCGCCGCGGAGTCCTTGTTCAGCAGCGGATTCCGTAGCGACTGCACTTCGGTTGCGACGTTGCCGAACTGGCTGCCCTTCGGTCCGCCTTGTGCGCGGTACATCAACGCGCCGCCCGCGTCGATCCGGATCACCTTGCCGCCGCGCAGCTGCATATTGTCGTTGCCCATACCGACCGCATCCCAGTTCGCCAGCCATGCGTCTGCCGCGAAGTCTTCCCACGCGCCCGCTTTGTGTAGTTGTTCCGCCGAACCTTTCGCCAGTCCCGGCACGATCCTCGACGCCACCGCGTTCTTGCCGTCCAGCTTTCCGAACCGCAACTCCGGCACGTCTACGCCCGCCGTTCGATACAACTGATTCGCCAGAACTTCATTCTCGGCATGGCTGGCGTCCGCCGCCTTCACGTACCACAGCGTCCCGTCCTTCGCTCGATACGTGCCCGCCGCGTTGCTTCCTTGCTTCCCGCCTACCTTCACCATATCCGCTGTGTCGATCACCACGTCGGCGAACTTGGGCGGGTGAATAACCTTGATTGGCGGGGGCGGTTTCGGGGGTCGCACGACCTTGATTGGCGGGGGCGGTAGCCGCACCGGACGAACCGGCACCGGGTACGCTACCGGTCCCGTGTTCGGGGGGGGCTTCAGGGGCAACCGCCGCGGGGTGTTCCGGTTCACACCCGCACCGTTTGCCGGGCCGTAGACCACGCCTGCAGCCGTTCCGGGTACCGGGGTGGTACCGCCGCCCCCCGTCACACCTGCCCACGTCGCACCGCCATCGCCGCCCTTCGGCACTCCCCCCCACTTTTGGGCACCCACCACCACGCGCTGACGTGCCGGGGGCTGGTCGTCAAACCACGCTGCGAACGCTTCTTGCTGTTCGGGGGTTCCGTCCCGCGGGCCGGGGGGTGTGCCGGTGTTCTTCAGTTCTTCGATCGCTGGGTCCGACACCAGGATCGGTTCGTACCAGCAGCGGCAGTTCGGTTCGTCGGGCAGTTCCGGACGCGAAGAATCGTCACGGTCGTATGTCCGCCCGTGCAACGCAGCGTGCTCGGGCCGCGTCACGTCGTCGAGGGTCGCGTGTCGCTGGTAACCCTGGATCAGGTCGCCGAGTTGATCGTTCACTTTCTCGCTCATCGCCGTCGCTATCCGCATACCTTCGGTGCGCGCTATGCGCCGGGCCGTGCTGCCGATATTCTGGACGAACGGACGGACGGCCCGCGCCAAGTCGTCAAGGTTTCCGCCGTCCGCGTACCGTGCCGCGAGTGTGTCGGCGAGCGCGTCCTTGTCGCTGATCTTCTTCGACCACCGGTCCAGCCGCGATCGCCAGTCAGTCTTGTCCACCCGGTTCGGTGCGTAGATCACCGCGTCTACTTCCGCTCGTGTCGGGGGCGGGAACAGCGTTATGTACAGGTTGGCCTTGTCGTCGGCACCCGTGAACAGCGGTAGTTGTCCGGGGCTGCTCGGGATCACCGCCTCCACCAGCTTACCGTTCGTGCCGCGCAACGCGAGCAGGTACGGCAGGGCCGCGTCTGGCAGCGCGTCCGCCCACGCGCCGACACCGGACCACCAGCCCCACGTCGCCAGCGCGGCGAACGCCTCGCCGATCTCCGCGACAATCTCAGGGTAGATACGCCGCAACGCCGTGGCGACGACGGCCGCGCTCGGCTTGCTGGCGAGCTTGCTGAACAGCCGCGACCACGCGCGTTCCACGATCGACGCGACGGCCGCGTCCAACGTGTCTACACGGTCGAGGGTTTCTGCCGTCCGCACCGCGAACGCTTCACCGGGGGTAGCCATCTGTTACACCGTCGGGGGCCTGTCTCTTATACACATCTGACGCTGCCGACGAATAGAGAGGTGTAGATCTCGGTGGTGGCCGTATCATTAAA
>ENA-ORBV01011289-ORBV01011289.1-microbial-mat-metagenome-genome-assembly--contig:-NODE-11289-length-14082-cov-4.292110_pt1 | contig 14082 bp, 13 predicted proteins | sample MGYA00237777_ERZ505514 | MGnify/ENA primary metagenome ERZ505514 (study PRJEB26160, sample SAMN06269048) | microbial mat metagenome | isolation source: Oligotrophic lake microbial mat | place...
GGCGTGGTGCAATCGACGATGACCTATCCCGCGGCGATCGCCGGGCGCGAGTATTACATCTGTATCTCGACACCCAAGTCTCGCTGCAACGCGCGGATCCGGCAATACGCCACCAACACATTTCCGAACGCCGAAATCTGGATGCCCGACCCCAGCGGCCTCGCGGTCGCGGGTGGGCTGGTGTATTGGCCCGACCCGAGCACCGATGCCATCGGGCGGAGCACGACGGGCGGCGCGGTGCAGGCTCCGCTGGCCGCGCTGCGGACCACTTCGCACATCGCGGTGGATGCCGCGGGCGGCAAGGTCTACTGGATCGACCGAGGCATTCCTGGCCAAGGCGACAAGATCCGCAGGTCCAACCTCGACGGCTCGAACATTCAGGAAGTCACGACGGCGATCTCGTTCGGCACGCTCGCGGCCTACTACGGCAGCGGACTGACGCTCGATCTGGTCGGCGGCAAAGTGTACTGGTCGCGCACGAACCTCGGCGAGATCAACCGGTGCAACCTCGATGGCTCGAATGCCGAGCGCGTGATTCAGGACTATTTCCCCACCGACGCCCTGTTTCCGCCCAATGGCGCGATGCTTCCCGCGGCCAACTTCGCGCCGACCTCGCTCGCGGTCGATAACGCGGGCGGCAAACTGTATTTCGTGAACACGTTTGTCAACCGCATTCAGCGGGCCAACCTGAACGGCACCGGGCGGACTTCGCTCGCGGTCGGCGCGGGTGCGGTGCAGATCGCGCTCGATACCGCCGCCGGAAAACTCTACTGGACCAACACCGCGGCGAGCAAGATCCAGAGCTCCAACCTCGATGGCACCGGGCTGGCCGATGTGCTCAGCACGCCGTCGCCTGTGGCCATCGCGCTGGATGGCGGATTCGTGTATTGGACCAGCACGCTGGACCGAGTGATGCGCCGGGCGACCCTCGCCGGCGCGGGCGCGGCCGACGTGGTCGCGCTCGCCCGCGAGACGGGTGTGCAAGCGGCGAATGGGCCGGGAGAGGGCGAGACGTTTTTCGCATGGGTGCGCTCCGCGGCCGGTGCGGGCGGAACTCTGCCGTATCAGATCAAGCTGACGGGCGCGGCACCGCGCCACGAAAGCGTGATGATCGCTAAAGGAAACACCAAGGTCGTCGCGGTGGGCGATGTGGTTCCGGGCACCGCTCCGTACTCGCTCACCACGGTCGGCTCGCCCGATGGGGCGCTGCGGATCACGGACCGAGGCGACGTGCTCTGGAGGGGCGTGTTCTTTCAGCCCACGATCTACGACAACTACCTCTACCAGGCGCTGTTCTTCAACGGCGAGCGGGTGCTGACATCGATGGATATTCCGCCCGGCGCGACGCTGGGCGCGCAGAAACTCGTCGACATCTACGACACACCATACAGCCTGGACGTGAGCGACAGTGGCGAGTATGCGATGCTGCTGGTGAACATGCAGATCCCTGACTACCAGTTTACCGCGCAGCCCGACAACGCCTTGCTGCTGCGGTTCACCCTGCCGCCGGCCTGCATCGGCGACTTCAATCAGTCAGGCACGATCACGGTGCAGGACATTTTCGACTTCCTCTCAGCCTATTTCAGCAGCTCGCCGAGCGCCGATGTGAACCAGTCGGGCGCTGTGACGGTGCAGGACATTTTCGATTTCCTGTCGGGGTATTTCGCGGGTTGCCCTTGACGACCGAAACACCGAGGAAGGCGGAAAAAAGTTGAACGCCGCCTCCGTTTTCACCGGCCGCGCTTGGTGCTGCCGGACATGGCCCGCTCGATGTCGTCGGCGGTCTTGGGGATTTCGGCGGTGAGCACCTTGGGCGTGTCGCGCCCGATGAGGATGTCGTCCTCGATGCGGATTCCGATCTTCAGTTCGGGGATGTAAACGCCCGGCTCGATGGTGATGACCATGCCTGCGGCCAGGGGCGCATCAGGCTCGGCATCGTGGACGTGCAGGCCGAGCTGGTGGCCGGTGCCGTGGCCGAAATAGTCGCCGTATCCGGCCGCGTCGATGATCGTGCGTGCGGCTTCATCGACCTCGTGCATGCGCTTGCCGGGGCGGGCGGCGCGGATCGCGGCGAGCTGGGCCTTGAGCACCATGTCGTAAAGGGCTCGCTGCTCGGGCGTGAACTTTCCGCCGACGGGATAGGTGCGTGTGACATCGCAGGCGTATCCGCCGACCTGCGCGCCCGCGTCGATCAGCAGCAGCTCGCCTTCGTTCAAGACCTGCGAGTTGCGCTCGTAGTGCAACACCGTCGCGTTGATTCCTCCCCCCACGATGGAGCCGTACGCGGTGCCTTCGGCGCCGCCCTCTATGAAGGCGAGCTCCATGGCGCGCTGAACAGTCGTTTCGGTCGCTCCCGGCCGTATCGCGCCCATCGCCGCCTTGTATCCCGCGGCGGTCGCCTCGGCGGCGCGGCGCATGAGGTTGAGCTCGGCCGGGCTTTTGATGGCCCGCATGGCCGCGAGCAGCATCGAGCGGTCTTCGATGGTCGTGCCAGGCACGCGCTCGGAGACCTTGCGGAAGACCGAGAGGTCCGGCGTCAGCTCGCCGGTGTGCGTCGCGAGCGTGTGCAGGCATGCCAGCCGCTTGAGCCGGCGCGCGGCCGAGCGCAAGAACATTGGTAGGTGCGTGGTGCGCCCGACGTAATCGAATCCCGTTGCGGCCCGCAGGTGCGAACTGATCTCGTCGCGGTAGCCGTCCCACCGGTCGAGTTCGGGGTTGAGCGGACGCAGGAACAAGCCGATGCGGCGCTTGGGGTCGGGATGGCTCGGGTCGAAGAGGACGGCCGCACCGGGTTCGGTTTCGAGGCCGGTCAGGTAGAGAAAATCCAGTTCGGGCCGCCACTTGCCGGCGAGGTTGGGGGTGTGGTCGCCGGCGAAGATCAGCCCGGCGGCCGCGGAGCTGCTACCTCCCCCCGCTCCAGACTTGAGTTGCTTGAGCACCGCCTCGCGGCGATGGACGAACTCGCGGAGGGGCGGGCCATCGGCGCGGATGAGCGGAACGGCGTTGGATTGGGCCGGTGATGGGGTCATTGGCGGAGAGCGTAGCCCGGTGTGGGTAGTGGAAAAGTAACGTTCATCCGGCCATTCCGGAAAAAGCCGCCCGTATTTTTGAGGGGGAACTGTGCGCGGGCGATGATGCCCTCGATGAAGGCGTCCAGGCGGCGAGCGAAGGTCTTGAGTTGCTCGAGTCCGCTCTCGCTGGCACGCTGTTTCCAGAACTCCCAGAACGTGCGTGCGTGGTGAGGTGAGCGGTAGCTCCACAGGTGCTTGAGGTCGTCCTTGAGCAGGTACATGACGAGCCCGTTCTGGTTGACGGCCAGCAGGTCCCACAGCTTCACGCGGTCCTCCCGGTCGTGCTCGGGGCAGCGCGACCTCGCTAGTCCGCACCGGGTCGATCACCTCGCGGCCGTACTTGGCGATGATGTGGAACTGGTCGTACACGACCTGCGCCGCCGGGCAGTGCATCTTCACCTCGGCGGCGTATGCGGCGGTCACGTCCATCGCGGCGGCCTTGATCCTGCCGCAGCGGTCAGGTCCGAGCAACTCGAAGAACGGCCTCTGACCTTCCCCACGAATCGCGGACATACCGATCGACACGATCCACATCGACCGATATGATTTCCCGGAACAAAGCCTTGCGTCGTTGTGGATCGACGGACAGCCATGTTTGGAAATCGAATGAACGAATGAACGGATCTCTTGTCAACCAACGTGTCCGGCACCCCAGTATCCGCACTGCCCGCCGAAGCGGCGGGCAGTGGCACGGTGGGCGCTTAAGGTTGTGGGCAGTGCCACCAGCCGATGGAAGACGCGGAGTCGCTTCGAACGGGGGAGCCGGTGCCCGCCTCGCAAGCGGCACGCCAGGCCCAACACCAGCCTGAAAACTGCGGACACGTGCTCGGGGCATGAGTGCCGACAACCAGAAGAGGTACATCTTCATGACACGAGACATCGAGATCATCTGCACCGACATCACCGTTCTTGAGGTTGATGCGATCGTGAACGCCGCGCGACCGAGTCTACTCGGTGGAGGCGGCGTCGACGGCGCAATTCACGCGGCTGCCGGACCGAGGCTGCTGGAGGCATGCAGGGCACTTCCCCAGATCCGGCCAGGAGTTCGCTGCCCAACGGGCGATGCCAGAATCACTCCAGGATTCGATCTCTCCGCAAGGTGGGTTCTCCACACGGTCGGACCGGTGTGGGAAGGAACTGAAAACGAGGAAGACGCTCTGGCCGCTTGCTACGCCAGCTCGCTGCGGCTCGCCTCGGAGCATGCAATTGCCACCATCGCATTCCCGGCGATCAGCACCGGCGCCTATGGCTTCCCGGTAAAACTTGCCACGACGATCGCGATTCGCGAGTTGCGGCAGGGGCTGGCGACCTTCCCGGTGTTCAAGCGTGTGATCGCCTGCTGCTTCGACGATGAGACCGAGGAACTCTACCGCTCGCTGGCCAAGGGTATGTGAGGGCAACCCTGGAACCGTCACCTCTGAACTGGACCTGATCTGTTTTCGGCTTCAAGCCTGGGTCATCATGCCCGAGCACGTCCACGTGGTCTTGGCCGCGGCCGATCCCGAGTGGCCCGTCGAGCGCATCCTGCCGCAGATCAAGGCCCCATTCGCCCAGAGCATCATCGGGCGCTGGCGCAAACTTGGCGTACGTGGCGCGGGCGCTTTATCGAAGATAACCGATGGTTCGGGGCGCGTACGCTTTTGGCAGCCGGGGGGCGGATTCGACCGGGCCGTGCGGAACATCGATGAGTTTGTGCGCGAGGTGAACTATGTTCATCGGAATCCGGTCAAGCGTGGGTTGGCCGCGTGCGAAAGCGGATGGAAATGGTCGTCGGCGCATGAATACATCAAGTTACGGGCCATCGCGGCCAAGCATGGATGGCGATCGGTCGGCGGTGCGCCGGAACGGGCATCGGTTCTGGTCGACTCGGCCCATGTGGATCGTTTCGAGTTTCCGGAGCAGGCGCTGGGGTCGATCTGGATCGACGGGAAGCCCTGTGCGGAACTGGTTGTGCGGACCCAGGGAGATGGAAGGTGAACGAAGTTCTGGGAGCGGAGACAACCGCGCGGCAGCGGAGTTGGGTGCGAAACGGAGTTCGTTGCCGCCTTGGCGTACGGCACTACCCGCCGAAGCGGCGGGTAGTGGCACGGGTGGTTGGAGATTGGCTGGTGCCATCCGCCTAGTGCCACCCGCCGGACGCGAACTGCTGTAAGTGCAACTCTGGCAACGGATCTAATGGCGGTGAACCCCAAAATAGTCCTTAAACCGCGAACTCTAGCTCGATTTCTTCCTCCGTATCCAATCGAGCTGATTCGAGCTGGACTTCGGCCATGGACCAACAATGGCACTATTGTCTGTAGGCATATGGTATCGCCATGTTTCGCAGATTTTGAGCTACTAACACAGGTTAAGACTCCCGGAAGAGTTCGTCTGTCGGAGCGAGGGTGGGTCGCCGGCACGCCTTGGGGGCTGTCCGGCGTCGCCCTTTCGGTTTGCGGCATTGGGCTTGCTATTATGGATCGTATTACCATCGGACGATTTATTTCTTATCCACCTTGGGCTTTACCGCTCATAAGTATTGGTTTCTTAGCGTTGTGTTTCGCAATAATACTGTCTTTGCAAACTCGCGTTGTGTTTTTGGATTGCATCAACAATAAAGTGCGCGTCGTGCAATGGAGTTTTTACGGTTGCGCTACTCGAGCTGTCTATGATTTTGATAACCTAGATGTTATTCAATGTCATTTAAAGGCGAGGGGATTTCGTACAGCTGGAGATAATAATGTTATTTCAATTATTTTAATATTTGATGATCAGGCGATGATTGTTTCCACCAAATCGAAGCTGGAAGCTGCGACTCGAACTCGCACTCTGTTTGAGGAACAAACTGGTCTACTAGTTCGTCAAACGGAAATTCACATCTCAGCACCGTCCCTTTGGATTCCTGGACTTAATTAATATTCTTGCCACACTCAGTGGTCCGTCTTCCTCCAGTTTGGCGAATCAACCAAGCGATCGACCTGTGGGTGTCAACAACCCCATCGCACCCACCCAAACCACTCACGCCGCGCTCCCATACCGATGGTGAAGACCTCCAACCATCGCCTCCGAGATGATTGGCCCACCGCTGGGCAACTCTGGCTTCCTATCATTTGACGAATCGCGTCCGAGCGATTGATGACATCGGGACTCGTTGTAGTAGGTCACGAACGCATCCGCAACCCGGATCAGGTGGGATTCGTTGAACGCGATCACATGATCCAGGCATTCCCGCCGCATCGTCCCGATGACGCGCTCTGCGAAGGCGTTCTGCCAAGGCGACCCGAGCGAGGTCAGGACTTGGTTGATGCCCATGCCGCGGATGCACCGTGCAACAGATTCGCCAAAGATCGAGTCGTTGTCTCGGATCAGGAACCGAGGCACCGAGTCGTATGGGAAGGCATCCCGGAGTTGTCGAACGACCCACTCGGCCGTCGGGTGCGCCGTCACTTTGAATTGAACGATCCGCCGCCTTGCATGGTGCAAGGTCACGAACACATACAGCACGCGGCCTGTACTGGCCGCCATCGCGGCAGCGACCAAACCTCATCCCTGAAACGCCCGCCGCAAAGCCGCTCCCCACTCCCCGATTCCGGTCAGAAAAAGCTCAATCGCCGTCCTGTTATCCCCACTTTTTTCTTTGTCTTGTCGTATTCGTGGCACCGGCTGGCGGTCCTCCGCCTGGCGGTGCGGCCCCGCAAGGATGCCGATGTGGCCCGCTCGCGTAGACTGCGCCGATAGGATCCCCCCAATCCTCATTCTCCCGGCTCCGCAAGACCGCGCGCCGACGCGATCCCGATCGCGGCGTCCACTACCTGACCCTTTCGTGCTATCGGCGGCTGCCGCTGCTGGGAACCGCTCGCCTACGCGACGAGTTCGTCGAGGTTGTCGCCCGCGCCAAGCAGCGCCATCGCTTCGAGCTGCTCGCGCGGGTCGCCATGCCCGAGCATGTCCACATCATCCTGATCCCGACGGCCGCGGCCGGGCGCGATTGGCCCGAAGATCACGGCTCGGGGCTTCCCGCGATCCTGATCGGGATCAAGAAGCCGTTGGCTGAAACGGTGATTGGTCGATGGAAGGCGGTGCGATGGAACGACCTCGCATCCGTCACCGACGCCCGGGGCGGTTTGCACTTCTGGCAGCCCGGGGGCGGGTTCGACCGCAATGTTCGAGACTTGGACGAGCTTGAGCGTGAAGTCCGGTACATTCACCAGAACCCCGTTAGAAGAGGGCTGGTGGAACAATCCACCGATTGGCGCTGGTCGTCGGCACGGTGGTATGCTGGATGGAAGGACGTCGGATTGGCGATCAATCAGCTCGTGCTTGATCGGGAGGAGTTTCCCGGGCCGCGGCCGGAAGGGTATCTGGGCGACAGGCGATGACGAGGATCATGGAAATACACGATGCACGCGTGCCGAGCAAGACCCCGGGTGGCGATGGGATCGCCGTGCGTCACGCCACAGGCATGGCTCAAAGCAGCCAAGCCTGTGGCACCGTCGTCGATCGCTTGGACAACTTGTGCCACCTGCCGATGCATGGCGGTAAGACTCTATGAGACGACCTATTCGTCCTGTTGAAGCCAAGGTTGTGCTGTTTCTGGGACTTTCCATTCTTCATGCAGTCATCTTTGTGCCTCTTGTCCTTCAGTGTTTGTTGTACCTTGGGCAGGTGTCGGCCCAAGGTACATTATTAAGCAGTTCATTCGGAAGGAACGGAAAATTAACCATCCACTTCTCCTACACTCCAGATGGAATTAATATTTACACGGGAACACGGATGTCCTATACGCAATATTCAGGCCAAAAGTATTTGGTGGTGCAAAAGTTTCAATCGTTAAAGAGCGGTTTTCCCATTGAAATACACTATTGTCAATACTGGCCAAGGATATCCGCGATCGACCCATTACTGTATATTGATGATTTTATTATACCCGGCTTAATAATTGCAGTTGATATGATATTGTTGTTATGTTTCTTGTATCGCTCAAAGCCAACTGGTGCGAACTCTGATAAATTCCGAAATTGACGGCCGTTTTTCTTGAAGGATTCAACGATAAGAATGAGAGAATCTGATGGGTGTGGGTGTCAAAAACCCCATCGCATCCCCAGAACCACCGGTTGTGCCGCCCTCCGATACCGGTGGTGAAGTCCACCAACCATCGGCTCCGCGATGAGTGCCTGAACCTGGAGGTGTTCACGAGCCTGGCCGAGGCGCGGGTGGTGATCGGAGATTACCGCGAACACTACAACCATCGGCGGCCGCACTCGTCGCTGGACTACCGCCCCCCCGCGGCCTTCGCGGCCGCGTGCCGTGCGGCACGCGGCAAGACGTACACCGTTCGGACAGTCACACTCTCACTCGAACTGGTACATGAAGCACACCTGAACGCTCTTGCCGGGGTTGCCTTCCTCACACTCGGATGCGCCTCGATCTGCCAGAGCAGACTCGAGGCTCCATCCTGTCAGGCGCTCTCATGGACAACCGAGAAAGTATGCCGCCAGGAAGTCGAAAATGTCCTGTACGGAAATCCCGCCTGACTGGTTGAAGTCCGCGACTGTGCAACCCCCGAAGTAGCGACCGAGAAAGGTGAACAGATCGTTGACCGTCACGGCGTCATTTCCGTCAATGTCGACCGCGCAAAGCGGGGCTGCGGATGTGCGCAACAGGGACACATCGTCAAAATATGCAGCGCCCGCGGCGTTCGCGACTTGCTCAACCAGCAGGGAGAGCCGGACCCGATCGGTCCCAGATGGTGCGACACCCGTCACGGTCCCGCGGAACCAGGTGTTCGCCGCGGTGGCGGATGTCAGGACCGTGGCCTGCGAGGCGGTAATCACCGCGCCGCTCGAATCCAGCCAGTCCATCCGTACTCTTGCGGAGTTCGATCCTGCGAGCAGGTCGCCCCCGTTGCGGCGCACCCACGCTGCTGCGGTCCAGGTTTCGCCTCGCTTGGCATCGAGACTCTGGGTCGCTCCGGCCAGGTTCGGCTGTCCGTTAAAGACCCCGAACACTTTCATGGAGTTGCCGCCGGTCCGGGAAACAGCGGAGTTTTTGGAAACACTTCCGAAAGGCGTCCACGAAGGAAGCGGAACCGGCGGGTTTGCCACGGCGGCCCCGTCTTCAAACCCGACGTTCCACATCGCGTTGGGCGTCGGCAGGTCGGCGCGCCTGTAGACGCGGACGTAGTCGATCATGGTGTACTGCGGGAACACGGTTTGCGCGTTGGGGTTGCCGGGCCAATCCCCGCCGACCGCGGTGTTGAGGATGACGTACATCGGCCGATTGGGAATGGGTGTCGAAGCGAAACAGCGGAGCGTCCCGTCGATGTACCAGTTGAGCCGATCGGGAAGCCACTCGACGGAGAACGTGTGAAAGTCCTGCGAATAATCGGGTCCACCGTAGGAACACCCGTAGTTCGGAACGTTTGGCCACGAACCCCAGTGATGCGTCGTGTAAACGGTATTCGGATTGTGGCCGAGCATCTCCATGATGTCGATCTCGGGCGGCCAGGCACCATCGGCCGGCAACATCCAGAACGCCGGCCAGATCCCCTGCCCCCGGGGCAGCTTCATGCGGGCCTCGACGCGCCCGTAGGTTACGCCGAACTTCCCGAAGGTGTCGACCAATCCGGAGGTGTAGTTGCGGCCGCCGTATACCCGTGCGCGACTCCGCAACACCAGGCTCCCGTCCTGGGTGTAGACCTCGTCGGGCGCATAGTACTGCAGTTCGTTGTTTTTCACCAGCGCGGCGTTTTCGATGCGCCACTTGGCGGTGTCCACCGCCGCGCCGTCGAACTCATCGGAAAAAATGAGTTGCCATTGCGTCTGGTCCGGGCCGCACTCGGGCTGGGCCGTCGCGGTGGCCGCGGGAAAATAGGCGGCGAGCACCAGCGCGACTAGACGGCAAGCGATTCTGATTTCCATCGCAACTCCTACAAGAGAACCGGCACGTTCGATCGGGGCAAACCTCGAGCACATGTCGTCATCTGACTCTGGACCCATCGGGAAAGATTCTGGGGCCCGCGCTGGGCGCGGGGGCCGTGGTCTTGTTGATCTCAAAGCTGGTCGCCCGCACCGACTGAAGCGGACCATCCACCTGGCCTGCCAGCAGCCTGGTCAGCCAGCGGGCCGCCTCGGCACCGAGCATGCGGGCATCCTGGCACACACAGGTGCAGGCCGGGAAGGTGTGCCAGCGCACGTCGCTGTCGTCGAAGCCGACGATGGAAAGCTCGCCCGGAATGTGAACGCCAAGCTCGTGGCATCGGCGCAGACCACCCAAGGTGGCCATCGGATCGGTGAAATAGACCGCTGTCGGCGGCTCGGGGAGGCTGAGCAGCCGCGTGATGGCGGAAGCGCCGCCGTCCGGGCTGGCGACGACGCGGATCACCAGATCCGGATCGATCTTCTCGCCGTAAGACTCGAGCACGAGATGGTGGACGCTCGCGCGGTCGCGGTGGTCCGTGTCGTCGGTCTGATGCACGACCAGCGCGATCCGCCGGTGGCCGAGGTCGCACAAGTGCCGGATAGCCTGCGCGGTGCTCGGGCGGGAATCGCAGGCCACGAAGTTGACCTCGGGCTCGGCGAATCGATCGGCCACGACCACATGGGGGAACCGTTCCGCGGCGATCTCGAGGCACACCCGGCGGACTTCATCGGAGCTGCGCAGAATCACGCCCCGCAACCCTTTGCGGACGAAGAACTGCGTATACGTTTCCTCAGGTAGTTTGTCGCGCGCGATGCTGATGAGCTGAAGATCGAAGCGACGCTCGCTCAGCCCGTTCAGCACACCCGCCATAAGCGTGAAGTCGAAGTCGCCGTAATCGGGACGCGCGGGCGTGCCGGGGTATACCAACCCGATGACGCTCGTCTGGCGCACACCGAACTTGGGCATATATCGCAGTCTGCGCACCACATCCAGCACCCGTTCGCGCGTCTCCGGGCGCACCTCTGGATGGTTGTTGATGGCGCGGCTTACCGTCGCTGCGGAGACCCCGGCGGTCGCGGCAATGTTGCGGACTGAGGGCATGGACTCCTGTCGTGGCTTTCGACCGTCGGTCATTGTTCTCTCCGCCATCGTTCCGTAACCGTTCATCATCGATGAGCGGCCTTCAGTTTGGCCGTGGCGAGTTCATCCAACCCGCCGGCCGACGGGAGGATTCCTGGTTCACGGGTTCCGTCCGCACCCACCCAAGCGGCCCCGAAGCGTAGATGTGCGAGGCGGTCAAATCGGCGGCCTCTTCGACCAGTGGGTCTCCGCCGCGGGGGGCCTTGAAGCTTTCGGCGTGCCCCTCGAGAAATGCGATCGCGCAAGCCCCGCCGTGGCGAATCTCGAACTGATCGTGGTTTGCCCACAGACCATCGGTGTACTCGGGGATGTCCCCGGGCCCCCCCCGGCGGCCGTTGTAGAACTGTGTGGATTCCTCGACGAAAACAGGGATACCGGTGAACGCCTTAATTCTCAAGGTGGTGGGCGCGACCTCGGGAGGGAGCGAGTTCAACCCGAACTGACCCGGGCTCTCGATGTAGCCTACGCGCGTCGATGTGCCCAGCCGAATCCCGCCGGCGCGGGAAAAGAACGTGTAGTCGAAGTCGATGCCGGACTGACTCCCGAAAACATTCGTGACGTTGGTGTTGGTAGCGTTCGCCGTCGACTGCCCGTAGGCCGTGCGGCGCTTGTTCGTGGGACAATCCCCGACTTTCTCGGCATTGCCCATGTATTCGTACACCAGCCCCGGACCGGTCTGCAGGATGTTGTCTTCGCGCGGGAGCCGGGCCCACACCGTGTAGATCGCGTTGGGGGGAGTGATCGTGCGCTGCGCCTCCCACAGCGACTCCTTGTGGTCGTTGGCGTACATGTTTGCCGCGAGGCCGAACTGGCGGACATTCGATATGCACAGCGTGAGCCGGGCCTGGTCGCGGGCCCGCGAGAGCGCGGGCAGCAGGATTCCCACCAGCAGGGCGATGATCGCGATCACCACGAGGAGTTCGATGAGCGTAAAGGCGTGCGGTCGGGGCTGTGACGGAAGCTTGTTCATTCGAGCACCACTCTCTTCGAAAGGACCCGATCACTTGCCCCACCCGGAAACCAAGGGCGATTCTTTCACTTCCCGCGGGCACTTCCCGCGGGCACTTCCCGCGGGCGAGCCCGCTCTCCCGCGAGGATGCACGAGCATCGCGTACGAATCGACGGTTTACTCCAACCCAACAGCTCTTGCGAAAACCCGGCCAAACCTCTCGGATGAACCGGGCGGATATTTTTCAGGGCCTGGTGCGTGCGAACGTGTCGCCTGCACTCGGCGACAAAGGTCAGCAACCCGTGAAGTAGGCCCCGAGGTAGTCGAAGATATCCTGAACGCTTACGCCGCCGCCATTGATGTCGGCCTGCGGATTCGCGGAGAAGTATCCCGAGAGGAAATCGAAGATGTCCTGAACGGAAACGCCACCGCTCTGGTTGAAATCGGCCTTGCAGCACGGCATCACGTTGTTGCCCGGGGCGTTGCAGACCGTCGAGCTACCGGCGAACTGAGTGTTGGCCCCCGTGCAGGCTGCGGACGTAGTGGCGCTGCAGGTCGAGCCCGCGCAGCACGCGCCGGTCGCGGGTGCCGAGCATGGATTCGGAGCACACACACCGCCGCTGGCGAAGGTGCCCGAGCATGCTCCGGCGTTGGACAGCGAGCAGGTCGCGCTCACGCAGCAGCTTCCCGTAACCTGGACGAGTGAGGCATCGTCGTAGTAAATGGCTCCGCCCTGGAAGTTGGGAACCGTGTGGATGATCACGAGTCGGACCTTGGTTGTACCCGTCGGGGCGGTAACCAGCGGAGTATTTGCCAGCGTCCACGTCGTCGGCGTGGCAGCTCCCTGGGCCAGGTCGGCCGACTGGTACGCATCGACGAGACCGATCACGACGTTGGTGTTGTCATAAAACTCCAGTCGAACGCGGGCGTCGATGGCGGCGTTGATCTGATCGTCGGCGCGGCTGAGGTAGTAGATCCCGCCCTGCCACTGCGTGCCCGCTGTCGCGGGGGTTTCCTGGAAGCTTCCGCCGGTATTCCCCGGATTGAAGAACGGCCCGAAAACCTTGTTGGAAAAAGCTCCGGTGCGAACTTCGACGCTGCTGACGTGATCGGCCAACCCGAAGCTCTCCCAATCGAAGAACGGCTTCACGCAGATGCTCTCGAAGCCGCCGTTCACCAGGAGGCTTGCACCACCGTTGATGGCGACCGAAGCATCGTCGTACCGCACCGAACCGCCGCGGTATACGCCGGCGGGGTTGGAGGTGAAGTCGAGCTGCTGCTGCAGGATGACGCTGAATCGGGCCGTGGTTGCGCCGGCGGGCACCGTGCCGCTGACCGGGAGCTCGACATAAGCGTCGAGCGGGTTGGTGCCGTTGCCGAACACCACCGAGGTGAGCGGCGTGCCGACGGGCGTATTGCCCGCGAGGAAGTCCAGCACCACGAACGCATAACAGTTGAACCCGAGCGGGTCGTTGGATTGATTGAGGATCCACGCCGAGGCTTGCACGGGGAGGCCATCGCTGCCCGGGGCAACGGTAAAGACCTGTTGGAACCCGACGTCGTTCAAGCCCGTCGGGTTCGCGGGGGTAGCCCCCGGGAAGAAGTTGCCGTACATGAAGGCGGTGCGCACACCGGTTCTAGCAAATGTGTTGCTTTGGAACTGGTTGCCCCCGATCGGCGTCCAGCCCTCGAACGGGGCGAACGAGCACACGTTTTCAAACGAGGGATCGTTGACCTGCGCCGAAACGCTGCCAACTGCCGTACACGCCGCGGCGGCGGCGACGATCGTGTATCGAGCACACTTTTGCAAAATCATTCGATGTCTCCGTGTCTGGGGAACAGGTCAGTCGGTGCGATGGAACTGGCGCGACGCTCTAAATGCGGCCGTGCGAAATCAGGCTGCGCGGCTGGTCAGATGTCCGCTGAGTGGGTCGATAGGCATTGAATTTTGCTGTCTCTTATACACATCTCCGAGCCCACGAGACTAAGGCGAATCTCGTATGCCGTCTTCTGCTTGAAAAA
>ENA-ORBV01011290-ORBV01011290.1-microbial-mat-metagenome-genome-assembly--contig:-NODE-11290-length-14081-cov-5.542274_pt1 | contig 14081 bp, 17 predicted proteins | sample MGYA00237777_ERZ505514 | MGnify/ENA primary metagenome ERZ505514 (study PRJEB26160, sample SAMN06269048) | microbial mat metagenome | isolation source: Oligotrophic lake microbial mat | place...
CGTAGCGGCATCCGGGTCGGGCCTCCAGATTTCCACCCCAGTGCTTGGCTTCGCCAAGACACTTGCCCCTGAAAGGGGCGAGGCCCGAGCCGGATTTGAACAATAAGAAGGGAAATCCGGGGATGACGCGTAGCGGCATCCGGGTCGGGCCTCCAGATTTCCACCCCAGTGCTTGGCTTCGCCAAGACACTTGCCCCTGAAAGGGCAGATTTGATCGTAAAACGCTAGTTTAAATTGATTAAAGTAATTTTTAGTATCTCGGAACAGACTTATAATTTTCAGGATAGATTTGTAACGTTGGACGGTGGAATCCAAGAAGTGAGAGGTGAAATAATTTTTAGCTGCCAAGCGAGTATTACAAACTTCCCGTGAAGGATTTTAGAGGAAAGCAGGGACTGCGCTACCTCCGATTTCGGCACTTTGTCTCCACTTACAAAGATCATGCTCAAAGAAGCGAAAAAGATCTTTCCAACCAAGAGCTCTGTTGTACTGGGCCTTCAGTCTTCGGGTCTTTAGTCGTTGAATAATATTGTATGCCATCATTCTTAAATGAGCGACAAGCACCATGGCTCTTGAAGTCCAAGGTGCCGTATCTTCTTGCCACAGCACATCAAAGCACCAGTTGGCGTTGTTCTCTATGCCCCAGCGCATTCTTTTTGCTAACTATCCCGCCACCACCAATAGGTTCGCTGAACTCATTAATTGCTTTGCGTGTGTTGAAGTTATATTTGCCATCGATCGCTGTGATTCGTACAGGAAACTCATCTTTCGGCAGTTCATGTTCCCTCAGTGCTTGCTTAACACCTTTGGCAAGCTCAGCTCTTAATCCTTCAGTGTCAAGCTGAATCATCATGTCGTGCAGGGTCGTATCGGAAATCCTATCAGCATAAATCTCGCTCAAAGTTTCAACTTCCCGCAAAGTTTTGCATCCGCTCAGTGCTCCAGCCATAAGAACCTCTAAAACATAACCAAGGTTCCATTCTCGGTTTGAGCGATAGCGGTAGTCTTTTAAACACTTCCACCAATTCTTATCTAATACTCGATTTATATGTTGCTGAATGACATTTAGAATATTGCTTCTTTCTCTCATTTTGGTATCTCTCCTATCAAACAGTTTGTTTTCGTGAATAACCTTCACGCGAGGCAGGTAATAATCTCGCTTGGCAGCTCAATGAATTACCTGCCTCTTTTTCTTCACGATTACTGCGCTTCTAGCAAGCCTCTTTGATTATTCCTGCCACTTTCCCTAGTTCATGTTTGTGAATTCACTGCGCAACGGTGTTTGACGGGCAAATCTGCCCCTAGGGGGGATGTGTGGTTAGCTGGCTCAAATATCCAAGCTAACTACAAACTTAGTGAGGGTACTGATATCGGTTTTATTAACAATTAAGCATAATGAAAGAATTAAACGATAAAGAGCTGCTAGCAGCTTTGAAAAAACTAAAGGGTAGAGAAAACCAAATTGTAGCTGAACTGATCAGATACTTATGTGAAGTAGACCGGCGGAAGCTCTACCTTGAGTTGGGGTATCCCTCTCTCTTTGCCTATTGCTGTAAGGCTCTGGGGTACTCAGAGAGTGCGGCCTACCGTAGAATTGCAGCTGCCCGGGTTTATAGAGATAATCCAGAGGTTTATCAGAAACTCGTAGAGGGAGAGCTAACTCTTTGTGCTGTGGCAGAGCTCTTAAAGGTTATAAGCCCAAAGAACAAGGAGGAGCTTTTCTCTAAGGTAAAAGGCAAATCAAAGCAAGAAGTCTATAGTGTAGTAGCTGAGTATCGGGCACCAGAGACGGGCAGCAATCGGCGAGAGAGTGTCAGGATAAGGCAGATAGAGACAAGTACGGTACCGCTACTAAAAAGCCAGGCTCAGAGTACTGAACAGCCCCATGCCAGATCCTACACTGTCACGATTGAGCTTAGTGAGGAAGAAATGGCGGTGGTGCAAGAAGCACAAACTATCCTCTCAACTGCCAGGGTAAAAGAAACGCTACTTAAATCTGCCAGGAAAGTTGTTCAGCACCACAAAAGTCTCAGGGTAAAGAGAGAGCACAGAGTAGCGCGCAAGGGAATTTCCAGAGAATTACTTCCACCAGAGGAAGTTGATAAGAACCGCTCAAGGTATATTTCGGCTGATGTTCGCCATGGGGTAGAGGTGCGAGATGGTGGCAGGTGTAGTTATGTAGCCTCTGATGGAACGAGGTGTTGTGAGACCAAGAATTTAGAGTTTGATCACCGGGTGCCGTTCGCACTCGGTGGCAAGAGCGACGCTAACAATCTGCGTTTGCTCTGCCGCGCACACAATAAGTTGGCTGCCGAGCAGGTCTTTGGACGAGAGATGATTCAGAATATTATTGATTTTCGTAAGCAGGCTGTTGTTCAAAGGGTTAGCTGAATTGAGACTTATCAACATCAAGCGCCCGCCAATTAAAGGGCTGGGGCGCGGTTGTTGTTGATAAGTCGGCTTTAAGAGAGGCATGTCTTCATAGAGTTTGCCAGACTTAAGTCTGTGTTCACTCTTTTGTCCTGAGAGCGATCTGGTTACATGCTGGTCTGGAAAAGACAGACTTAAAGGCAGCTAGTAGATCCCCGAACACTCTATCAGTACTGATTTTGGAGGGAGGTAGTTGAGTTTTCACACTTTGAAAGTTGAAAGGTGCCCTAAGAGCCTGTAAACATAGAGTGCAACGACTAGCAGGACAAAAATAACTATGGCCAAGGCAAGAGCGATCTCTGGATTTCCAGAGTGGCTTCCAGAAGAGAGATTGCTTGAGGAGCGCTGCATCTCCCGGCTAAGGGAAGTTTTTCAGAGCTACGGCTATATGCCGATTGAGACCTCCTCTGCTGAATTACTTTCAACCTTGCAGGCTAAAGGTGTAGTTGAAAAAGAGATCTATGCCTTAAGACGGCTCTCAGCCGATGCTGATAGTGAAGATGAACTTGCTTTGCACTTTGATCTTACCGTTCCCTTTGCTCGGTATGTAGCACTTAATCTAAATGAACTAACATTCCCCTTTAGGCGATATCAGGTACAAAAAGTTTGGCGGGGTGAGCGTCCACAAAAGGGACGTTTTAGAGAGTTTTATCAGTTCGATATCGATCTGGTAGCTCGTGAGGAGCTTCCACTGGCTGCAGATTCGGAAGTTATCATGGCCTTTCAAGATGGCTATCGGGCACTTGAAATTGGCAAGATAGTTTACCGAATCAACAACCGTAAGATCGTGCTTGGTGTGTTAGAAGCTCTTGGGGTGGCCGCTGACTCCCAAAAAAAATCCATCATTGCGATCGATAAGTTTGATAAAATTGGCCGAGATGGTGTGCTTGAAGATCTACAGCAAGAAGCTGGACTTTCGAGTCAGCTAGCTAATCAGTTGCTGGACTCAGTATTGTTGTCTTTCCCCCTGGCCGATGCAGCGAGCGAGCTTGCCAGAATCTCCTTTCAAAATGATAAGATCGATAGCGGAAAACAAGAGATCTTAAAGTTATTAGAACTTTTGCCACCTCACCGCACAGAGTCTATCAGTGTGCACCTGAATCTGGTTAGAGGGCTTGATTACTACACCGGGTTAATTTTAGAAGCCTATCATCCAGAACACATGAATTTTGGCGCAATTGGTGGCGGAGGAAGGTATGAGGATCTAGCCTCGGAGTTTTCCAGACACAAACTTCCAGGGGTAGGCCTATCAATCGGACTGAGCCGACTTATGAGCCTTATTTTCGAGAACGGGTTACTCGAAAGACCAGCAAAATCTGTCGCAGAGGTCTTTGTAGCCGTGTTTAGTGACGAGCAGTTAGAGCGAGCATTTCAGGTCTCGGACCTATTAAGAAGAAAAGGAATTAGAGTTGAGATCGCCCTAAAAGCATCCAAGATGGGCAAACAGCTAGAGCTGGCCTCAAAAAAAGGAGTTCCCTTTGTCGTACTAATGGACGAGGGCAAGAGTTCTTATCAGTTAAAGAATATGACAGAGGGCTCCCAAACTGAGTACCCTGACTTAGAGCAACTCGCGATAGTACTTAAAGATTGTTAGAAGGAGGATCTATGCGAGCTGTTTTGTACTGGCTAGTGGGGATTGCAATTCTGTCGGGGGTTATTTGGTACTCTTTGATGGATAACGCTCAGCTGTGTGAGGAATTAAGGCTATCGGTTGAAGTTACAAGTGCTTCTGCCAACTATTGTCAGGAGGCAGAAGATTGCAGAGCAGTAGCCTTCGGGTGCCCCTTTGGATGTGAAACACTGATGCACCGTGACGAGTTCTCAGAGCTACGTCAAAAGGTAAGTGAGTATACTTCAAACTGTATGTATATCTGCCCGGATAATTGTCCTACGCCTTCGACTCCACTTGTTTGTATGGACGGAAGGTGTCAACGCTGAGTAGAAAAGTTTAATTGATAGGGTGGTGCCTTAGTGAGCGGGGGCAGGGGTGTTCCGTCCTAAATATAATGCTCTTTGACCTCGACCAAAGGAGGTCAAAGTCGAGGTCAAGGTCAAAGAGCAAGTGTTTTATGCGACATAACTTGCTCACAGTACAGACAGCCTACATAGAATGGTAGTCATTCTCCAATCGCTGAGGCAGTACTTGATAGTAATAGGATCGCTTAAGCAGCTACACTTATGGTGGTGTCAGGAGTATTGTTGGGATCAGGCATTATCCCGAACATCCCATTGAATTTCGCGGCAAGTCGATCGTAATGGGGATCTTCTTCCCTTGTGGCGAGTCCATCCAGAAAGCCAGTAATTCTCTCTCGCTCGGCATCTCAAGCAAGTGCTACCCCTTTTTCGGTATCGGTATTTGGGTGTGCTCCTGCTCCGTCCTTCTCTAGTTCATGAGACCTTGCTATTCGGGGATCTTTATCCTCCGTAGCCTGTTCAGCATCAGGTGGCGCTGGTTGATATAGCTTAGAGCCCCAATCATTCTCTGTACCCTCAGGGACTAATTTCTGCTCAGGCCTTTGTCCTTGTTCGGGATCCAATTCAGAGCTTCCAGGTTTACCAGGCTTGTTTAGATTCTCACGTAGTATGGCCTCCAGTGCAGCTTCCTATCCTTAAGTGACGGTGAAGTTTCTGTCTTAGGATTTGAGCCCTTTAAACGTGACATTGAATTTCGAAGGAAGATCTCTTTAGTAATGGGTCAAAAATCTCAGCTATGGTGGGATATCCCAGCAATGGACTCTTTTCTTTTACTGAAAGCCTACTATGAAATTAAAGAACCTGTATTTAGAGAGCGCTTAGATGAACTAGCTCTGTTACTTGATGTAACCGATCTTTTAACCACTCATGTGCGCCGACTCTCTCTTGGAGAGAGAATGAAGATGGAGATGATCGCCTGTCTTTTGCACCAACCTGAAGTTTTATTCTTAGATGAGCCAACAATTGGATTAGATGTCGTTGCTCAGATGAATATTCGTAACTTTCTTATCTCCTATCAAAAACAATATAGGACAACGATTATTTTAACTTCTCATTATATGGCTGATGTCGAAGCACTCTGTGATCGAGTAGCACTAATCTTAAATGGTCAAGGATACTTTGACGGGCCAATTGCTAAGTTTGAGAGCCTCCTTGGAAGGGATAAATTTGTTTCAATAATATTTAGCCAAGCTCCAAATAAGTTAGATCCAATTTGGGAAAAATTATTTCCAGAATGGAGCGAGGATTCAACGCGAGTAGAACTTAGAATTTCTGAGGATAATTTTAGAGAGATTGCTTCAGAGGTATTATCAAAATATCCAGTCTTAGATTTTTCGACCGACAAACTTCCAATTGAGCGAGTAATGAAGTCAATTATTTCAAAACCTGAACTGGTTGGAAGATCGTAAAAACAATTAGAGTATAAAAATTAGAATGCCAAATGCAGATCTTCTAAAATGGTGGCAGACAATAAAGATTACTTGGACCAATCAGATGGCTTACAAGTTCAACTTTATCTTAATGGTTATTGCACCAGTTCTAGTATTCTATCTCGTTAAATATAATATCTGGTCATCTATTTATGCTCTTAACGATCTCTCCATCATTAAAAACTACACCCTTCAAGAGATGCTCAACTATCAAGCATGGTCAATGGTCGTGGCCTTTCTTGGTTTGGCATATATAAACTCAAAAGTCTCTGAAGACATCCGAATGGGTCGAATCTCTGCCTTTTTATTATATCCATTTGATTTTTGGAAATTTCATACCGGTTCATTCCTAGGTTTTCAATTAACTCAGTTAACAATCTGTCTCTTTACCGTCTTTGCTTTACTAATGAGTGGTCTTGTGGAATGGGCAAGTTGGATTCCGCTATTGCAAGGAATAGTTATCTCTTTAGAAGTTGGGGTACTCTGGTTTATTTTAATGTTTTCAATTGCACTTCTCTCTTTTTGGATGGAGGAAACTTGGGTGTTAAGAGTCATGCTTATTACAATATCTCAATTTCTTTCGGGATCAATTATTCCGATCGATCTATATCCACAGTGGCTCCAATCTATTTTAGCTTATACCCCTTTCCCCTATCTGACTTTCGTTCCGATTAAGATATTTATGGGACAGGGGGAGTACGGATTTCTCTCTTCATTTTTCATTATACTTTTTTGGATCATAATCGCCTTTTTTATGCTTAAGGTAATATGGAATAAGGGAGTAAAGCTCTATACGGCGGCTGGAATATGACAAAGCGATTATTTCATTACCTAGATGTTTATCGCCAGTTTGTCGCAGCAAGCTTTGCTCAAGCGATGAGCTTTAGAGGACACTTTATCCTCGTTGCCATAATGGACCTCCTTTTCTATGTAAGTGCAATCATAACTGCTGATATTTTATTTAATACTATTCCAAGTATGGGCGATTGGAATCGGTATCATTTTCTATTCTTTGTCTCTTTTATGCTTACTGTTGAGCATTTACACATTACATTTATCAGTGAGTCCTTCTGGGTTTTTTCAGATGATATAAAAACTGGGAACCTAGATTATAAACTTCTAAGACCTTTGGGGACTCTTTTCACTGTTCTCTTTTCACGGTTACGCCCAGGTACCTTGTTTAATTTTTTTGTGCCGTGGGGATTACTTATCTATTACGGATCAATTTTAGAGCTGACTCTTACCAAATGGTTGCTATTGCCTATCCTTGTATTGTCTGGATTATCACTCCTTGTGCTAATAGAGGTCCTTATCTGCATGGGAATGTTTTGGATGATTGATGGAACTGCTCTTAACTTTGTTCGAATTCAATTGCAAGCTGTCGCAAAATGGCCGGATATTTTATATCGATCATTTTTTAAGCGACTGTTTACGATCGCAATCCCAATTTTGCTTGTTGGCAGTGCCCCAGTTCATTTTTTAATAGACAGCTCAGCCTGGGCTTTAGTCATATACATGATCTTTACAATGGTTGTACTTTGGTTCTTAATTTCAATTGCCTGGCGATTAGGTTTACGGCGATATGAGTCGGCATCTAGTTAGACAATAAACAGTCAATGACCAGGCAATCTATAGATTGGTTTTCATAATCATTGATGTTAAAAAGTAAAATATGGTTGATAAATCAAGTCTTCTGTTACCATTCCAAAAAGCCTTGGCGACTCTAAAGCTCTTAGAAAAAGAGACTTATTCAGACGCGATTAGAGACGCATGGATTCAGCGATTTAAGTACACACTTGAGCAAGCTTGTAGGCTGTTACAAAAAATTCTCAAAAAAAGAGGAATAGAAATTGCCTCTCCTAGGGAAATTGTCCGACTTTCAGCGAAAGAGGGGCTCTTAAGTGATTCTGCTTCATGGCTCCTTTTTATTGAAAAGCGAAATCTGACCTCTCACACATACAACAGCGAAACTGCCAACGAAGTGTATCAGGTGATTCCAAAATTTGTTGAAGAAGCAGATCGACTTTTCGCAACTCTAAGCAATCTTAAGGATATCTAGTGGACGAAGGGGTCACACCAGAGCAGCTCACTATAGTTCGAACAATCGTGAGGGGATTAACAGACAAGCCAGTCTTTGTTTTTGGTTCTCGAATTGCAAAGAAGGCCCAAAAAAACTCTGATCTTGATCTCTGTCTTAAAGATTCTGAAAAGATGGATCTCTTACTTTTAGGAGAGATAAGGGAGAAGCTACAGGAAAGTAACCTTCCATTTATAATTGATCTGGCTGATTATAATCGAATGCCAAAAGAGTATCAGAAAGAGGTGGATCGAACTAGTGTTCCTCTTTAGCTTCAACTATTTGAAGTTGAGGTTTACGACGATACGAATCGGCATCTAGTTAGAAGTAATAAGCCCCAACTCTTTTAGCCCTTCTTGCCAAGGTAAGCATAACACGTTACCAAATTTCTTTGCGTTCTTATCTAGAGAGAGACAGTAATAAGAGGAGTCTTTTAATTTCTTTTCACTGCTAATGGCTTCAAGATGTCGAATATCTTCTGCGGATATATTATCCTTAGATTTAATCTCTATAAAAATTTTTTCTTTTGAGCCCCTATCAATAACAAGATCAATTTCTCTACCACCATGAGTTGCATAGTAATAAAATTCATCGTTTTTTCGTTGGTAGGACGACAGGGATATTATTTCACGAATAACAAAATGCTCAAATGCTCTTCCAAATGCGTAAGTGCCCGATTGTAATGGAGTGCCTATTGTCCTTAACAAGGCTCGAAGTACTCCGATATCAAACAGGTAAAACTTAGAGCTCATGCGCTCTTGTTTTCTAAGCGAAGGGTGGTAGGACGGAAGGTGAAAGCCTAATAACGTATCCTCAAGGATCTGAAAATAACCCTCGGCAGTTTGTGGTGCGACTCCAACATCTCGCCCAATCTGACTGAAGTTAATAATTTGACCAGAAGATTGCGCCGCGATAGGAAGAAACCGTTGGAATGGTTTAAGATCTCTAACAAGCTGATTGCAGATCAAAGCCATCTCCATACTCAACATGGGTAAGAGGATAAAGGTTATATACCCAAGCTCGTCCAGCTAGTAAGTTCGCGCCTCCACGCTTTAACTTTCGGGCACTAGATCCGGTGAGAATAAATTGGATTCCTTTCTTTTTCTCAATAAGCAGGTGAACCATGTCGAGCAACTCAGGTACTTTTTGAACTTCATCAATGACTACTCTTTTTATATTAGATCTTGCCGCGATACGGGTTTCTAGTGAATCAGGATCTAGATTAAGGCTCTCAAATTCAGAATCCCTTAAAAGATCGATATAAAGTGTCTGATCATTAAAAAAACGCTCCTTAATAAGTGAGGTTTTCCCAGTTCCTCTTGCTCCAAAGAGAAAACAACTGTGTGTTTTCGATGGGTTGATACTTCTATTAACCATACCTTTAATTTTCAACGAAATTTAAAGGTAAGCTGAACTTCATTCGGAAATATGGTCAAGCTGATATATAGGGGATGAACTATGAATTATATTAGCTGACTAATCCATATAACGCCGGCCAGAGGCAGTTTTTCCAATTCTCAGCTTTATAGCCTCCCTCCATAACACCCATCACTTTTGCAGTAGGAAAATGATCTGAGGTTTTTTTAATTATTTCATAAAAGGTACTTGGGGCAAATCCGAGAGCACCAAGTGGATCGTCAAACGCACTATCTACACCGATAGACCAGATAATAATTTCAGGATTAAATTTTTCAATCCACGGCATTGCCTCTTTGTTATATCGATCTAAAATTTCATTTGGGGAGGCGGCTGGTTCGACCCTAGTGATTTCTTCTCTATATTCTTTCTCTCTATACTCTTTTCCCCTAAACTCTAAACTTAAAATATTTGAGGCTGAATATACGGGGTGCTGTTTTGTTCCTAAAATAGGATCGTCATGCCTATATGGAAATTCCCGCGCTATTCCAATAACCTTTTCCTTCTTTGAATCATAAAAACCATCTAGATACCTGCTACTCTTTTCATCAAATGGAGAGCAGTAAACGAGATCTATCACAGCCAAACCATCTTTATTCATCAATGATTTCCGTGTGCCGTTTCCACTATGGTTGTCTATATCTATAACAAGTGTTCTAAACCCAAGATCTCTTGCATATATGGCAGCTATTGAGGCATTTGATAAATAGCAGAATCCCATTGCAATATCATTACTGGAATCAGGACTAGATCCTTCAGCATGGTGACCAGCCGGCCAGACATTTGCAAAAGCACGAGTTTGATTATTTGGATCCTCAACGATTAGATCTACACAACGAAGCGAAGCTTTTACTGATGAGATTGCAGCTCGGTATGTTCCACTCCAAACACTCGCCTCGTTGCCAAATTCTTGATTACACTCACCGAGCTTTACCTGTAATGAAGTAGACTTTAGTCCCTCAACATGATCTTTAGAGTGAACTTTATAAAGAGCATCTAAATACGGCTTTGATAATTCTCTCTCTCCGACTTTAATGTCTTCATAATCGATCGTTGTATTTGAATTTAGAGATAACTCGATCTCTTTTCCTTTATTTTCAGTAACAACTGAGATTTTACTTGGTAATGTTCTTGCTGCCTCATCGCACCCCTTAGCCTTCCCTCTATAATCATAGTAAAGATCTGGCTGATCCCGATCGACAGTTCCGTGATGGTCGATGTTTTCTAAGATATTTGAGATAATTTTTAATTGCATTGCATGAGATTATCACATCAGCTTCTAGGCTCAAAAGTCTCGTTTTCAAGACTAATATCTGGAGCTGCTTGCTCTATCTTCATTCCCATGAAAACTGCATCTTCTCCATATGAAGATAACTTTGCTTTAAATTCAGGAGATAAATCATCAACTACCTTAAAACCAAATCTGGACCAATAGCCACTTGAACTTTGTACAGCGATTAGGCAAGCTTCGGTTAAGCCCATTTCAGCAGCTTTATTTAATGCATGCTGAACCAACTTGGTGGCTTCTCCCTTTCCAACTGACTCAGGTTTCATTGCTAGATCATGGACATAAAGAGTATCTGCATCCTCTGGAACAGAGAAACGATCACTGTTAAGTGCTGGCAAGGTATCTTTGGTGCATGGCAGAGTAATTAAATATCCAGTAACGGCAGTGCCGTTTTTGATCACAAAGCAAGTCTCTGGACTTGCATTCAGTTTTGAAGCAAAGGCGTCAATGCTTTCCCAAAACTCATCTGGTTCTGTCATAGGCACTACCTATTACAAGGAGGCAAATCAAGTCAAATAGGGACTTGTAGGAATTCTACATATCCGGAGACTGCAAATAGCTCTGAGCATCCTCTTTAGTATCAATTGAAGATCTGCTTGGTTGGGTATTCTTTTTAAAGTATTCAAGAATTGCTCCTTCGCAACCACCACAACTTAATAGTCCTGATGAACGTTCAACCCAGAACGGATCTACTCCTGCTGGCACACTAAAATCTAGTGGGGTGGGCTTAACAGGTTCTTCTGGTTCTATGCCGAGTTTTTCAGCTTCTTCAATATTTTCTGCAATCTGCTTTTGGTAATTCTGCTCATCTTTATACTCAAGAAACGGCTTCATAAAATCAAGCCAGATTGGAGCAGCGATCTTTCCGCCAGTTTCTTTTTCGCCGATCTTTTTCTTAAGGTCAAAGCCAACCCAAACACCACTAACCCATTCGGGAGTAAACCCTATAAACCAGGCATCCATCTGATCATTTGATGTTCCTGTTTTTCCAGCTGCTGGCCTACCAATTGGTTTTACTCGTACGCCAGTGCCACGCTCAACAACACCTTTTAGTAAATTTGTTAAAACAAAGACGCTGTTTTCATCAACTACCTGTTTTCCTGTTTTTAAAAGATTATCTTTGTAATCAAAAAGAACCTCTCCATTTCGATCTCGAATCGTTGTGACAAAAACTGTATCTACCAACACTCCTTTAGCAGCTAAGACGCCATATGCTCTAGTCAGTTCAAGAGGAGTAACTTCACTACTACCTAACGCAAGCGATAAGTTGCGACCTAGATCAGTAGTGATTCCCATCTTTCGAGCATAACTTATTGTGGCATCAACTCCGATCCTAGCAATAATATCTGCTGGCTAAATTTCTAGATTGCTCTAGTGCTCGCCTAAGAGTTATCGGTCCAAGAAATTTATTATCAAAATTGCCAGGCGCCCACACTTCGTTTCCTACTCTAAAAGTTCGCGGGGCATCGTAGACTATCGTTGTCGGGGTGTAGTTAAATCCATCAATAGCAGAAAGATATAAAATTGGCTTGAAAGCCGATCCTGGCTGTCTAAGCGACTGAGTGACTCTGTTAAATTGGCTTTTATTAAAATCGTACCCTCCTACAACTGCTGGAATTTTTCCGGTATATGGGTCTATCAGGACTACCCCTCCCTCTATTTCAGGAGTTTGATCAAATATCAATACGTCATCAGTTGGACTGTTTGGATCTTTAACATTCCATGATACCTCAACGATACTACCGGAAACTAGTTCGTTAACTGGATTAATTCCGATAACATTGTCATCTTTAGTTCGCTTTCTCCTGGCCCATGAATTTGATTCAAAGGCTATCGTTTCAATATCGCTACCAGTTGAAACTTCTATGGCTCCCTTGCTTTTATTAATCCTAATAACCAGTGCAGAAATTACCTCGCTATCGACATGGATTCTGCCGTTTGTACGCAACAGGCTCTCTATGAACTGACCCTGCTCAGATTCAGGGATATGTCCTAAAGCTCCACGCCATCCGCGACGCTTATCTATCTCTTTTAAATTTTTTCTTAATGATGTTGTTGCTAAATCTTGAGCAATTGGATCCAAAGCTGTGTGAATCTCGTATCCTCCAATATCAACTTCCTTTTCACTCCCTAGTTTATTAATTAATATTCTCTTTACCTCTGAAGCATAGTAGTGAGACTTTAAAATGCGACTATTATTAACTGGGTATGAAAGAATCTCATCAACAAGATACTGCTCTAGCTCATTAGATTTAATAAATCCGGAATCAAACATCTGCCTTAGAACGTAACGTTGCCTCTTTTTGGCTCGATCGAAATATAAAACGGGAGAATATCTAGACGGGGCTTTAAGTAGTCCAGCTAACATTGCCGCTTCTGGAACTGTTACGTCCTTTAATTCTTTATGAAAATAGGTCTGTACCGCAGCTTTAATTCCGTAGGCACCATTACCGAAATACATCTGATTTAAATAGATCTCTAAAATTTCGTCTTTCTTTAATTTCTTTTCAAGGCGGTAAGAAAGGATCGCTTCTTTGATTTTTCTTCGATAGTCTTTCTCTGGAGTTAGTAAGATCTTTTTAACTACCTGTTGGGTAATTGTAGAAGCTCCCTGTTTTTTCTCACCTGATTGAAAGTTTTTTACTAATGCTCGGGCAATACTTACAATGTCTATGCCAGGATGTTTATAAAAGGAAGCATCCTCTGCAGCGATAAATGCTTGCTGGGCCTGCTTTGGCACGTCAGAGATTTTTACAGGATACCGCCTCTCTAAAAAAAATTCCGCTATTAAGGTATCTTTGTTATCAAAAACCCTAGTGACTGCAGGAGGACGATAATCTTCAATAGAATCTAATCTAGGTAAATCTCGGGTAATATAAAAATATCCCCAAACAAGAAAAATGATTCCACCAAGACCGCCAATAATAAAGCCGGTAAACAGTAGCCAAAAGATAAAGCGAAAAATTTTCTTAAAAAATGAAAGCATGATCCTAAAAAAAGCAGTTATTCTTCTTTAGGAGTATCCCCTTTATCCTTAGTTGGAATCAAGGCTTCTTTCTTTGGGGTTATTTGAGTAAGTGTAGCTTCAGATATGAGAAACGGCTCATTTAATTCCCCTACGCCAGCATAGTAACCTTTGGTCTCTTTGCCTGAGACTACTTTTTTGCCAACGACTAACAACTTTGAATTGACGGAATCTGACCCTAATTTTAGGGTTACTTTGAGAGTTGGCTCAGCAAAACCGAAATCTACACTTTCGGCTGGAAAGGATTCAGCTCTTAAACCGGAGAGATCGTTTATGAGTGTATGTATAAACGTAATGTCTCCCATCTGGCCATCAACATGCCATTCTGGCCTATCGCCTTTGGCTAAGATTTTCTCTAACTTAAGAGTCGGAATCTCTTTTGAGACATTTTCAAATAGAATTTCATTTACATCATCAGTAGAGAAAGAGAACAAATTCTTC
>ENA-ORBV01011291-ORBV01011291.1-microbial-mat-metagenome-genome-assembly--contig:-NODE-11291-length-14080-cov-12.261015_pt1 | contig 14080 bp, 14 predicted proteins | sample MGYA00237777_ERZ505514 | MGnify/ENA primary metagenome ERZ505514 (study PRJEB26160, sample SAMN06269048) | microbial mat metagenome | isolation source: Oligotrophic lake microbial mat | place...
TCCCTGTCCTGCTCCATCGCAAGATAGGCGAGCAATGCGCGCATCTTGTTGTAGGAAACCCCGGCAATGCGAACGCCGTTCAGGCGCACCTCGAAGCCGCCGAGCAAAACGAGTTCCGGAACTCGATTGGAATTAGGAGCTGGCATGAGAACTTCGCTTTTATTTCAGCTTACCCGAATCACGGAGACCCGGGGAATGGGCTCGAAACATGCGGCTGATCGATGGCAGTATATTGACGTACCTGCCAGCAACAGCGCGGCGGTTGGGTGAATTTTGGCAGTATTTACCCGGCACTCTTCGCCTCGCCGATGTGCTTCTCAAGCGCCTTGAAGAACCTTCCCACCATGTACTTCGCAACGCCCGAAAGCACGCGCTGGCCGACGCCGGCAACCACTCCGCCGACCTCGGCACTGCCCGCATAACGCAGCAGCGTTTCGTTCTCGCCCTTGGGCTCGAGATCAAAGGCCGCGCTGCCTTTCATGAAGCCGATCGACCCTTGGCCTTCGACGGCCAGCACGTAATGCTCCGGCTCGCGCTTCTCGGTGATCGCCACGCTGCCCATGTATTCGCCGGAGACATTGGCCACCTGCAGCTTGAGGCCCATCTCGTACTTGTCCTCGCCGATGGCGCGCACCGCGTTGCAGCCGGGAATCGTCTTCGCCAGCACGTCGGGGTCGTTCAGCAGCCGCCAGAGGTCCTTCTGGCCGACCGCCAGCGTCTGCTCGCCCTTGAGTTCGAGCGCCATGTCAGGGCCTGCACCAGCAGTCGGTGCGCACGCGGAACACGCCCTTGGCGGTGCCGCCGAGCATGGCTTTCCTTTCGGCTTCGTCCACATGGGCATCATGAATCAGTTTCTGCGGCTCGAGATCGCCGATCGGGAAAGGCATGTCCGAGCCGAGCATGACTCGGCCGTTGCCGGCCTTGCCCGCGAGGAATTCGAACGCGTCCCGGTCGAACACGATGGAGTCGAAGTACAGCGCCTCGAATCCCTTGCGCGGGTCGGCGTACTTGCCCTGCGCGATCGTGAAGTTGCGCGCGAGGCGCCCCAGCACGTACGGCAGCGCAGCGCCGCCGTGCGAGATCACGAGCTTCACCCCGGGATACTTGAGCAGGTGGCCCGAGTGCAGCAGCCGCGCGACCGCGATCGACGTATCCGCAACGCGACCGATCGCGTTCACGAGGTCGTAGTCGGCCAGTCGCGGCTCGCCGCAGAGGAACATCGGATGCAGGAACACGCCGGCCTTGCGCTCGGAGGCCGCCTGCCAGAAAGGATCGAGCCCCGGATCGTCGAGATTGCCGCCCTGCCCTTTGGGGAGCGTGCCGATCATCAGGCCGCCGAAGCCCGACTCGATCGCCTCGCCGAGCACCTGCGCGGCGAGCTTGCCGTCCTGAAGCGGCACGGTCGCGAGCGGCGTAAAGCGCGTCTGCGCCTCGAGTTCTTCTTTCATGCAGGCGTTGATGAAGCGGCTCCACGCGAGGCCCTCCGCGGCGGGCAGCTCGTAGCCGAAGCTGTCGAGCCATCCGCCGACGAGCTGGTGGTCGATGCCGTTCTTGTCCATCCACGCGACGCGGTCGGCGAGGTCCGAGAGCCTTGGCATGATCGGCCGCGTGAGCTCGCCGCCGGGAAACTGCATGCGGTTGGCCGCGCCCTCGCGCTTCAGCGTGACCGAGGGGAATTTTGGATGCTCCGCTTCGAAGCGCTCGAACAGCAGCTTCGGGATGTAGTGCGCATGGATGTCGATGATCATCTGGCTTGCCTTGTGGTTGCCTGGATCGATTGTGCGCCGGCAATCCGGCCGAACACGAGCGCGCGCAGGACCGCGACCGAGTTCGGCGCGGCCCCATGGAAATGCCCGGTGATCTCGCCTGCCGCATGGAGCCCCGGGATCGGACCGCTCGCGCCGAGCACTTGGGCCGAGTCGTTGGTGGCGACGCCCCCGAACGTATAGGCAATCGCGCCCACCAGCGGCCAGGCGAGAAACGGCGGGTGGTCGAGCGCTCGCGCCCAGTTCGATTTCGGCGGCAGGAGCGTGGGCGAGGCCTCGAGCCCGTCGGCGCGCGTCGCGTCGAAGATCGAGCCATCCCCGGCGCAGGCCGCGTTGTATCCCGCGACAGTCTTGCCGAGGACGGCGGGCGCGATGCCGATGAGCCCGGCAAGGGCCTCGATCGAATCCGCCTTCACCGGCGGGACCTCGGACCGGATTGCGCGCTCGTAGCCCGCGATGTCGAGCACGCGCGAATCGAGGATCGCCCAGGCCTTGCGTTGCGGCGTCCCGAAGTGGATTGCGCGCGAGAATTCTTCCCAGGTCTCATGCACCAGCCCGCGGCCTTCATCGAAGAAGCGCCGGCCTCCGGTGTCGACGACAATGCCGTACGGGTAGACGAGCACCACGGGCGCCGGCCCGCTGCTGCGCGGGTCGACCGGCTCGCTGTGCATGCCGCGCCAGTCGCCCGCGCCGAGCGCGCCGGCTTCGAGCGCCATGCGGATTCCGTCGCCTGCGTTGAAAGCGGAACCTGCCGAGATCGGTTGAAGGGACTCGGCACCCTCGCCGAGGTGCTCGCGCAACATCGAGGGGCTCCCTTGGAACCCGCCGCTTGCGAGCACCACTGCATTCGCCGCAATTGGAAGCGCAGTCCCGTCGGAGCGCTGTGCTTCGATGCCTTCGATGGCTCCGGTTCTCCCGCGAACCAGTTTCCCCGCGCGGCAGCCGTAGTGAAATTCGACCCCCGCCAGGCGTGCCGCCTTCGCCAATGCCGAGACGATCGCCGCACCACCGCCCACCGGCTGGATCCGCGGCGGCCCCTTGCTGAGGTAGTAGCCGGGCGAATGGAATTGCACGCCGTGGTGCTCGACCCATTGCACGGCGGCAGGCGCTTGTTCCGCGAGCCGGCTGAAATACGCGCGGTCGCCCAGCCCCGCGCTCGCCTCCATCATGTCCGCGACGAAGTCCGGCGCAACCTCGCCGGTGGATATCATGCGCATGTTCGACGGGCTCCAGCGCGTTCCGCCGCCGGCCTCGAGCTCGGCCGAGCGCTCGAGCACGACGATGCGCGCGCGCGGATTCGCCTCCGCGGCCGCGAGCGCCGCGGCCAGCCCCGCCGCTCCGTGACCGACGACGGCGAGGTCGCAGGCCAGCTGCATCGTCGCCCGTGCACCGATCAGTTGGCCTTGATGTTGGCGTCCTTCACCAGCTTCGCGTTCGAGACCACCTCTTCGCGCAGGAGCGCGTCGAACGCCTCGGGCGTGAACACGCGCACGTCCTGGTTCAGGCTCAGCCAGCGCGCCTTGATCTCGGGGGAGTTCAGCGCCTTGACCGTCTCGGCATGCAGCCGGCCGACAATGTCGCGCGGCGTCTTCGAGGGCACGCCCATGCCGACCCAGAACGGCTGCGCGGAATTCGGCACGCCGGCTTCCTCGGTGGTCAGCAGATCCGGCACGCTGGAGGTGCGGTGCTTCGAGCTCACCGCTATTGCGCGCAGGCGCCCGTCCTTGACCATGGGCATCACGTTGCCGATCGGGCAGAAGCAATAGTCCACGCGGCCGCTCAGCACGTCGGTCAGCGCCTCGGGCGTCCCCTTGTAAGGGACCGAAACCACGTCGATGCCCGCGATCAGGCGGAAGCGCTCGGTCGTGAGGTGCGTTGCGCTGCCCAGGCCGATCACCGCCGCGTTCATCTTGCCGGGATTGGCCTTGGCGGCCGCGATGAGCTCCCTGACCGTCTTGTAGTCGCGATCGGCGCGCACCGCGAGCGCGTTCGCGATGTCGGCGAGCATGGTGACGCCGGCGATGTCCTTGAGGGTGTCGTAAGGCAGGTTCGGCACGGTCGAGGGGGTCACGGTCCACGACGACGACATCACGAGCAGCGTGTAGCCGTCGGCGTCCGCCTTGGAGACGAGATTCATCGCGATGCTTCCGCTGCCGCCCGGGCGGTTCTCGACCACGAACGTCTGGCCGGTCTGCGCGCTCAGGCGCTCCGCGATCGCGCGGCCGGTGATGTCCGTCCCGCTGCCCGGCGGCAGGCCCACGACCATCCGCACCGGTTTGTTCGGCCATGCCTGCGCGGACGCGGTGCCGGTTGCCGCCAACAGCGCCACGCAAAGCGCGCCAAGCGCACCCAAAAGCCTAAGTTCCTGATTCATCTCGTACTGCCTCCTTGTAGTTTTTCCCAAAGTGCAAGCGGCGTCATTGGCAGCTCGTCGATCGAACGACCTAGCGGCGCGAGGGCATCGTTGATCGCGCTCGCGATCGCCGCGGGCGCGCCGAGATAACCGGCTTCACCCGACCCCTTCTGCCCGAACTCGGTCAGCGGTGAAGGCGTGCAGTGGTCGACGATGTCGACCGCCGGAACCTCCAGCGCGCTGGGCATAAGGTAATCCATGAACGTCTGGCTGGCGAGTTGGCCGTTGTCGCTGAAGGCGAACTTCTCGTAGAGCGCCGCACCAATGCCGTGCGCGATGCCACCGTAGGTCATGCCGTGGACGATCGACGGGTTGATCATCGTGCCGCAGTCGTGGCCGCACACGTAACGCAGGATTTTCGGCTGCGCGGTGAGCGGATCGATCTCGACGAGCACGAGATGCGCTTCGAACGAATAGCACGGGTACATCTGGATGCGCCCGTCGGCGGTCGGCAGGCCGCCGCCCGTGGGCACCTCCCAGACGAACTTCGCCTGCAAGCCCGGTTCCATGCCCTTGGGCAGCAGATGGAAATTGCGGTGCGCGATCTCGACGAGCCGGTCCCAGGTCAGGCCCTTGCCCGCCCCGGTCTTTGGCACCACGTTCCCATCGCGATACTCGAGCGCCGACTCGGGCACGCCAAGGTTATGCGCAGCGATCGCCATGAGCGTGGCCTTGATCTTTTTCGCGGCGCCCGCCGCGGCTCCGCCGAGCATGATCGCCATGCGGCTGCCGACCGGGCTGTTCGACGGGAGCGCGTTCAGCGAGTCCGCATGCACGACGCGGATCGAATCCGGGTCGCGCTCGAGCACTTCGCCGAGCACCGTGGACACCAGGGTCTCGTGACCCTGTCCCGAGGTCGACGTATTCATCACGCCGGTGATCGCACCCGAGATGTCTACGCGAACGAGGCACGAGTCCATCCACGTGGTGGTCTGGTTCTTCGGGTTGAAGAGCGGCTCGAAAGCGGAGTTGCCCCCCGAGGGCTCCAGACAGGTGGCGATGCCGATGCCCGCGAGACGGCCGGCTTTCCTCGCCGCGTCGCGCGTGGCGACCAGTTCGTTGAACTTCACCGCATCGAGCGCCTTGTCGAGCACCGTCACGTAGTCGCCGCTGTCGTAGGTCGAGCCGCTCGGGATCAGGTAGGGAAACTGGTCTTTCGCGATGAAATTCTTCTTCCTGAGCTCGACCCGGTCCATGCCCAGGTGGCGCGCGACGCGGTCGATCGCGGTCTCGATCGCATAGTTGGTCGGGGCCTGGCCGAACCCGCGCACGGCTTCCTGCGCGGTCTTGTTGGTGAGCACCGAGATCGGCTCGTACTCGACGCTGTTGATGCGGTAGGGCCCGACGATCGCGCCGACGGGCTTGCCGAGCTGCAGCGGCGAGCGGCCGGCGTAGGCGCCCACATCATCGAGCGCGCGGATCTTCAGCGACCGGATCGTGCCGTCGGCATCGAACGCGACCGTCATGTCGAAGATGCGGTCCGGCCCGTGCATGTCGCCGCCGCGCATGTTCTCGAGCCTGTCTTCGATGAAGCGCACCGGCATGCCCAGGCGCCTGGCGAGATAGCCGACGAGCACGGTGTGCTTGATGCCGCGTTTGACGCCGTAGCTGCCGCCGACGTCCACGTCGAAATGCACGCGCACCGCATTGCCGGGAAGCCTGAGCGCGCGCGCCGTCTGGTCCGGGAACTTGGGCATCTGGATCGAGGCCCACACGTCGAGCAGCTGCGTGCCCGGGTGCCATTGCGCCGCGACGCCGAAAGTCTCGATCGGAACCGTCGCGCTGCGGCCCCACCGCGCGCGGAAGGACAGCGTGTGCTCGGAGCGCGCAAAATCTTCCTCGACCGGGCCCCAGACGAACTTGCGCCGGAAGAGCACGTTGCTGCCGTGGTCGGGATGCACGAGCAGCGCGCCCGGCAGGATGGCTTTCTCCGGGTCGAGGATGTACGGCGTCGGCTCGTAGTCGATCTCGATCTTTTCCGCGGCGTCCTCGGCCAGCGCGCGCGAGTCGGCCACTACGGCGACCACCCATTCGCCGGCGTAGCGCACCACGTCTCGCGCCAGCGGATAGCGGTGCACCTTGGGCGCATCGACGCCCACGTAGAGCGGATCGACGTTGGCGCACAGCTCTTCGCCGGTGAGCACGTAGCGCACACCCTCCATCGTCAGTGCCGTTTCGGTGCGGATCGCCTTGATGCGCGCCGATGCGTGGGGACTCGTGACGAGCGCGACGTGCTTCATTCCCGGCAACGCGATGTCGGCCACAAAGCGGCCGCGGCCGGTGACGAAGCGCGGGTCTTCCTTGGTGCGGCGCTGCTTGCCGATATAGCGGAATGAAGCGGATGCGGCCACAGGCTTCATTTCGGCCCTTTCGCCAGCTTGGACGCCGCAAGCTGGACGGCCTCCACGATCTGCTGGTAGCCGGTGCAGCGGCACAAGTTGCCGCCGATCGCGTCGCGGATCTCTGCTTCGGTCGGATCCGGGTTCGCTTCGAGCAAAGCATGCGAGGCGATGATCATTGCCGGCGTGCAGTAGCCGCATTGCAGCGCATGCGTTTCGCAGAACGCATCCTGCAGCGGGCCCGGCGTGCCGTCGGGCAGCGCGAGGCCTTCGATCGTGGTGACCGAGCAGCCCTCCGCCTGCACTGCGTACATGAGGCAGGCGCGCACCGGCTCGCCATCGAGCAGGATAGAGCACGCGCCGCAGATGCCGTGCTCGCAGCCCACGTGCGTGCCGGTGAGGCGCAGCGAGTCGCGCAGGAAATCGACCAGCGTCTGGCGCGAGGACACCTGCGCCTCGACGCGTTCGCCGTTGACCTGGAGGGTGACGGGGTAGAGGCGCTCGCTCATATGGCGTCCTCCACGGCCGCCGCGAGGGTCCGCGCGGCCATCACTCGCGCCAGGTGCCTTCGGTAGTCCGCGGTTGCGTGAAGATCCCCGTCCGGGTCGATGAGTCCGGCCGCAAGATCGGCGGCCTCGACGATGACCTTCTCGTCGAGCCGCTTGCCGACCAGCATCTGGCCGACTTCAGGCAGCGCATGCGGAAAAGGAGAAGCACCACCGATGCCAAGCGCGGCGCGGATGCATAGTCCATCCGCGTCGAGCGCGACCTGGGCACAGGCCGAGACCAGCGCGAAATCACCGTGCCGGATGCTCACCTCCTCGAACGCCGAGCCCACGCGCGCCTCCTTCCAGACCGGGAAACGGATTTCGGTCAGGCACTGCTCTGGCGCGATCGCGGTCACCATGGGCGCGAAGAAGAATTCGCGTGCCTGCATTTCGCTCGTTTCCGACGAATCCTCGAGCACCAACGTCGCGTCCAGCACGCAAGCCACCAACGCAATCTCGGCGGAGGGGTCGGCGTGCACAATGGAACCGCCGACCGTTCCGCGGTTACGCGTCTGCACGTGGCCAACCCATTTGAGCGCCTTGCCGAGCAAGGGCAGATTCGCCCGCGCACCGGGATCGCGTTCGACGACGCATTGACGGACCGCCGCGCCAATAGCGAGAGCGTCGTCGGAAACCGAGATGGATTTCAGTGCCCCCAGCCGGTTGATATCCACCAGCCAGGCCGGCCGCGCAAGGCGCATCGCCATCATGGGAATGAGGCTCTGCCCGCCTGCGATGAGTTTCGCGTCGCCGCCGTGCTCCTCCAGCACTGCGCACGCTTCAGCGAGCGTTTCGGGCCGGATGTATTCGAAGGGGGCTGATTTCATGATCCGGATGATGCACTGCACCGGGCCTGTCGGGGCCGCCCGATTGTTTTACTAAGCGATAGCGAGCGGGACTATATGCCGGCTTCTTTTCACCTTCGGTGCGACAATCCGGCCTGTTAATACTGCCACTTTTTCAAAAGCATCCAGCGCCGGGGCCGTCGAGCGGGTGATGTACTGCCAAGGTAACTTTCCTGGCTTTGGAGTATCGGAATCAGGTCGTCATTGCCGAATTCTGATTCGATGAACTTCCAAAGCAGGAACGCAGTGATCGGCGAAAAACCTCAAACTCATCAGACGTCGACTTCAAAGGCCGCCAATTCCCGCGCATAGTCCAGGCGCATCGGCAGTGTCGTTAGTACTGTAAAGATTCGCCGCCCTACCAGATCCGCTTCACCGCATACTTTCCGAAGACCGGGTCGGCGCTGACGATTGGCAATTTTTCCTCGAGCGCCTGCGCAACGAGCAAACGGTCGAACGGGTCACCGTGATGCGCGGCGAGCGTTTCGACACGCCCGACATGCGCCACGCCGATGTCGAGCATCCGAAAGCCGTTGGCCGCCACATTCTCGACCACGAAGCGCGTCACCGGGAGGGAAAGCCTCAGCTTTCCCAGGCCCGCCTTGATCGCCATCTCCCAGGCGCTGGCCACGCTGAGCAGGCATTCGTTGTCCCGATTCGCAATCGCCGCCCGGGCCCTTGCGGGCAGGGGGCGCTCGCCTTCCACCCACCAGAGAAAGACATGCGTGTCGAGGAGGACTCGCATCAAACGTAGTCCTTGAAACCCTCCGGCGTATCGTCGAAATCCGGCGCAATGTGGAGAACCTGCCCCTTGCCGGACCCTGCCTTCCGAGGCTTCGCAGGCTTGTCCAAAGGCACCAGCTTGAGTACCGGCTTGTTGTCCTTGGAGATGATGACCTCTTCACCGAGCATGGCTTTCTGCACCAGTTCGGAAAAGCGGGTCTTGGCTTCGGCGATGTTGAATTTGGACATGGCTGGATTCCTCCGGCAATCGGCCTGGTCGTCTTATATGACCAACCTTGGCCGGACAAGTTTCACTTGCTCCCGACAGTTTCACTTACTCCCGGCATTCCTCTTTTTGACGGGCCGCCCGCCGCTTACACGGCGTGTGCGCGCAACCTCTTTCTTGGGTACCGCGCCGTTCCCGCGTGCAGCTGGTTCCGCGAGGAGCTGCTTCACATTCAGCTCGGGAAACTGCTTCGAGAGCGCAGCCGCGCCCGCCCTGGCGCGGCTGCGCCATCCCGGGCCGCGGCCGACCAGATCCCTCCACGCCTCGGTGATGTCGGAGGGCCGCAATTCCTTCAGGCGCAGCAGCAGCAGCCCAGCTTGCTTGAGATCCTTTGTCGACTTCGTCGCGAAAGCGCCCTTGCGCTCCCCGTAAACGATGAGCTTGTGAAGCGCGTAGCGCGCCGGACTGGGGACGTTGGCGAGGACGACGGTGTCACCGGAAAAGAGCACCGCCTGCTGGACATCTTCGAGGGAATACTCCATGAAAGGCAGCGGCTGCATGTTGACGCCGAGCCGCGGGTGGCTGTAGGTCTTCTCGCGATCGCGATGGCGGGTAGTGAGGAAGTCCAGCCTGAATTCGGGCTCGCGCGGATTGAGATAGGTCGCTCCGGCCTCGGAGGTGAGGCTGCTGACCGGCAGGAAGCCCATTTCGAGCGACTTGATCGCGGCGTCGGTATTCACCTGGATGTTGCCCGGCAAGGCGATCGAAAGGCTCTTGCCGGCGTGTGCAAAGTCGACATCCTGAGTGCGATCGGAGTCCTTCCAGCGCACACCCAGCATGTTGCCGAACGCCAGGAACGCATGGGTGCCAACCAGGACCCCGCCGGCCCGGAAGAAGCCGTATTCCGACAGCCTGGCCAGCACCCTTGCGTGCCGGGGCAGGATCTCGTTGCAGCCCAGGGCGGCGGCAGAGCGCGCCAGGCGCGCGAGCGCCTCCATCCTGGCAGGCGCGTCGCGAGCCGCTTTCTGTTCGCGCAGCACGCGCACGGCCTCGTTGTCCGGTCCCACATAGACCTGGCGCAGCTTGCCCGACGGTTCGACATACTGGTAATACCAATAGGTCTTGCCCTTGGAGACCTTCGAGGCGAACGAGCCCTTCAGGTCCGCCACCGACCGGTGGTGATCGGCGGCCAGGCCCGCCTCGAGGAGCTGGGCGTAGGCCGTCTGGGCCGACAGTGAAGATTCGGAATAGGGAAGCATTGGCTATACTAATATCTACACGACTCTAGTATAGCGCGATTGCCTGGCTATACTAATGCCTGACTGAACCTAGTATAGCGACCGGCTGCCGCCGGGATACCGCGGAGCAAAAATGGCCGCAAGCTTCTGGCCTCGCCCGCCGAAATGCCCGAAAATATCGACCTCTTTCGAACTGTTCCCGAACTCCACCCCATGGCCGCCAAGCTCCCCACCACGATCGACGAAACCCTCAAACTGCTGACCTCCGCCGACTACGTTGCCGACCGGAGCCTGGCGACCTCGGTGTTCCTTGCGCTGGCGATGAAGCGGCCGCTGTTCCTCGAGGGCGAGGCCGGTGTGGGCAAGACCGAGATCGCCAAGGTGATGGCTGCGTCGCTTGGCCGCGAGCTCATCCGCCTGCAGTGCTACGAGGGCCTCGACATCGCGCAGGCCGCTTACGAGTGGAATTACTCGCGCCAGATGATCGAGATCCGCCTCGCCGAGGCCGCGGGAGAAAAGTCCAAGGACAAGCTCGCCGCCGACATTTTCTCCGAGCGCTTCCTCATCAAGCGGCCGCTCGCGCGCGCGCTCGAAGGCGCGCCGGGCAAGGCGCCCGTGCTGCTCATCGACGAGCTGGACCGCACCGATGAGCCTTTCGAGGCGTACCTGCTCGAAGTCCTGTCCGACTTCCAGATCACGATCCCCGAGACCGGCACGCTCAAGGCCGCCGAGCCGCCGATCGTGGTGATCACCTCGAACCGCACGCGCGAGATCCACGACGCGGTCAAGCGCCGGTGTCTGTATCACTGGGTGGATTACCCCGATGCGGCGCGCGAGCTCGACATCCTGCGCCGCAAGGCGCCCAAGGCCGCCGAGAACCTCTCCAGGGAGATCGTCACTTTCGTGCAGCGCCTGCGCACCGTCGACCTCTTCAAGCTGCCCGGGGTGGCCGAGACCATCGACTGGGCCAACGCGCTGGTGGCCCTGGACAAGATCGCCCTCGACCCGCAGACGGTCAACGACACCCTCGGCGTGCTGCTCAAGTACCAGGACGACATCGAGCGCATCGCGGGCCAGGAAGCCGAGCGCCTGACCGCCGAAGCCAAGGCTGCCGCCGCGGCCTGACCGGATCCACAAGGGCAATGCTGCTCGTCCCCGAATCGACGCCCGGCCACGGCAAGCTCGCCGAGAACGTCATGCACTTCGCGCGCATCCTGCGCGGCGCGGGGCTGCGCGTGGGGCCGGACCGCGTGATCGACTGCATGAAGGCCATCGAGCTCGCCGGCACTGCCCGCCGCGACGACTTCTACTGGACCATGTCGGCGATCTTCCTCTCGCGGGAGGAGCAGCGCCCGATCTTCGACCAGGCGTTCCAGATCTTCTGGCGCGACCCCAAGCTGCTCGAGAAGATGATGCAGGCGCTGCTGCCGGCCACCTACGGCAAGACCGGCCGCGAGGAGCAGGAGCAGAGCCAGCGCCTGACCGATGCCCTCTTCAACAAGAAGCGCGACGAACCCGAGCAACAGCCCGAGCAGAAAATCGACCTCGATGCCAAGCTCACGTTCTCCTCGCGCGAAGTCCTGCAGCGCATGGACTTCGACACCATGACCGCCGCGGAGCTGGCCGAGGCCAAGAAGATGCTCGCCCAGTTGCGCCTGCCGCTGCCCGAGGTGCGCACGCGCCGCCAGGCGCCGGATGCGCGCGGCGCGCGAGTCGACCTGCGCGCGACCCTGCGCGCAAGCCTGCGCGGCGGCAGCGCGATGATCCCGCTGGTGCGCACCGCGCCCAAGACGCTGCATCCGCCGCTGGTCGTGCTGTGCGACATCTCGGGCTCGATGAATCCCTACGCGCGCATGTTCCTGCACTTCCTGCACGCGATCACCAACGACCGCGACCGCGTGAGCGTGTTCGTCTTCGGCACGCGCCTGACCAACGTCACCCGCCAGCTCAAGCACCGCGACGTCGACGTGGCGATGACGCGCGTGGCCGACGCGATCAAGGACTGGTCCGGCGGCACGCGCATCGGCACGTGCCTGCACGACTTCAATTTCAAGTGGGGCCGCCGTGTCCTTGGCCAGAACGCGTGCCTGCTGCTGGTCACCGACGGCCTGGACCGCGAGGCCGGCGAAGGCCTTTCGCAGGAGATGGAGCGCCTGCGCATGGCCTGCCGCTACATCATCTGGATGAATCCGCTGCTGCGATACGACAAGTTCGAGGCCAAGCCGGCCGGAGTGCGAGCGATGCTGCCTTACGTCGACCGGTTCCTGCCGGTGCATAATCTGAAGAGCCTGATCGACCTGGGGCGCATGATGGGCGAACCCGCCCGGCGCACAACGCTATCCCGGGCGAAACGCACTCATTAAAAGGAATTCCGCATGGAAATGTCCGGCGAGCAGCTGATCCCGGCTACGCAGAAGCAAACCTGGGACGCGCTCAACGATCCCGAGATCCTCAAGGCCTGCGTCCCCGGCTGCGAGTCGATCGAGAAGACCGGCGAGAACGAGTATGAAGTGCGCATGACAGCGCGCATCGGCCCGGTTTCAGCCAAGTTCAAGGGCAAGCTCGCGTTGTCCGACCTCGACCCGCCGAACTCGTACTCGATCGCCTTCGAGGGCCAGGGCGGCGTGGCGGGCTTCGGCAAGGGCGGGGCGAAAGTGCAGCTCGCCCCCGAGGGCCACGACACCAAGCTGGTCTACCAGGTGAAGGCCAACGTCGGCGGCAAGCTCGCGCAGATCGGCTCGCGGCTGGTGGATGCGGCGGCCAAGAAGCTGTCCATGGAGTTCTTCAACGCGTTCAACGCCAAGGTCGCGACGCTCTACCCGGCGCATGGCACCGGCGGCGGCCATGACGACGATCCTCATGGCGGCGACCATGGCGAGGACCACCATCCGGAACCGGTGGCCGACGATCCGGACAAGCCCAGGGTCGATGACGCCACGCTGCGCTTCCTGGCGGCCGGCAGCCTCGTCGTCTTCGCAGTTTCACTGATGACGCTGGTCTAAGGGTGTTCCTCAAACCAATGCGCCTCGGGATTCTTGCAGCGCTGCTGTTGTCAGGCTTGGTGGCCGGCTGCGTCTCGCTGACCGAGTCGCTCGACTCGAGCTTCCTGTTCCGGGCGCGCCCGGCGGACCCGGAACGCCTGGCTCGCGTGGCGCAACTCGATGGCGTGGAGGAGGTCCGCATCACCGCGCCCGACGGGGTCACGATTCATGGCTGGATCAAGCGCGCGCCCGCGGCCGCCAAAGGCGAGCGCTATCCGCTGGTGATCGTGTTCGGCGGCGTGGCGCGCGAAACCTCGTGGATGCTCAACTGGGGCGAGAAGCCGCCGGCCTGGGGCTGGCTCGTGGTGAATTACCGCGGCTACGGGCTTTCGGGCGGCGTGCCCAGCGAATCGACGGTGGTCGAGGACGCCAAGCGCATTTTCGACTACGCGGCCGCGCGGCCGGACGTCGATCCGGAAAAGATCGTGGTGCTGGGGCGCAGCCTTGGATCGTATGTGGCGGTCAGGCTCGCGGCATCGCGCCCGCTCGCGGGCACCATCCTCGCTACGCCTTTCGACAGCATCGCCGCAGTGGCCGTGGGCCGCTATCCCTTCCTGCCGATGGGGTTGCTGGTCGGGGGCCGCTATGACTCGGCTTCGATCGCGCCGAGCATCCGCACGCCCGCGCTTTTCCTGCTGGCGGGCACCGACGAGGTCACCCCACCGCAGCATGGCGAGGCGCTGGCCAAGGCCTGGGGCGGTCCGAAAACCCTCTTTACGCTGCCGGAAACCGGCCACCGCGGGGTCGAGTGGCGCAAGGAGTACTGGACGCACATCGCGCGCTTTCTTGGCGCGCTCGCGCCTGCGCAGCAGGCACGCGCGCTCTAGGTACAGGGGAACCCAGGTTCCCCCGTGCCCCTTCCTAAGGTACAGGGGAACCCAGGTTCCCCCGTGCCCCCTCCTAAGGTACAGGGGAACCAGGGTTCCCCTGTACCTAAGTCG
>ENA-ORBV01011292-ORBV01011292.1-microbial-mat-metagenome-genome-assembly--contig:-NODE-11292-length-14079-cov-10.080417_pt1 | contig 14079 bp, 9 predicted proteins | sample MGYA00237777_ERZ505514 | MGnify/ENA primary metagenome ERZ505514 (study PRJEB26160, sample SAMN06269048) | microbial mat metagenome | isolation source: Oligotrophic lake microbial mat | place...
ATTTGAGATTTGAGATTTTGGATTGATTCCACGGATAAATCCGGGGGCTTGTACCATCAAGAAATTCTTGGTCAGGAGGGGAGCGCGGCCAATATTGCGCTTGGTTTCTGGGCCGGAGCGCCGTCTGTTGGAGCCGTTGGGGCTGTAGCGAGGGCGATCAAAATTATTATATAGGAATTTTGCAAGGAAGCAATTTTTACAGTGTTACTTTAAATTCTTTTGTAGAAAGGCTCCCTTTCTGCTCTGGAACGGTTAGTGGCAGCCAACTCGTTAAAGAAAAAAGGGAAGCCTCAATGTTTTATAATACTGTTCAACAACTGCAAGAAAGCAGCAGTGTCCGGCCTGCTATGTGCAGCAGGCCAACAGCTAATTAGTGAAATTCTTGATTTAATCGCTTCTGATATTTCATCCACTGAATTTTGTGTATAGTGGCTTGAGGGTTCAGCGCTGTTGTGGCAATTCCGTAAATTAGAGTAGGCAAAATTTCCCGATTTAACCAGCTTTCTCCGGCTTTTCTCATGAAGCGAGTTGCCACAATCTCTCTTAACTTATTGAGTTTTTTCAACGGCGACAGATTTTGGAAAAAGATTTCTTGGTATTGGCTCAATGTTAACTCTGATTCACCGCGAATTTTGCGCTGCTGGTTTTCTTTAACGCAGTCTATGGCTAGACGCTTGTCCAACCAATATTTATCGGTTAAAGAGTTGCCCAAAACTCGGTAGTTTCCTAATGGCATTTTTGTAGCTAGCATCCCGTGCTTTTGAGCTAGTCTGGCCATGAACTCGGTATCTGCGGCTACTTTCCACTCTAAAAATCCTCCGATTTCTAGGATAGCTTCTCGTTCTACTACTAAAGCTGTGGGAAAAACCCAGGGAAGCGCACCGTTTTCTTGAACCTCCTGCAATTCTTCTTGAGTTGTAGGATATGTGGGGATGTAGCCGACTTTGTTGCCGCGCTTGTCTAGATAGCGGAGGGCGTGACCGACTGATTTAACTTCTGGGTGCTGTTTTAACATTTTCAAACATTCTTCTAGTTTGTTTGGTTCCCAGGTGTCGTCGCTGTCTAAAAATGCGATAAATTGTCCGGTTGCTGCTGAGAGCATTACATTCCGGGATTTGTAAGCTCCTAAGTTTTTCGGGTTTTTGTGATACTTAATTCGCTCGTCTTGCCGCGCCATGTCGGTGACGGTGTTTTCTGTGCCGTCGGTCGAACCGTCGTCAATTACTAAGATTTCTAGATTCCGGTGAGTACCGTTGAGCGCAGATGCGATCGCCTCGCCAATTGTGTTTTCGGCATTGAATGCCGGCATGATGATGCTGACTTTTTCTGGATGAAAACTTGTGTTTGTTCCATGCGCTGCTTCTAAGGCGGTGCCGGCGCCGGGAAATGTAGGCGAAACAGTTGTGGCTTTTTCTGTGTTTGACTTTTTCTTGATCGCAGATTCGAGTCCTCTGTTAGTGATGTTTTTAGCGTTTGTTCCGGGGATGAATGCGTCGTTTTTATCTGCGTTCATTTTTTTTTCTACGTTCATAAGGTTGGTTGAGATTTTGGTTTTAGATTATTCTTTGGTAAAATAGATGCAGCCTATTAAAAAAAGATTTAATTATTTAACTATCCATATTAGCACTGCTCCCAATCACCTTGCAGCACTATGAGTGAGATTTTTTTTGAATAGTTAAAATTGCTCATAATTGGACTTAGAGTGTACCGTATTTAAGTAAAAATCGATACATATCGGAAACTTAAATTAAATCTCTGTCTTTAGAATGACTTTATTTAATTATTATTGTAATATACACTCCCCAAGCATAGAAAAAATGTTTTCAAAGTTCTTGAGCAAAGTGCAAATTTATACTTTTTGCCTAACAGTCTTGGTTTTGGGTGGCTGCCAGCAGCAGCTAGAGCCAAACTTGCAGCAGCAGCAGCGCAGCAAACAGGGGATGGCAGTTTCGGCTCACCCTCTGGCGAGCGCTGCGGGGCTGGCCCTGCTGCAAGAGGGAGGCAATGCGGTGGATGCGGCGGCTGCTACGGCTTTGGCGATTTCGGTGGTGGAGCCTTTTTCGGCGGGTATCGGCGGCGGGGGTTTTTTGCTGCTGCGGCGAGCCCAAACGGGGACTGTGCAAGCGCTGGATTTCCGGGAACGAGCTCCGATACGGGCGGCGCGGGATATGTACCTCGACAAGCAAGGCAAGGTGCGCCAAAGGGCAAGTCTGGACGGGCATTTGGCGGCGGGGATTCCGGGTACTGTGGCTGGACTTTATACGGTGCACCGCGAGTACGGTAAGTTGCCTTGGGCTGCGGTGGTGGCGCCGGCGATCGCCCTGGCTGAAAAAGGCTTTCCGGTAAGTTCGCGGTTTACCACGGCTACCCGCCGACGACAGGATGTGATCAAAAAAAACCGGGCGGCGCGGGAGGTTTTTACTCGCGGTGGCATTTTATACCAGCCGGGTGAGCTTTTGGTGCAGCGGGATTTGGCGCGGACTTTGCGGCAGATTGCACAAAATCCGCAGAGTTTTTATACCGGGGACATTGCGCGGGCGATCGCCGCCGATATGGCTAAAAATGGCGGCATTATCACTCTGGAAGATTTGAAAAACTATACGCCGATTTGGCGAAATCCGGTTTGTGGCAACTTTCGCACTTACCAAATTTGCGCGATGTCGCCTCCTTCTTCCGGCGGCGTTCATTTGTTGCAAATCTTAAATATTCTGGGAGATACGGATCTCAAGAGGTTGGGGAGGCAAAGTCCAGATACGCTACATTTACTGGCGGAGAGCATGAGGATTGCTTATGCTGACCGGGCCGAGTATTTGGGCGACCCGGATTTTGTGAGTGTACCGGTCAAAGCTCTGACTAGCAGCAATTATGGCAAATTGAGACGATCGCAAATCCAAATGTCAAAAGCCAGACCCTCCAGCGAGGTAAAAGCTGTTGACGCTGAAACTTTGAACCGTCTCCTGTGGGAGTCTCCGGAAACTACCCACCTCACGGTAGTTGACAAAGAGCGCAATGTAGTAAGCTTAACGTTTACGGTGAATGGCGGTTTTGGGGCTGGAGTCGTGGCCGCGGGTACGGGAATTTTGCTCAACAACGAGATGGATGATTTTGCAGCGGCGCCGGGAGTGCCGAATTTGTTTGGTTTGGTGGGCGGGGAGGCAAATTCGATCGCTCCGGGGAAGACTCCTTTATCCAGCATGACGCCGATTATCGTGACCGAAAAAGGCAAATTTCGCCTCGCTGCGGGGGCTCCCGGAGGCAGCACGATTATTACTACGGTGTTGCAAATTGTACTGAACGTATTGGTTTACGACATGAATGTCGGCGATGCTGTATCTGCACCTAGAATTCACCACCAATGGCAACCGGATCGCCTGATGGTGGAACGGGGAGGTTTTGAGGCTGCGACGCTTTGGGAGTTGCGGCGACGGGGACACCTGATTTTCGAACGTGACGGCTGGGGCAATGCCAATGCGATCGTCCTGACTGCAGACGGTTGGTTGGAAGGGGCTGCCGATCGGCGCGGGGAAGGAGAAGCAAGAGGGTTTTAGTCAACAGTCAGTCGATTAGAGATTTTAGATTTTAGAGGGGGGCGAGACTTCGGCGAATCGACGATTTTAGATTTACTCCACAGATGAATCTGTGATGTTGAACTAGGGTCAAAAATTTTGATCTCTCTACGACAGGAATCGGGGGCTTGTATACGTTTTTTGGGCAAGGTCATCTTTCATGAGTCATTAGCTATTAGTCATTAGTCATTAGTCATTAGTCATTAGTCATTTTGGATATCGCAAACGGTATCAAAACCCGTTTTTTTTGGGTTCCAGTGCGTAAGTCCTGAAATTATTAGTCTGTGTACCTGTATTTTTGTATCCGTATTTTTGCGCTGAGGTTTATAGGCTGACTAATTGCCAAGAACTACAAAAAAAAATAACCACAAAAAGCGTATATACACTGATGTGTAAAGTTATTGTAAAGGCACTAGACATTGATACTTATATAATGTAAAAATGAAGTTGTGCATAGGATCAGGTTTGTATCTTCCAGAAAAAAATTATGATAATTACTCACAAAATTGCTGCTTTAACAGCTACATTAACTACTGCTCTGAGTTTGTTGGCAGCGCCAGCAATGGCATTTTCGGTAGGGGCAACTAATAACACTGAGACTTTGAAAAATAATTTGTTGGGAACTAACACAGCCGGATTGAGTAATTTCTCTGTTTCAATTACGGGTAATTCTGCTGCTTTTGGTATTTTCACTAATGACCCCTTCGGTTTGACATCAGGTGTTGTTCTGAGCGCTGGTAGAGTCGCCCATATACCGGGTCAGAATCGGAAAGATAACTTCACGACACAGGACAGCGATTTAAGCACGGACTTTGGTGCTAAGGGTGAACAGGGGGATCTGACTCAGCTAAACCTCAGTTTTTTTGCTAATAGCACGGTTGAAAAGTTGTTCTTTCAATATGTATTTGCTTCTGAGGAGTTTCCTGAGTTCGGCGGTTCTAAATATAATGACGATTTTGAACTGCTGCTGAACGGCACTAATTTGGCAAAATTGAGCGACGGAAAAACAGTTACGATTAATAATCTTGTTCCAGAGCCAAATAATCGCTCTAAAGATCATCCAGACTATATTGACAACCCAAGTTTGACAGGTATTGCTGCTAACATCGTTAAGCTGGACGGTTTTACTAAAGTTTTAGGTTTTGAGGGTTTGCTCAAGCAAAATCAGACGAATGTTCTCAGTATCCGCATTAAAGATGTGGGCGATGGCAAGTTAGATTCTGCTGTATTTATTAAAGGCGGTTCTGTGGGGACGGTTCAACCTGAGCCGGTTCCCGAACCGATGACTGTGGGGGGTTTGATGGCGGGAGGCGCTATGCTGGCTGCTGCACGAAAGTTACGCAATCGCCGTGGCGGAAGTAATTAATAACGGAAGGCAGAAGGCAGAAGGCAGAAGGAAGAAGGAAGAAGGAAGAAGGAAGAAGGAAGAAGGAAGAAGGAACCATTTTGGGGGTTGCTGTAATATGAATCTCGATTAGCCGTGTTGGAGACAGAAACGGGGTTTGATCAACGAAAAGACCTCGTTGCAGTTCAAGAACCGGGTAAAAAAACTTGGTTTGTGCGATCGCGATCGTGTAATATCATTTCATATCAATTCCGGTTGCACTCCTCATGATTGTTGACTGTTGACCCTTCGACTTCGCTCAGGGCATCGCTGTTGACTGTTGACTTTGGGTCAAAAAACTGAATGGTTGAGTGTTAACTGTTGACTAGATTTTATTATTCCGATCCAAGCCGAAACTATATCAAGTAATTTAACCATTATGGGTACGCAGCGAGGAATGCAAGTCCTCATACAATTCGGACGACGAATGCCCTCACTACGAACCAATTTTATTGCGGTTGTTCTAGCGGACAGAATATAAGTTTTTATCCCAAATTCGCCAAGGGCGGATTTTTTTGTATTTGGAGTTGCAACAAATATTGCGGGTAAAACCCGCGTCTACAACGACTGACTAAAAACTAAATAATTTAGCTATGAACAGTACCATCGGGTAAGATTGTACCTGTTAATGTAGTTCGGGTGAGTTTGACCATAACTCGATCGCCGTAACCGATTTTCGCTCCTGTTAAGTCAGCACCGCTCAAGTCAGCACCGCTCAAATCGGCTCCGATTAAGTTGGTTTCTCTCAAGTTGGCATTGATCAAACAAGCTCCTAACAAATTGGCCCTGAACAAGTTTGCTTGGTGCAAATTCGCGCCTGTGAGATTGACGTTGTGTAGAAAAGCATCACTTAAGTCGGCTTCACTCAGGTTTGCATTGCTCAAGTTTCTTCCTGAAAAATCCTTTTCTTTTAAGGAAGCTCCTTTGAAGTTGGAACCGCTCAAATCGGGAGCTTGTGGCCCAGCTTGGCGGTAAGACTGAGAGGACTGAGATGGCGGCGGCGGCGATTGGTAGCGGGACGCCTCTGAATAGGGCCCTGCAGGGTTTCCCCCATAGTTTCCCGCATAATTTCCAGCATATTTTCCTGAAGAGGGTTCAGAAGAGTAGCGGGGTTCTTTTGGGTTAGCCGGTGGTGGCTGGGTGTTTTGGTGCTGGGTGTTTGGATACTGAGTATTTCTGTACTGAGTGTTTTGGTACTGATTGTTTTGGTACTGATTGTTTTGGTACTGAGTGTTTTGGTACTGAGTATTGGGTTGCTGAGTATTTTGTTGCTGGGTATTTTGTTGCTGGGTGTTTCTGTACTGAGTATTTTGTTGCTGGGTATTTTGTTGCTGAGTATTTCTGTACTGGGTATTTTGTTGCTGGGTATTTTGTTGCTGAGTGTTTCTGTACTGAGCGTTTTGTTGCTGGGTGTTTTGTTGCTGAGTGTGTTTGTGCTGGGTGTTTTGGTGCTGGGTGTGTTTGTGCTGAGTATGTTTGTGCTGAACGTTCTGATTCTGACCTCTTGGTTGAATCGATCGCAATTGTTCGCGAGCTTGATTAATTTCCTTAATCTTTTCTTCAGCTTTCTGTAGTAGTCTGGGATTGTCTTTGGGGATGCGATCGGGGTGCCAAATGAACGCTAAATCCTTGTAGGCTTGGCTAATTTCTTCTCTGGAAGCTCCCGGCAACAGTCCCAGCACTTTATAGTATTGGTCGAGGTCGTTCATTAGTACCACCTTTCGCTTTAAGAAATTAGGAATTAAAAATTAAGATCGGAGCAAAAGCCGTTCTCAAAGCTTGCTTGTCCGATCGTACATTAGATGAACAATAACTCAGCTAAGCCGCTGCTGGCAAAAATTCTCGAATTCGCTGCAAGTATGTTGCGGCATCCTCCAGCATCGGAAAGTGAGCCGTATTCGGAATTATAACAAATTCTACTTTTTTGCTGAGGGAGGCTGCTTGCTCTCCCATGACGGCGGGGATAATTTGGTCGAATTCTCCGGCCACAAGCAGTGTGGGAACACTCAGCCGCGCAAATTCTTGGGGCATTTCCTCGGCGGCTCTTTTGCTGACTGCCGTCACCATTGTACCTATAGCAGCTTGCTCGTCTGCCATTAAAAAATCCTTGAGAAACGCCAGACTAACCTCTGTGGGCAGGGAACGGCGCAAAAACCGGGCCATAAATAGCCGATCGGCAAAGGGGATGGATGCCAACCAAGAGGGTCTAAATTTTACCACATAGCCACCGAATTTGTGAAAAGTTGTAAAAGATTTTTCGTCGTATTCAAAAATCCCGCTGCAAGTGAGAATTGCTTTTTCTACTTTTTCGGGGTAAAGGTTGAGAAATAAAGTAGCAATTGATGCACCTGTGGAGTGAGCATTGAGAAAGACGCGGCTTAAATTCAGAGATTCTAATAATTCAGCTAAGTCGCGGGCGTAGGTTTCGAGTTCGTAGCTTGACTCAGGAGGCTCTTTTGGCAAAGGCGATCGGCCAAAACCTCTCATATCATAAAGCAAACAATCAAAATCATCAGCAATAGCCCGTGCCGTGCTTTCCCAGTAGCGCGCCGAGCCCGCCCAGCCGTGCAGAAATACCATCACTGGTTTGCCGCTGTGCCCAGCACTGTTATCTGCCGTTATCCACTCGTAATAATGTTCTACACCGCGAATTGAAATAAAAGACATGATATTGATTTGGATTCTTAGATTTGAGATTTTAGATCTTAGCTCATAATTGTTCAGTAAATACCCAAATTCCCGACTTATTTTAAAAAAAGTCAGTAATCTCAAGACTATATCCATCAAAAAACTCGGCGTTAACCTGCGTCAATCCGCCCACATCTGCGACCAAAAATCATACACATAGAAACCACCAGAAATCACCAAGCAATTTAATCTTGCATCCATCAAAAAAATCAGCGTTAATCTGCGCCAATCTGCCCACATCTGCGGTCAAAAATTACCAATATAAAAACTAATCATAAATCTTAAGCAGCAGAAGCAGCCAGCCAAAACAAACCATCCACCAAAAGCGTGCTCAAAACAGCACCGCTGAAAGCGCGCCAGTGCAATTGGGCGTCGCGCAAACTCAGCAAACCGACGGTTAGTAACACAGCAATTAAAAGTAGAGCGCAGCCTATGCCCCAAGGAGTGTCGATTTGCCCGATCGCACTTTGAAAAATCGGCATCGCGAATTCCGGTTCCGCGTGCATGACTTTGCGCCAGTAGGGCATCAAACCAGTTAAATAAAAATATAAATCAGTAATCGCAGTGCCAAATAGTGAACCCAAGTAAAAATATGCGCCAACTTTTCCCCAAGATTTGTTCAAGCACCAAATTGCAAATGGCAAGCCAATTGATTCTATAGGTAAATGTAAAATAGGTTCCCATCTAAACCAGCCCCAATAGATGGAACCAGCCAGCCAACATCCGGCAAATCCTAATAATAAGTCTCCCCAGAGTTGGGTTTTAGGGCGGAAAATTAGGATGAAACTGAGGACGAACCAGGGAATTGTTGAGAGTAAGCTGATGGTTGGATATAAACGCACTAATGGTGCTTGCACGAAGACTGGAATTGAGACTAAGAATGCTGAGGCGCTAAATATTAGCCACTGTTTGATGCTGTTGGTTTTGTCAGAAGTGACAGAATTTTCTAGGCCCGAAACTGTGGCAATAGGTGCGATCGCCGATGATGATACTAAATCTAAATTAAACAACTGATTGGACTCCGTACTGTTTCAATAGGTGGACTAAAAATTTTGCTGCGGTTGTGGGTTTTGTGCTCTCAATACCCGCGCAGGTTGGGCTGATGTGCCAGCCTGTTGCCGTTTGGGGCGATCGCCACAAATCCAAATGTGCGATCGCTGGATCTGCAAAAAAGCTGTCTCCACCGCTGCCGAGAATGGCTGAACTCCAGTGCGTGAAGCTATCGTGGCTGAGCCTGTGTATGGGAAAAGTCCCCCCCAGGGGTACTCCCCAGCCGTCTAAGGCAAAAAATGCCCCGACTTGGCCGCCGATTTGCTGCCACATCCAAGCCGCCCCGATCGCCCCGGCGACTCCTGCCGAAAAGCTGACAAATACTAGATTTTCTCCTGCCAAGTCTTGGCTGCACAAAAACTGCAATATGTCAAGGGCTGAAAAAGGCGGATATTTATGAGCGGGAAAAACCTTGGGGCGATCGACTATTTGCGGATTTTGCCGAGGATCTTCGTCTCGCCAAATCCCCGAAAGTCCCGCTAGGAAACAATCGGTTAGCTTTGGTTCGTGAACTCCGGGGCAAATTACCAGTCTCATAGTGCGTCAAGAAAGTTAATATAGTTCGCAACATAACTTTATCATGTGTCTACTATATCATATACCATCCGGGGGGATAGGGTGTTAAACTTATAATAGAGTCAAGTTAGCAGAGTATCCCCCCAAATTAAGCGCTGGGAATCCTCCAAACTGCTGGAATCTGAGGCAAGGTGAGGGAGTCTTAAGAAAACATAAAACTTAACGCCTGCTGTCCGGCAGTCCGGCAGGGGTTCAAACCCCTGCCTCAAAGCTGAAGTCCTCGGTCGAGGACTAAAAAAAAGAACTCATCAGTCCTCTTCAGAGGACTTTCGCTATTAGCCAGGGGTTTAAACCCCTGGCGGTATTGCGGGTTAAGTCAAAAACATTCAAATTGAGGAATACAAAGTGGTTGCTTCTCCAGAAAAAATTCAGTTAAAAACATCTCCAGCACCGGCAAGTAACGATCGCGTTGCTGTCTTGCTGATGGGTTACGGCGAAGTCGAAAGCTACGACGATTTTGCCAGCTACAACGAACAAGCTTTAAATTTGCTTACGGCAAAGTTTGCCCCGGTACCGACTTGGATTTATCCGCCGCTGGCAAAGATTTTAGCAATCTTTGACTTGCACGAGTGGAGTCACCAACATGGTCAATTCGTCTCACCGCACAATGCTATTTTTGAACAGCAGCGCGCCGGGATTGAAAAGAATTTACAGGAAAAATGGGGCGATCGGGTAAAAGTTTTCAAAGCTTTTAACTTTTGCGCGCCGTTTTTGCCGGAACAAGTAATTGCAGAAATTAAATCAGAAGGATTTGATAAAATTCTGATTTATCCGCTGTTGGTAGTCGATTCTATTTTCACTAGCGGCATTGCAGTGGAACAGGTGAATAATGCTTTAGTCAAAACGACTGAGGGCGCAGAACATTGGGTAAAAGGACAGCGCTACATTCCTTCTTTTTACGATGAACCGGCTTATATCCAGCTAATGGCGGATTTGGTTGAAGAAGAAATTAAGAACGATTTAGCAGTAGCGCATTTGCCTTCTCAGATTGGAATCGTGCTGATGAATCACGGTTGTCCGCACAAGGCTAAGGGCTTTACTTCGGGAATTGTGGAAAGTCAAGCTTTGTACGATCGCGTGCGGGAACGTTTGATGTATCGCTATCCTTTGATTTCGGTGGGCTGGCTGAACCATGACACGCCTCTGATTGAGTGGACTCAGCCGGATGCGACTTTGGCTGCGAAGAATTTGATTGATTTGGGTGCAACTGCGATCGTATTTATGCCGATCGGATTTGCGACAGAAAATCACGAAACTTTGTTAGATGTTGACCATGTAATTGAGTCTTTGCAGAAACAGCGCCAAGGAGTAACTTACCGCAAATTGCCTTGCGTGAACGACCATCCAGTGTTCCTGAAAATGGCGGCGGAGTGGGCAAATCCACAGATTGAAGCGTTGTTGAGTGAGACTGCGATCGCGGTAAATCCGAATTTGGTTGTCCGCGATCACGCCCATTCTCACGGCGATCATGGGCATTCTCATGGAGATCATGGTCATTCTCATGGTGGGCACGGGCACAATCATTAATAGGACTTTGGCCTGAGAGCTCAGAAACCGGGTTTTTTGCGAAGATACTGCGTGGAAATGGCAGATTTAGTGAAAAACCCGGTTTCTTTGTGGGAGTGGGTAAATCGAGATTGATTAATGAATTTAACCCTTTAAAAATTCTACTGTTTAAATGGCAGGGGGGTAGGTATCATAAGCTAATTGCCATTACTGATTGCTTCGATCGAGATTACCTAAATGAAACAAAGTTTCTGTATACTCTCGCGGGAAAGCCTCAAGAGTTCTAACTGTTAAAGCATTTTCATAACACTTTTTCGCCAGTTCGATATTCTGAGCTTTCTCTCCCCTGATTCTGACACTGTAGGCTGTTGCCAGATTATTTTGCGTCATTGCCCATCGTTCTGGAAAGGCCTCGCGGGTGCGGACGGATAATGCAGCAGTGTAAGATGCGATCGCAACTTCGATATTCTCAGCTTTCTCTCCCCTAATTCTGTTAGAGTAGGCTGCTGCCAGATTATGTTGCGTCATTGCCCAATCTTCGGGAAAGGCATCATGGGTGTAAACGGATAAAGCATTGGTGTAAGATGCGATCACAAGTTCCATATTCTCTGCTTTCTCTCCCCTGATTCTGTTAGAGTAGGCTGCTGCCAGATTATGTTGCGTCATTGCCCAATCTTCGGGAAAGGCATCGCGGGTGAGGACGGATAATGCAGCAGTGTAAGATGCGATCGCCAGTTCGATATTCTCTGCTTTCTCTCCCATGATTCTGTTACTATAGGCTTCTCCCAGATTATTTTGCGTCATGGCCCATTCAAAGGGAAATGCGTCGCGGGTACGAACTTCTAAAGCATTGGTGTAAGATGCGATCGCAACTTCGATATTCTCTGCTTTCTCTCCCCTGATTCTGTTACTGTAGGCTGTTGCCAGATTATTTTGCGTCGCAGCCCAATATTCGGGAAAGGCATCGCGGGTGTAAACTTCTAAAGCATTGGTGTAAGATGCGATCGCCAGTTCGATATTATCAGCCCTTTCTCCCCTGATTGTGTTACTGTAGGCAGTTGCCAGATTATTTTGCGTCATTGCCCAATTTTCGGGAAAGGCATCGCGGGTGTAGACGGATAATGCAGCAGTGTAATATGCGATCGCCAGTTCGATATTCTCTGCTTTATCTCCCCTGATTCTGTTACGGTAGGCAATTGCCAGATTATTTTGCGTGCTAGCCCAATATTCGGGAAAAGCATCACGGGTGAGGACGGATAATGCAGCAGTGTAAGATGCGATCGCCCGTTCGATATTCTCTGCTTTCTCTCCCCTGATTCTGTTACTGTAGGCAATTGCCAGATTATTTTGCGTGCTAGCCCATTTTTCGGGAAAGGCATCGCGGGTGTAGACGGTTAATGCAGCATTGTAAGATTCGATCGCCCTTTCCAATTTATTCGCACGATCGCCTTGAGGATATTGTTGGTAAATATTCCCCAGTCGCCCCAAAGCAGCCGCCTCTCGTAGGCCATCTTTCAAATTCCTAGCAATTTCTAAAGACTGCTGATAGGGCTCAAATACCCGTTCCCACAATCCTAAGTCACTGTAAATATCACCTAACTGTAACAAAGTGTCAGATTGCGCCTGGCGTAAGTTCAATTTTTCTTGTAAGGCAAGTGACTTGTCAAAGAAATGAATTGCCCGAGCGATCTCCTGTGAATAATCCTGTGCTTGGCGCGTCTTTACCCGATTTGCATAAGCATTAGCAACTCGATTGTATATGGTTGCTAATGCAGGAGTTTCCATAGCTTGCTGCTCCAGATTTTCAACCTGTTCTAACAGTTCATCTAGGGCTAAACTCAGTCTTCTCTCTGGCTCAATCAGCAGAGAACTTTCCCCAGTCGTGTTAACCACACCCGTTTCTGGCACCGCAGGCGACACAAATCGAAATACGCCACTCCGCCAACTCCAAAAATCGGGTGCTTCCAGACTCAAGCGACTCAGAATATTTGGTGTTACCCAAAGTACGATCGGGTAAGGAAACTCCCGTAACCCCTCCCGCGTCCATTGCAAATAGCCAAAAAAACGGCTTAACTCCGACCGATGATTAGAGTCAGCTTTTGACACACTATCCCTCAAAGCCTCCGTTCCCGTTACAGTAATTGCGGCTGATGCGTGGGGCGCTTTTAACTCTGGGTAATCATTGACAAGTTGCTCCAACGCCGCTCTCAGGCTAGGTTCTTTTTGATTCAAAACCACGCGATAACTGGGGATATGGGGAGCAAGTTCTGCCTCGTAACGATTAATAATCTGGGTTTGAAAATCTCCCGGTTTACAGGAGGCAATCAACAATGACAATACACCTTGACTTGCTTCAATTAAAGAGACAAGGCCATCGTAACTATCCTCATTGATTGATTGATCGTCCACGATCTCACTGTCAAGCATTTACCCCTCCGCTCCAATTAAGCCACGCCGCTGCAATATTTCCTGAACCACTGGATGAACTCCAAACCACAAATCGTCATTGCGATATTCTAGGATGTAGAGTGTGTGCAATAAATCTAAGAAATCCTGATCCATTCCATCTTCGGGTAAATAATTTTGGTATACATCCACTAGAATTTGATAGCGGTTTTGTCCAAGAGGTTCTGTTAAGTTAATCCGATAGTCTTTAATAGCATTTTGCAAAATCTCAGACGTAATTTTCAAATCTTGGTTGTCTGGTGTGCGACGTAACTGCTTCAAACATAACCCACAGCACTGACTAGCCAAATGAATAAATTCTCGCAATGCACCACCACTTTTGACTATCATCATCTGAGTTGCTTCCGGTTCAATCAACTGCTTGGGGATTCGCTTGTAAAGAATTTCCTCAAATATTTTTACCGATTCTGCGACAGGAGAGGCATTTGGAACTCTATCTTCTCCACGCGGAAACAACTTTGTCGCCCACATGGATTGAATCTTATTATTTGTGGCATTATGAATAATTCCTCGCAAGGACAGATCTCGTGTCGCTGCCATTGGAATTGTATAAATAATCCGAAATTGAGGCTGAAATAACGCACTAATATTATTTCGATAAACACGATCGACAATCTCTAGATCGAGTTTATCAAGATCGTCAATCACAACCAAAACTTCTTGCCCGCACGCCGCTTGAATCGCGCTAGCGATATCGTTAATCCGATCAATCAAGTCGGAAATACGTCTCGAAAACTCAATCGTAATTTCCTCACGAATCACAGAGTTAGAGGCAACCACAGAATAATTGATCCTATAATGACCCAATGATGACCGAAAAATAATTTCAGTGTCCAGCATATA
>ENA-ORBV01011294-ORBV01011294.1-microbial-mat-metagenome-genome-assembly--contig:-NODE-11294-length-14076-cov-6.126795_pt1 | contig 14076 bp, 18 predicted proteins | sample MGYA00237777_ERZ505514 | MGnify/ENA primary metagenome ERZ505514 (study PRJEB26160, sample SAMN06269048) | microbial mat metagenome | isolation source: Oligotrophic lake microbial mat | place...
CGGAAACCGGTACTCAGAGCGGGACAGTTTATACCCTAAATACCGTTTTTTGAACATAAAACATATTGATAGCCATACACTTTTGCTTCCTTAAGTGTCCGGCTTGAAGTTGAAACCACACATGGCTGAATGTAAACTATGTTCGGTCATCATTAAATGCCAGTTTTTCGAAAAATTTTGCCACCATTGTAGTTGACATCTTGCTCCTGATGGATGGGGACCCTGCGGGTCGACCAAATGGTCCTGGTCATAAACTGCAGCTAAAAGAAACATGTTGGAAAGAAATTGAGAGGAAATTGAGATTGATTTTAGCCTTATCCCATTAGCTCCAGTGGCCATGCCCATTATCGGTTTGATTGGTTGGTTTCGCTGTGATGGGAAAATCACCACTGACTTGTAGCCGCATTTTTCTTGCTTCATAATCAAAAGAAAGCATGAGGTCAACACAACTCAGTTGAGTAGAGGAACTGTTGCATCTACAAGCTAGCTAACTGGCTTTTGGCAGCCTTCAATAACGAATTTGAACCGCCATTTGGTGCATCGCCTTTTGCTGAGAAAATAGGCGCCGATTACTACGTCTCATAATTATAGCCTAAAGAAACACATCATGCTTAATCTACAAGAGAAATTCGATGGACGCACGATGACGGATATTTCGCCCGCCACAAAATGTACACAGCGCCGCAAAACAAGGAGGAACGTCAGGCAAAATACTGATTCGACGAAATCTAGATTCGTGTTCCTTGTTGCACTTTTGCTATCGAGCAAATTTCAACGGAGTGATGCTAGACAACGCGAACACAACAATCCCTTCAGATCATTATGGGAGAAGCTTGGCAGGAATGCTGGGCAATTTTCTCTAAGACCAGTTTCAGGCGGAGGCGCAAAAATTGAAAAGAACAGACAAGATTCTTCTTCTATTGTATTACCAAGTGAAGAATACAGCGATCCCTATCTTGATCCAGACAAAAATTACGAAGAAGATGTGGATGAGATGGAGGAGCACCCAGTTGGACTTGGGATAATCGCCTCATTTCTCTCAAACCCCGAGCGTCTAGCGCTCATCTCAGTCAAAGCCATTCAGTTCTCTCTTCTTTGGTTTTTGGCCAAGGCTTTGGCGAAAGCTCTCAGCGATGTCGTCGAAGAGTTTTCTTCAGCAGATTCCATGGGTGGGGATCCCTACTTTGTAGCTCGTTCTGATCTCCCCCGTCTCTTTCACTTCTTGGATAACCCAAGTCCTACTAGCGCCGCTGGGGTTCCACGGCATGCTCTTCAGCTGTTGAAAGATTTAGCTGCTGCGGGGATCCCCAACCAAACCCCAGAAGGGTCAGGAAGATCCTCGATCCGTTCTTTGTTTGAGGCCTTGACAAGGAGCGAAGCGAATATTTTGCAACAGTGTCTTTGGAGGCCCCCGCCCCATGTTGCCGAACATCCAGGAAAATTATGGAATTCAGTCCTTGGACTGGATTCAGTGAAAGAACATATTTTGTTGACTGTCGCTGCTGCCAATGTCTCTCCTAGTGGAGACAGCAGCAGTAGCGGGGGCAGCCTGTTACAAAAGACGCAACATGCATACTCGTCCCTGCTTTCCTCTGGGTCCGGAGGTGCCTCGTCCGCTCCAACCACGCAACATCATGGGATGCTCTTGTATGGTCCTCCCGGAACGGGCAAGTCGATGCTAGTCCAGGCCCTTGCTGCAAAACTGCGATGGCCTTGTCTTGTTGTTACGCCTTCGGTCTTGATGCGAAAGTACGTTGGGGAAACCAATTTGCAAGTACGGTCTCTCTTTTCGCTCGTTCAAAACAAATTGGCGCCTTGTATTGTGGTTCTCGATGAATTAGATGGATTATTTCGAGAGAGACACGACAATGAACATGACTCTTCAAGAGAACTCAAAACTGAGTTTCTACAGTGGTTATCCGGAATAATGACCACTAGTCATAGAGGCAAAATATCCGATGGTCGCGACTCACACCCTCATCACAAGCAGCCGCTTCTTGTGATAGGTGCATCGAATCGACCCTTTGACATCGATTCCGCAGTGTTGAGGAGGTTGCCACAGAGATTTTTTGTTGGATTTCCAGATTTCAATACGCGATGTCAGCTTCTACGTAGAGTCTTGAAGGATGTCCCCACAGAAAAACATCTTCTTATCGACCTTTTGGGTCAACAAACTGAAGGGTACACCCCGAGCGATATCCAGCAAGCCTTGCAAACCGCAGTAGTTCTAGGACCCCTTAAAGAAGCGTTGATGTCAGACCACAATCCGGCCCATGTACTCTCCCCATTTGCTTCGGAGGCCCAGGTTCGTCCCTTGACGACGCAGGATCTTCTAAATGCTTTGATACACGTCCAAGCATCTCCATTATCTCCCAATTACCGGCATGCCTTGGAAAAATTTGCGAACAGTAACGGTGGCAATATTCCTAGTTACGGTGGTACCACGCCCCCATCTCCCGGAGGCCATTTCATGCACATGGGAACTGTAAATGCTTTCAGCGAATCGACCTTTGATATTACCCCTAGTGCTCACAAAGATCAAGATTTTACTTATGACGAGGACATCGACGAAGATGACCATGACCATGATGAGGACGATTCTGTGTACGATTTTGATGATGATGATTTATAATTTATTTTTGCCAATTATAAACGTAGAACGCTTGTTTCATCAACGTTCTCAGCAACATTTTGCCATTTTCTTAGCAACGTACCAGTCTCTGTTTGACGTAGCAACATACAAAGAAACTCCCGTTCGCAAATAGATAGGAGGTGGCATTCGATTTGTGTGTCCTTGATGCTGGAGCTGCCATTAAATGGGTTGTACTCGGCAGAGGCCCAGACTAGGCAACCAATACTTGGAAAGGTCGCCTAGCAGCATTGAACGAATACAGCGGCAAAAATTTAAATTCCTATTTGGTCTGTCTATTTGGTTGTGGTCTAGTGAGCTGGTCAAAATACTACAAGTCAAAACTACGTCTATAAAAGTAATAGAACTCAAGAGGAAACTAAAGTACATTGAGATAAAAAAAAAATTCTATGGAAGACTATTCTTACCAATAATGGAGTACGCATTGCTCTTGAAAATAGCAACATGTAATCGCAAGAATATGCCTTCTTATTCGCTTTCATTCAGGTCCGTCTTCACGAGCCTGCCAAAACATTTATGTCGCTCTCCCTTTCCATCAATCCACAGATATCACATAGCCGTTGGCAGCAGCATGTTGAAATTTTTGATTCACCAATTCTTCGCAAGTCAAGGTTTCTCCCATATTGATTTCATTGTCTTCATCGTCACTGCCATCAATGACAGTTACCGCAGCCATAGCCGAAGTTGTGGATTTCGGTATCCTGTCTTGCTTTATCCGCCGTTGTCGTACAGAGTTGATTGTTGCTGCTACCGTGGGTTTTCTTCGTTTGGAAGAGGCACCGCCCATGAGCGTTCGTTCGTATTGTTGGACAACGTGCAAAATGGGATCTCCAAAACTCTTTAACTTGACAGCACCAATCCCATGCACATCCAATAATTCCGGACTGGAGGTAGGCATGTGGTAGACAATTTCTTCGAGCGTGTGATTGGAAAATACAATAAAAGGCGATACCTGCAATCGATTGGCAAAAGCGGTCCGCAAGTCTTGTAATTTTTGGACGAGTGACTTGCGTTTTTCGAGAATCACTTGTCTTGCCGCCGCTTGATCTTTTTGATGTTGTAGGTCGGCCACAGCATTTGGAACCATTGCCTTGAATTGGGCTGGACAACAGTTGTAGTGGTAATACCGATAAATCTCCTTGTTGTATCGTTCGGAATGTTCTGGAATTCCGTATCGTTTGTGTTCTTTGCGAATCTTTTTACGACAAACATGACATTTCGCCAACGCATTGGGAGAATATTCCACTTTGGGTTGCAATTGTATCTCTGCTGTTGTTGGTGTATTTTCTTGTTTGGTTGTTGCAGGAGCAGATATTAACGAGGAGGAGGACGAGGAAGAGAACGCGACCGATATAGAAGAAGCTCGTGATGCTCTTTCTCTCTTGACAGTTTTCTTGGTTTTCTTTCTTCTTCGCTTTGCGGTTGTCACGGTGCGAGTCTTGGTAGCCGTGGAAGAAGCTTTCCTTCGTATCGCTCTTCTCTCGGCAAGGATACCGCGCCCTTCTGTCATTCTTTTTCGTTTTCCTAGTGCCATTGTTGCCGTGTGAGATGCGTCTTTTCGTTTGGTGCTATAGACAACTACTTGGAGTGCAATTCGTGCTACAGAATCTTCCGTTCAAGTTCAAATCAGATCAAAAGAAGTTACATGTATCAGCAACAATCAATCAATGAGAAACGCTCAGAAATTTCTGCGTGTTTTTATCGTTGACACCACGATTCGAGATCGCCGTTTTTCACTTCTTCGCTAATAACGCTGCAAGTCAGTCAGTCAGTCCGTCGTCAGTCATGTGAGTCACTGTGGGTCATAAAGTAAATTGAATCGAGTGAGTCGAGCAGGTCACGACAAACGTCTGCCGTGCGTACGTCAGTTCATTCTGACGTCACGCAAAAGAATTCAAACAAACGTTTTCGGAATCGAATTTTTATCACCCTCGCTGTAACCGTTCTTTCTGTTTCGTGATACGATGGTGCAGTTCGATACTGGTGCATGTATTGGGTTGAATTGATTGGTGCGAGTTGTTGCTTCTTCTATCCTCTTTCACAATCTTTTTGTTTAGTTAGGATCAGAATATTTCTTCTCGTGTTATTGTACAAGTTGCATTTGCAAGACTTTTTGATTCATTTGCCCTCTGAAAAAGAGTTTGGACGAAACAGCAGCTAGCTTCGGTTACATCAGCTTTATATCCCAAGAAGAAGAAGAGAACTCTACAGCATAAAAATGACGGAAGAAGCCAAGAAAAAAACGACGGCGAAAAGCCCCGATACTCTGACGACGGTCTTGGGAGTTGTGGATGGCGTCATCGAACTGTATTTGAAGTCGTTTGTGGCTCCTTTTCTTCAGTTTCATGAAGTCTTTTACAACCATTTAAATGTCGTATGTAAGTCATTACACGCCCTTATGGCTGTGTCGTGCATCGGTGGTTGGGTGACCCACACAAGTGTATCCCAGATATCATTCCTTTTTGTGGGGATTTTTGATCCAGTGGCTCGAAAACTAACTTCTCCTCTTAATTCTTTTCTGGTTATGATTTTTTATTCATTTTTATTCAGTGAGAAAAGCGATGGACGATAACAAGGCCAAGATTCCAGACTGGTTTACAGCGAACTTTATCACGTATGCAAGAACTGTGCTGGGTACGTCAAAAGCATGACAGAATGGTGGTGTCTGGTTTGCACGTTTATTCGGATCCTTTTCCATGTCAAACGTCGAGACGACCAGCTTATCAGTACAGCTTGTATTTTGGTTCATTATTACAGTCATTCCCTGCTTGATTTTCATATCCCGGGGCTGGTATCTGCTTCCCAGTTTCATTGTGCTTCTAGTGGACTTTGGAGATTTTTTAGATAGCGTGGCGGCTCGATATTGGATTGATGTGCTCAAAGAACGACAAGAAGCTTTGGATAAAAAAGAGGACAAAAAAATGCCCGGTTCACCGGCTGCATCCGATGCCTCCTTTGGTACGTGCTATTTTTTGATGCAGCTGTCCAAGTCATATTCTCCCGATTTTTGTTGGTGTTTTATTTTGGCTTTACAAAGCAACAATCAAAACCTAACATGTTTGTTTTCTACTTCCTCTTGAAGAAATTGTCACCACTGGATCTCCCCATAAAATTGAAGCGTGGGGGGTAACTCATCGCAACCGAACGTACGGAGGATTCGTGGATGCCGTCTGCGACAAGGCATTTGTTGTACCCTGTTGGATTGTTTTATTGCACAGTGTTTCCACATCGGGATATGTTCACTTGCTTCAATACTTTATTTTATTCTGGTTGACCCTTTGTGAGATTTCGAGTGCTTGCATTCGTTTCCGTGCCTATTACACATCAACCGGCGTTCCAGCACCCAAGGTGGAAGGATTCGATTTCTCTACCAGTGCCGTCAAGGTATGTACAACACTTATACCTGCTCAATTATTTTGCTGGTAAATTGGAAGGGTTGCTGACACCTTTATCGCACAAAAAAGGCGGACCATGTTGGCAAAGCCAAGCAAACCTTCGAAATGGTGGGAACGGCGCTTTTTGTAATTCCCTTGACAAGATACTTTGGTTTGGCGCTCTTGTTCTTGGCAGTCCCCCTAGCGTACGAATCCGTCAGTCGCAAGGTGAAGAAGCGTGTCATGTACATTCATGTTGGAGATGAAGGTGAAAAAGCATTTGATCACAAAACAATCAAATTCTGGATGCAAGCCAAAGGCATGGGCTCAAAGCTGATTGTGGGCGTGACTGACGCCAAAAAGGCGGACACCATTTTGAATGCATGCGCAACGCCATGTGTGGACGAAGTGATTGCAGAAGCTCCCGCAAAGGCTGATTTGATGTTTTTGGAAGAATACGAAATAGACTACGTCTTGTCGAATTCTTCCCAGGCGCAGTTTGTGACGGACGAAGTGCTGAACGCAGACAAGTGTCTTGTCGTTGGTGATGACGGAATTGTTAGACCTCTGAAAGCCAAAACTGAGCACAAGGACTAGCAAAAGTGAAGAGATGGATCAGCGCAAAGCGGGGGTACTCATAATTACATCAGTTCACAACAATTCTCAGTATTTATGTCAAGGTCGGTTATTAGGACAAGTATATGTAAAACAGTAAAGACAATTGGCACAAGCTAGTGCCTAAATTAAAAGAATCAAGCCAAATAAATAAACAGCTTCATGCTTGGAAGTATTTTGAGGGGCGAGTGTTGGCTATTTCATTGACCGCACTGCAGTTCTGTCTTCTGAGTTGGGTTTTTGTTGCTCACTTGGACGACATGCTGTCCGACCACACATCGCAGTTACGAACATCACCAAGCATGAGTTCCTTAAAGTTGGTTGGTTGGTAAATCTGTGCCCAGTAGGTAGTATGGGGCAGACCGGTGGGGTCTCAATTACAGGTCCCTGTGCCATGCCAAATACAGGCCCCTCCCAAGCAGTCACGCTCCAGTCTATTTTTTAGACTCGGACTCTCAGCATCGAGGCACCCACCTAGGAACCCTAATGAGCAAACTGCAATATGCATAAACTAGTAGAGCGATGGGCATGGCCACGGAGTGAAGCAGCTTAAGAAATGGGTTCTCATATTACAGTTCACAACAACAACAATACGCTGCAGTTATGCGAAGGTCGATTATTTGGACAAGTGCATGTAAAGCAGTAAGGCAATCACTGCAGGCTAAGTAGCGCCTAAGTTAACAGAATCAAATCAAAAAACATTCTCAATTCATACAAGGACAACTTTTGAGGGGAGATTATAAACTAGTACAGTGATCATTTCATCAAGCACTTCAAAGAATGAGAGCGTTTTTCTGGAGGCTTTTGCTTGCTTCCACAACATGTTGCCGTGCCCATACATCGCAGCTAAGAATGTCATCAAGTGTGACATCCTTGACTTTCAGGTCATTCTTATGCGCTTCCATAGCGCCTTCGATAAGTTTTGGAATGTCGAGGAAACCAAGTCCGACATCTTCCCGGAACATTTCATTCGCAGCTTCGTTAGCAGCATTGAGAACAGCTGTCATTGTGCCACCAGTTCGGCCTGCTTCATAGGCCAATTTGATGCAAGGGTATTTGTCATGGTCGGGTGCTTTGAAAGTCAAAGTAGAAAGTTCTGCCAGATCCAAAGGCCTGTATGGCATCTTGAGACGATGTGGCCAAGAAACGGAGTAAACAATTGGCAGCCTCATGTCTGCCCAGCCCAATTGGGCGATGCAAGATGTATCTTGGGTTTCGATCATGGAATGCACAATGGATTGTGGATGAATCACGATATCAATATCGTCATAGCTGGCTCCAAACAAATAATGAGCCTCAATGACCTTTTCATTGATTAGTGAAGGAACAAATTGTCAGCACTTTGGCTAAACTAGCAGAAAAATGCATGATATAAATATTTTTCTGCACTCACCTCTAATCCCTTATTCATCATGGTAGCGCTGTCGAGAGTAATCTTGGCACCCATATCCCAGTTGGGGTGCGTAGTTGCTTTGGCCTGGACAGCACGGGGATCCTCTTCACACATTTTGAAGAGTTCGTCTTTTGTAAGATCCCTGAAAGCACCTCCTGAGGCAGTAAGAATGATTCTTCTCAAGCCCCCTTCAGGGACACCTTGCAAGCATTGGAAGATTGCACTATGTTCACTATCCGCGGGCAACTGAAACAAAAAAAGAGAAATATTTGGTGTCAGAATCTAGTCTGCTGCTGCCATAATAAAATGCAAAATGTTGCGTTCAAAAAATACTGCTCATACCATATTGACTCCGTATTCCTCGACCAAGGGATTGATGACGGATCCTCCACTGATGAGAGTTTCTTTGTTGGCGAGAGCAATGTCCTTTCCAAGTTTGATTGCCTCAATAGTTGGTTTGAGTCCTGCTGCACCAACAATTCCAGTAACGACAGTGTCTGCGGAAGCCACAGTGGCAGCGGCAAGAATGCCCTCGTCGCCATGAACGATTTCTGGCATATCGGCACATCCTGCAGCCTCCAAAATCTTCTTCAACTCGGCCGCCGCTTCTGGAGTGGCCAAGGAGGCAACTTTTGGCCTGTATTTGAGAACTTGTTCGGCCATTAACTTGGCGTTGGTTCCAGCAGACAAGGCATCCACCACGAAATTGTCAGGGCACGCATCGACAATGTCCAACGTTTGTGTTCCAATGCTTCCAGTAGAACCCAACAACGAAAGACGCTTTTTGAATTGTGCTCCCTCCAAACTCTTGGCAAGAGTCTTTTTCAAAGCTGCCTCCGAGTTGACGGGAGCAGATGGGTCGATCCATCCTTCTCCCGTGCCGGCACTGCCCGAATAGACCTTTTTCGCATTCAAGGAGGAAACGTCCGGGCGAGCGGTTTGGGTCGGCACAAACGCCGAGGCTGCTCCAAAGAGCAAGCAGGAAACGGCAACAGAAAGCTTCATGGTGTAACGTAACTCAGTCCAGGTTCGATATGTGCTATTTGTCAAAGAACAAGACACAGATAATAATAACTGATGGCTGATGTTCGGTCAACACTTGAGCGACACAAAAGACTAAAATAACAAGTAAGACGCCACCATGTACTAGCTATTAGTAGTACCAGTACATGCAGCACCAATTGCACCGAGAAATATGAAATGCAATCGTCAGATTATTCGTCGTCAGACTTCAACTTCCAGCAACAAGGGGTATCAGGGTGCAGGTTTCTCATAATTATTTGCTGCCAACAAAATGACGTCATACTATTCTTGGCTGCTGTGCGTCTTTTCAGAGTACTAGTATTTACATTTTTTACCCTCGCTAACACTACTGCAGCTAGCTAGCTAGTACTGCGTGTACAGTATCGTACTTGTACGTACCGGTACTACCATCGTTCAGTCTTGGCAACTCGTGAATCAACTACACTGTAGTCGATTATCACTTACAGGCATCGGACATCTGCTAACAGACAGCTAACTGACTAATGCACAACACAATAGCTTCAGAACTTGTTTAAAGCTAGCCTGCTTGATAGATAGCTAGTTCTTCAGGGATCCAGATGCTCATTAGCTTGCTTGCTTGCTGGACGGCGTCTCAGAACGACGCTGTAGCCGGTTTTTCTACGTGATTTTGTGCAGGAATCAGCACCAGAAAATCCGTCATTGTCGAACAACATCAACACAGAACCGAAAATGTTAATCAGATCGGCCATGGCCAAATCCCGTTGGCATTGTGGTTAAAAATGTCATCCAACTCTCCGAATCACCCGGCGGCACCCGCTGATGACGTCTTGCGCGAAAGATCGCTAAATCTTCCAACATCAATCGCCAGAAGATCAAACACAACCACACCGTCCACTTTGACAAATTCGGGCAACACTTCGCGGCATGTGCAGTTCGACTATGACGCTATAGGCAGAACTGACCGCACATCTCTCTTAGCACTTGCCTGCATGCCACCAAGTGACGACGAGGACAATGCCCCCATCGGGCACTCCCTTCGTCGATCACATTTTGAGGAGGAACAAGACTACGACTTGAACCAGCTTCTTGATTATGAGGGCGACTCTGATGACGAAGCTCCCGATGCTGATGCACTGGTCTGTGACACCGACAACACTGTTAATGACCGCGAAGGAGAGAGAGCCATATCATCGAGAGATGACGGATTCACTGCCTGTGACGACATGTTAACAGCAGAGGAACTACACCAGCAACAGTCGCAACCAAATGCGCCTTTGTTGATTCCCGGAGCCCCGCCTGGGTGGAAGAAACCATCAGTACCAGATGACTGGAAGCCAAACAAAAAGCATGTCAACTTGGGAGAGCCAGATCTCCCCTTTGAAGACATTGACAATCCAGGGGAGTGGTCTGAATATTCTTATCAACCCAAGTTTCTGTTCAAAGATAAAAAGCGAGACAAGCATGTGTGCCATGCAATGCCTTCTGGCGCAACAGCTGTGCCTGTTGGCAGAGACGGAAAGAGAGCTGTTGATGGATTTGAATTCTTTTACAATGGATGGACAAGGGAAGCAACAGACCGCGTGTGTCGAAGCAATGCAAACCGTGACAATCTTTTCCCTGAGTGCCGAAAAGGTTCACTTGATGCCGACGTCTTAAAATCTCTTGGCGTGTCAAAAGAGAGAATGCATCACACCAATGATGATGGGCCTGACGCATCATTCTGGTGTCAATTGCTGCTGCCCATTCATGACACAAGGAATGGCGGCACCGTGAAGGGGGACCCAAGGAAACCATGCTGTCCACATGTCGGGATCTCAAGTTGTGCGGCAGTGGAAGAGGTCACACGTTTAAAGAGACATCCCCTATGGAACTCGTGCATTGGGATGGCATTCTTGTTTATGATGGTGTTCTAGGAGGCAGCCGTGGATCCATGCTAAGGCGATGGGACAGAAGTAGACCTGATGATTCCGCGTTCAACAAAGACATTTGGAACACAATGACTTCGACACGGTGGCTTGAGATCAAGCGTGCCATGAAGTTGAACAACAACATGACTGCTGCTAAGCATGGCGAGCCAAACTGCAACCCCTGCCAAAAGTGTGATTACATCTGGGACGTTGCAGTGCACAACACAAATGCCCTAACCAAACGCGCATGTCTCGATCTTTGTGGAGATGAAACGACTTGGTTGTTTGCTGGATGGGCCGAGAAAGGCTCTGGTGTCATCAAGCGTGGACTGGAAAAGCCTGGAGGCAGTAAGGGAGGGCAAACTGTTGTTGTTGCTGATGTTGATCGCATTCGCGTCAGAGCATGCGTGCATCGCCACAAGCTACACACCAAACATTTTGGTTATGAAGGCAACAACGAGGTCAAGATGATTGTTGACGAGTTGTTGCCGTTCGTCAAGAATGACACCCATGGCGATGCGGATGCTCATTCTTATGAAGAAGGGCTTTACAAACCAAAGCCACTCTTCAGCGAACCTCCTCATGTTACTTGGGATAACTTCTTTTCAGGAGACAACTCTGTCACCTGTTGCGCGGAGAAAGGGTTTGGATTTACAAGCACTGTCAACAGAGGTCGACTGCCTGGCAAAGTGCCAACCAAGTGTTGGCACAAACAAAGCACAGCCGCAAATGATCAAAGGGCAAAGGCCGCACGATGTGAGAACCCTGTTGTTGCAGTGAAACGAAAGACTGAATGGGGCAACTCGGTGTGGATTCATACATCCTTTCAGTCAACGGGGCCGTGCAACATCTCTCATGTCAACGCCATCAACTCATGTTCGCTCTTTGCACAACAGAAAGAACGTGGCCGCGCAATCTTCAAACGAACACGGGCCATGGAAATGAATGAAAGTAGGAAACTATATCTTGCAACGTATGGGAAGGTCGATAGAATTGATCATATGGTGAAGAACTGCAATCTCTATTACAGGTAATTATTGGATTGTTGTTGTCAATGTTGTGGTGCCGCAAGTTTCTAACGTGTCTCCTCTCGAAGATCTTGGAAATGCTGGCATTCACCAATGAACCATGCCAAGGCCATTGCAGTGGCGACTGCCTATGATATGCATTTGGAAGCAGCGGAAGGAGCACTAGATCCGGATTGGCGTGTGACAAAACCCGTTGACTTCTTTAGATTCCGCGAAATTCTTGGCATGCAAGCCATGAAGTACAACCCCAGACAAAGACGTTATCCAGGGGATGAAAAGTTTTGAGTGTCAACACAGCAGAACCAAGAGCAGCGACGACGTTCTAGTCCAGCTAGATCTCAGTCACCGGCAAGAAGCATTCGTTCCACCAGCACTGGAGTGTCTGAGGAGGATGTCAACAACGAGAAGAAGAAGTCGACAAGACTCTGTGGTTTTTTGGAGCAACTGATCGAACATGCTGAATCTGTCAAACGATTTCCTGGTAACAATGCTGGAGTTTGTGTTGTGTGTGGAGGCAACACAGCTAAGGTTTGCTCCAAATGCAACAAAGCCATGCACATGGATGCGCCCAAAGATTCTGACACAACGGCGTCGTGCTTCCTTTGTCACCACAACACCGGCTTCTTCGGTTTGGCACGCGATGATTGCCGCATTGTCAAAAGAAAGAGATCTAGCTGGACGTTCCCAACAGCAGGAGACAGGCAAGTCAACGCAGCGCAGATGAAAGTTATGCACAAAAGACTAGCAGATGATGCAGAAAACAGGGACCATGGCACACCAAGCAGCTCCAACACTAGTTGATTTGATAGCGGAGCAAAATTAGATGTTCTGGCTTGAATGCAGAGAACGAATAAACATTAGTCACGTTCGTGTTTGTGTAAGTTCTAGCAATGTCATTTGTGTGGACGCTGTAGCTGTTCTCATTTTCTACCCACGTCAGCATAGCCGTCGGTTGGTGCCCAGACTGAACGACACATGCTGCTGCACAATGGCTGCAGATGAGTCACGGAAACTGTGGTGTCATCAGTCGTGGTGAATGTTCAATCCTGCGACGTCGTAGACTGGTGTGTGTCTAAGCTGGGCGCACACTGCCAATCAGTGATGCATCACCAGCAACAACAGGTCAACAACAAGTTCGATTTGAGATGTTTCCTGACCTGAAGATTGCGGATGCCCAAGCCGTCCGAATGCTGCAGAATGTGCTCAGTGGCATGCCAAATCTCACGCCTGTTCTAAACTTGAATTGCCAAGCAAGAAAGACAGGAGGCCAAACCACTTGCCTTTCACTTGGTGAACGTGTGACTCTTCTTGCACAACAAGCCCAAGTGCGCAACAACGCCAACACGCATGCACACAATGGTTGCCACCGCAGTGCCACCAATCATGATCTTTTTGCTGAAGGACAAGAACATGAGACCAATGTTCACAAATTTGATGGAGACGAGGACGTTGAAGATGTGCTTGACAATGTTTGTGAAGTCAACATGACAAGTCAACACAATCAGAGTGACGGTCGGCATGTGCCCAACAAGTTCACAGGGTCCAACTTTCTCTTCCTCCACTGGAGTCAAAGTGATTGCGGATGCCGTTCCAGTGCTCCTTGTGGAACTCCACTGAAAAAAAATGTTGGTCTGACAAATGACAGTTCTTCACCGTCAAATCGACCACAAAAAGGACGACAAAGACAGTGCTTCAAAACAAAGTTTCCCACTCTGATGTTTCACCAACAAAGCAGATGTGATTTTGCAAAAATGAGAAACTTATGAGCATTGCACCAAAATGGAAACTGCTCCGTCTTTGTTGATTGTCTCGAACAAGATTAACATCTTCTTAGCAAGACTGATCACAAGGTGTGCATGTTGGGTCATTGTCAGATGTTCATTGTCACCACAAGTCAGCAGGAATGTTCAACATGACAATGGAACACGTCGTGGAAGCTCATCTCTTCATTCCCTTTGGATGTTCCGCTTTGGATCTTGCATCTTTTTTCCTTGGGATGCACATTGGTTCTGGATCTGGAACTTGGGACACCGTTCGGGTTCTTGGACTGAATCAAGAATGAAATTGTGCCTTTGTCAGGAAGGATCCAAAAAGAAGACCTCAA
>ENA-ORBV01011295-ORBV01011295.1-microbial-mat-metagenome-genome-assembly--contig:-NODE-11295-length-14075-cov-9.730747_pt1 | contig 14075 bp, 10 predicted proteins | sample MGYA00237777_ERZ505514 | MGnify/ENA primary metagenome ERZ505514 (study PRJEB26160, sample SAMN06269048) | microbial mat metagenome | isolation source: Oligotrophic lake microbial mat | place...
CACCAACACTGCGGCCGCGTGCCGCTCGCGCCCCGCCATATTCGTGGCCACGGCCCACGCGGGCAGGGCGAGCAGCAGCGACTGGAGCGCAAGCCCGTAGCCGACCAGGGCAGGCGGAACTCGCAGCTCATCCCCCGCCGCCACCCTGGCGCCAAAGAGGATGGCCGTAGTGCGCGCGCCGTGGGCCGCGTCGTTCTCCAGATCGCGCAGGGCGCCGTGCAGCCCATTCACCATCATGATCAGCAGCAGTTCGTATGCGCCGAGCAGCCCCGTGAGCGCCGTATCTGGCCCTGCCGAGGCCGCGCCGTAGCGCAGCAGCGCCGCCCAGCCAAGCCCCTGGAGCGCGTCGGTGAGCGGCGGGAACGGGCAGGCCTTGCCCCAGCGGTTGTACAGCGCCAGCAGGGCGAAGGCGGTGGCGAGGTGGGCGTTTGGAGCACGAAGGACGCGAACGCCAGGCAGAAAGGCGCGAACGCGACGGTGCGAAAACGAAGGCAGGCAGGGTGAGCTGGGACTCACAAGCAAGCGGTCTAGGGCGAAGGCGACGGGCACGCAGGCCAGGGCCACGGCCAGCGCGGCGCGGGGTGTTACGGTCCCTCGCACCAGGGGATACATGGCCCGCTGGGGCTGCGTCCGGTCCAGCGCTAGGTCGCATACATCGTTGTGGACGTAGGCGAAGGCGTGGAAGGTGGCGGCTACGGCCAGCAGCCCGGCGGCGCGCTGCGGCGACAGCCGCCGATCCACGCTTGCCGCCCCCAGCAGCGGCAGGGTGGCCGTGGCGCCCAGGGCCGAGATGCGAAAGAAATAGTAGAGGTCAATGCAAAATGCAAAATGCAAAATGGCTCCGGCTTGTCGCTAGCGCCGTGCTGGGAGGCTACACCGACCGGAGCAGAAATGAGTTGGCCCAGCGCTGCCGCTAGCTTTTGCAGCATCAAGTGTTGCACGCGCTGTTGCCAGGCAAACATCGTGCAGCCCGCAGGCCCCGAGCTCCTGGGCTGCCCCTGTCCCCTGTCCCCTGTGCCCTGTGCCCTTTGCTCACGGTAGCGTCCACTCGCTCAGCCTGAACCCGGCCTCGCGCAGCATGCGGAACACGGTGGCGGTGTAGGCGCCCACAAACTCCTGCGGCGCACGGGCGCGGGCCAGCATCTCCATCGCTCCCATCGCCATCTGGCGGCGCATCTTCGGGTAGTACAGGCACGAGTGAATTACCTGGTTGTAGAGCCCCAGCCAGTAGATGTAGCGCCGTACCAGCTCGGTGTCTGCGGCCGCCGCCACGCGCCGCTGCAGCTCGTCGCTCAGCCCCACCCGGCCCATAAACACGTCCACGGCGTCCAGGTGCAGCACGCGCATGGTCGCCAGTGTCGGCACAAGCGCCACCGGCAGATCCTCGCCCATGGCCGCCACCACCTCGCCCAGCAGCTTAAACGTCGGCTCAGGGAAGTAGAAGCCAACGGAGGCCAGGCCCGCCACCACGCGCTCCACCTGGCGCCGGTCGTCGCGCAGCAGCCCGTCTTGCAGCATCAGCTCCAGCAGCGGCATGCTCCCGCCAAGCTTCCCGTAGGCCAGCCCCAGCGGTAGCAGCAGGATATCGAACGACTGCAGCAGGCTCGGCGCCTCGCCATACACCAGCGCGGGCTGCTCGCGGAACAGCGCCTCGGTAAGCTCTTCTAGCAGCGGTGCCCAGGCCGTGGGCGTGCCCGGCAGCAGCACGCTGAAGCCGAGCAGCAGCCAGAGCTGGCCCTGTGGTGGAGCACTCGCCCAGAGCTCGCGCAGCAGCGGCTCGGTGCTTGCCAGATTGTCTGTTGCGTGGATCGCCATCTGGGCCGCGCCCACGATGTTGAAGAAGTCGTTCTCGGCCCGCAGCAGCTCCTCTAGCTCGGCGCGGTGGGCCGCAAGCGAGGTGGCCGGGTCGAACAGCGGCGCCGCCCGCACCAGCACGGCCCGCTCGGCCTGGGGCAGCTCGAAGAAGGGCTCCACCGGCACGATCTCGGCGAACAGCATGGTGTCGAGGATGGGCTGGGTGAAGGCGCTGGCCACGGCCTGGAAGATCAGATCCTCGATCGTCTTGCCGAACATGCCGGTGTTGAGTATGTCCAGGTGCAGGCGCTGGCGGGCCAGTTCGTAGTAGATCTCCGTGGTGGCGTCGCGCACATCAGGCCGCTCGGGGTGGTTGATATAGATCACCACCGAGAGCTCGAAGAAGAACTCCAGGATATTGCGCAGGTCGCGCAGGGCCGCAGGGCCGATGCGGGCCACCAGATCCTTCAGCAGGCCGTAGGTGAACTCCGGGTCGGAGCGCCAGATCAGGTAGAGCGCGTCGCGCGTCACCCGGCGCAGCGCGGGGTTGCCGCGCCCCGCCGCCCAGAGGAAGATCTCGCGGGCGCGCGGGCCAACGTAGTAGGCGGCCTTCAGCGCGGTGCGCCGGGCCTCATCCGAGTCTCGCTGGCACAGGCCCTTGATCAGGTCGGCGGCGACTGCTGGCTCGTCTGCGTACAGCTCCACTAGGCTCTGGGTTGCTAGCTCGCGCAGCTCGATGTCGGCGGACTGGGCGAGGGCGGCGAAGGCCTCGGGCTGGCGGGCGATCAGCAGCGCGTTGCGGGCGATGTCGAAGGCCAGCGGGAAGCCGCGCGCGCGCTCCATCAGGCTCGCCACGGTTGTCGGCAGCAGCGCACTGTCGCCTGAGTCGCGCAGCAGGTGGCGGGCCAGCACGTACGCCCCCAGTTCGGCATAGGCGAAGCTCGTCACCTCGCCAGTGAAGGCATCGCCGCGCTGCTCGGCGAGGATGCCGCCATCGAGCAGGCGGCAGTAGGCCGAGCTCGGGTCGGCGCTCAGTAGCTCGTCGCGCAGGCGCTCGTTGCGGGCCAGCTCGGCCACGGGCAGGGCCATCTGGCCGCGCCGCAGCATCTCGCCGGCCAGCTCCTCGATAAAGAGCTGCTCGCGGCGCTGGCGCACGCGCTCGTCGAACAGGCGCCGGAAGATGCCCAGGCTCAGGCCGCGCGCCGAGAGCACGATCTGGCCGTCGCGGTAGGTCTCGGCGATCATACGCAGCAGCAGCGGGCGGTGCAGCTGGGTGCGCAGGGCCAGTGGCAGGCTCTCTAGCGCCGTCTGAAGCTGGAAGAAGCGCCGGTAGCGCGGGTAGGCCTCGCCAAGCTCGGCGTCGCTGAAGGCGCCAAGCGCCAGGTAGGGCTCGCCCTCGGCGCCCTGGTGGTAGGCCGCCCAGAACAGGCTGGCGGCGCCGGCGCGGTCAAGCTGGCCCCAGGTGGCGGTGTTGCAGCTGATCACCACGCGCAGCGCGGGGCCGGCCACGCGGCCAACCAGGGCGTCGATCTGCTTGAGCAGCGCCTCCGGGCCAGTCTGGGCGCCGCTGCGATACTCGTTGAGCGCGTCGAAGATGATCACCAGCCGCTGCTGGGCGGCGTCGGCCAGGCGTGTGATCTGCCCCAGATCGTGCAGCAGCAGGTCGGGCGTGTCGCGCCCCAGGTCGCGCGCGATCTCGCGGTCGATCTCGGCGCCAAGCGAGCCGCCACAGCGGTAGAAGAGCACCGCGTCGCCGCGCTCGCGCAGGCCCTCGGCCCAGCGGGCCAGCAGGCAGCTCTTGCCGGAGCCGGAGTCGCCCACCAGCAGCAGGGCGCCCGCGTCGCCCTCCAGGAAGGCGTGCAGCTCGGCCTCGGCCCGCACACGCGGCACATACAGCTCGGGCAGGTAGGGGCCGGGGCGGCGCGGCGTGCCCGCAAGCTCGCGCAGCACATGCTCGGACTGGGCGCGGCCGGCGGCGGCAACCTGCTCCCAGGCCACGCTGATCGGCCGGCTGGCGCCGCTGGAGGGCGCGGGCGCGGTGGGCGGCTGGGCAAGGGGGCGCGCGGGGCCGGCGATAGTATTGGCCGTGAGCAGGGCCACATCGTGCAGGGCAGCACGCATGCTAGCGGCGCTGGCGGGGCGCTCCTCGCGGCGCAGGCCGAGGGCGCCCATCAGCAGCGCGCTCAGCTCCTGGGGCACGGCGGGGTTCAGCGAGTGGGCGGGCCGCATGGGGTCGGCCCTGCCGCCCAGCACGGCGTCGGCGCGCACCGGGGCGCTGGCGGGCGGCGTGTCGGTGAGCAGCTGGTAGAGCGTGGCGGCGAGGGCGTACAGGTCGGAGCGCTGCTCGGTGCCGCTGCCCTCGATCTGCTCCAGGGGCGCGTACTGCAGCGTGTAGCCGAAGAAGCTCTGGGCCTGGCCCACGCCCTTGGCGAGGCCGAAGTCCAGCAGCACCACATGGCCCTCGGCTGTAAGCTTCAGGTTTTGGGGCTTGATGTCGCGGTGCAGCACGGGGGGCTGGCGGGTGTGGATGTAGTCGAGCGCGGCGAGCAGCTGGTCGGCCCAGGCGAGCACCTCGTGGAGCGCGAAGGGCGCGGCGCGGCGCGCCTGGAGCGCGGAGAGGTCGGCGCCGCTAAAGAACTCCATCACGATGAAGCGGCCCGCGCCGTCGCGGAAGTAGTCGATCACCTTGGGGAGCGCGGGGTGGCGCAGGCTCGCCAGCAGCTGGGCCTCGCGCTCGAAGGCCTCGGCGTTCTCCTCGGCGTTGCCGAGCATCTGCTTCAGCGCCACCGTGTTGCGCAGGCGCTTATCCACGGCCTCGTAGACCGCGCCCATCCCGCCGCGCCCGATCAAGCGGACGATCTGGTAGCGCTGAAGCAGCAGCGCGCCGGGCTCGAGCATAGGGGGAAAGCAGGAGGCGGGGCCTCGCGCGCCATGGACAACAGACGACGCCACGAGCCATTGTAGCACGGGAGGCGGGGGAGCTAGCCGATAGCCGATAGCCGATAGCCCACCGTCCACCGTCCACCGTCCACCGTCCACCGTCCACCGTCCACCGTCCACCGTCCACCGTCCACCGTCCACTGTTCGCGCCCATCCTTTACACTATAATTGGCTCTGGAAAATCCAGATGTGCTTTTCATTTCCCGCCATGCGGATGAAAGAAAACGCAGCTCTGTCACTACACACCTCCAAGGTAGTACAGCGTCCAAGCAAAGCTGATGGGGTACGCCCGGTAGCGGCGCGCTATAGCGCGCCCGTACGACCCATCAGAATAACTTGGACCGTGCAGGAGTGATAGGCTTCAAAATTGGCGAAGGTATTGTGCCGGGCAAGCGGGTAAAGTTAACCCCTCCCAGCAGCTGCCGGGAAGGGCGTTGACTGGCGCAGCAGAAAGCGCCGCCGGGTGAACAGACATGGTTCACTCGGCGGCGCCGATCTTTAGATTGAGGCGAGCGTGGCCTCTGGGGGCGCTTACCGCGAGCGTTAGGCGCGAACGCCGCTGGCGGGCGTGCTCACCGCCCCTGTGCTGGCCGCAGGCTTACCGCTCGGCAGGGCCAGCCACGACACCACGATCCCAATAAACAGCCCCACCGCGATGACGATCTCCATGAGGTTTACTCCTTGATGATCCAGGAAATACACTGCGAACTGCCCACTGGGACTGCGAACTGCAACTGGTAACTGCCACCTGCCACCTGCAAACTGTTACCGCTGGTACGCCGCCTCACCGTGCTGGCTGGTATCGAGCCCTCTCGCCTCCTCCTCGGGCGACACGCGGATGCCGACCACCAGGTTGATCAGCTTGAGCAGCACGAACGTAACTCCAGCTGCGTAGACGCCCACCACCACCACCGCGATCAGCTGCGTGAGCAGCAGGCCAGGGTTGCCGTAGAGCAGGCCGTCGTTGCCGGCGGCGTTCACCGCCTTGGTGGCGAAGATGCCGGTGGCCAGGGCGCCAATAATGCCGCCCACGCCATGCACGCCGAACACGTCCAGCGAATCGTCCACCCGGCCACGCACCAGCAGCTCCACCGCGAGGAAGCAGCCCACGCCCGCCATAAACCCGATGATAATCGCGGCCATCGGCGTTACAAAGCCAGCGGCGGGTGTGATGCCCACCAGGCCTGCCACTGCACCCGCGGCCGCGCCGATCACACTTGGCCGCTTATGGCGGATCCAGCTCGCCGTCATCCAGGCCAGGGCCGCCATCGAGGCCGCCAGGTGCGTGTTCACAAAGGCCGAGACCGCCAGGGTGCCCGCGCCAAGGGCGCTACCTGCGTTGAAGCCGAACCAGCCGAACCAGAGCATGGCCGTGCCCAGGATGGTGTAGGTGGCGTTGTGTGGCTCCATCGCCTCGGTGCCATAGCCAACGCGCTTGCCGAGCACCATGGCGCACACCAGGGCCGAGACGCCCGAGGTGATATGCACCACCGTGCCGCCCGCGAAGTCCAGCGCGCCCATGTTGCGGATCCAGCCGCCCACAGCCCAGACCCAGTGGGCCACCGGAGCGTAGACCAGCAGCACCCAGAGCAGCGAGAAGATGATGAAGGCCTTGAAGCGTTTGCGCTCGGCGAAGGCGCCCGAGATCAGGGCCGGTGTGATCACCGCGAACATCATCTGGTAGACCATGAAGCCCTGATGCGGGATGGTGGCCGCGTAGTCTGCGTTCGGCTCAAGGCCCACATTGTTCAGGCCGATGTAGTCCAGCCCGCCGATCACGCCGCCGATGCTTGGGCCGAAGGCGAGGCTGTACCCAATCACTGCCCAGAGCACGCTCACGAACGCCAGCATGAAGAAGCTGTGCATAATCGTGGACAGCGCATTCTTCTGACGCACCAGGCCACCGTAGAAGAAGCCGAGGGCCGGGGTCATCAGCATCACTAGGGCACTCGAGATCATAATCCAGGCTGTGTCCGCACCGTTGATCGCGTCCAAGTAGCGCTCCTTTGTGACTCCCAAACCCTCTTAAACACACAAAAATGCCCCCACGATCACAATCGTGGTGGCTACGTCGCCGATGTATGCTGATGTAGAGGTATCAGACCTGAAGCCACCGTGCCATCATTGGCTCGTGGCCTGTTGTAACCCCGTGGTTACAGCCTGTGCTGCTGATTCTGTTGCCTTGGTGTTAGGGAGAAGTATAAATCGAGACGGGCGATACAACAACGGTCGCATCATCTAAGATGCGACCGTTGTGACTTGGATCTTTTGCACAAAGCGCGTTAGGGCTTGCGCATCCAGCCAAGATAGAGCCCCGCGCCGATGAGCAGCAGCGGCAGCCAGATCATGCCCGCACTCAGGAAGGTGGGCAGGCTGGAGATCGCCACGAGCGCGCCCACAGCGAACAGGATCACGGCGGGGATCACGGGCCAGGGGCTGCGCACGCGGAACATCGTGTTGCCGAGCGCGTAGATCGCCAGAAAGCCCAACGAGAGCCCCCAGAGCACCGAGACGCCGTTTGTCAGGTCGGCGAAGGTGACGCCTACGCTCAGGCCGGCGAGGATACTGCCAGGGATGATCAGCCCGTAGATGCGCCGCCAGAAGCCGAAGAAGTAGAAGACCGACGCGATTGTGAGCAGCACCATGCCGCCCTCAAGCTCCAGCGTCACCATGCGCCCGAGCAGCAGCAGTGCGCCCAGACCCACCAGGGCCAGCCCGATCATGTTTGGGCGATTGCCTGTTGCCGTGGTCGTCGTAGGGTAGCTCGCCACTCCACCTAGCAAGCCAAGCTGCTGCGTCTGCTGCCCCGCCGAGCTGCGCTCTGCCTGGCGCGCCCGCTCTGTATCCTGCTCGGTATACTGCTCGCTCATGCTTCCTCCCGTGTCTCTCATCTGGCTCTTATCTAGCTCTGCCTCTCCGACGACACGGGCACTGAGAGTGTTGCAGGTCGGGGCGCATAGAGAGTAGACGGTAGAGTCCGGCACCGTCGACCGTCGACCGTCCACCGTCGACCGTCCACCGTCCACCGTCCACCGTCGACCGTCCACCGTCCACCGTCTACTCGCCCGATCTGCCCCGCAGGAGCGGCAGCAGCACGCGGTACTGGCCGACAAGCCGGATGGAAGCACCGCCCAGTTCGCCCCAGCCTTGATCGGGGGCCTCGCCCCAATACCAAAGATGGCATCGGCATGGGCCAGAAGGCGACCGAGAATCTCGTTACCAACAACATTGTGCGCGACAATCAGGCGCACGGGATTTATCTGTACAGCGACGCCGAGGAGAACACCAGCGAGGAAAATCAGATCAGCGGCAATGGCCGCTTCGACATCTATCTCAAGAGCGCTGGGAACTGGATCACGATGGGAAACGAGGTCTTTGGCAACGCGATCGGCGTGTATGCGCGGGCAGAGGATCTGCCCCGTGACGCGCGCGAGCAGAACCGCATCTACGACAATCGCGAGGCCGACGTGAAGGTTGGCGGCTAAACTGCTCGTGGCGCTCGTCTGTGGTAAGATACCTCCCCGGTTGAACAATAGTCTCTCGTGGAGGTACCGTGCGCGTCTTTATCACCGGCATCACCGGCCCTGTGGGCAGCTTTTTCGCCGATTATCTGCTTACTATTCCGGGGCTCGAGGTTCACGCTTTTAAGCGCTGGCGCAGCGACCCACGGCCAATCGCCCAGCTGCGGGGCCGCATCACGCTCCACGAGGGCGACATCGAGGATGCCTTCTCGATCGATAAAGCCGTAGCCGCCGCCGCACCGGATCGCGTGTTTCACCTTGCCGCCCAGAGCTACCCAAGCGCCTCCTGGGAGGCGCCCATCCACACTATGCGGGTGAACGTCGAGGGCACCCTGAATCTCCTGGAGGCCGTGCGCCGCCACGTGCCGCGGGCCCGCGTTCACATCGCCGGCTCGAGCGCCCAGTACGGCGTGGTGCGCCCCGACGAGGTGCCGATCAATGAGCACCACGCCATGCGCCCAAGCAGCCCGTATGGCGTGAGCAAGGTGGCCGCCGAGCTCAGTGGCCTCCAGTACCACGAGAGCTTTGGGCTCCACGTTGTGGTCACCCGCTCGTTCAATCACGTCGGGCCGCGCCAGGGCGACCGCTGCTCCATCCAGACGTTTTGCCAGCAGATGGCCGCGATCGAGGCTGGCCATCAGGCGCCCGTGCTCAACGTGGGCAACCTGGAGGCTCGCCGCGACTTTACCCACACACGTGATGTCGCACGGGCGCTCTGGCTGCTGAGCGAGCGCGGCACGCCCGGCGAGGTCTACAATCTCTGCTCAGGACACGCCATCCGCATCGGCGACATCGTCCAGCTGGTGCTAGAGCGGGGCCGCGTGCCGGTTGAGGTGCGCGTCGACCCGGCGCGGCTACGCCCAAGCGACGAGCCCGTGCTGATGGGCGACAACACCAAGCTGCGCGAGGCTACGGGCTGGGTGCCAACGGTGGGCATGAGCGCAATTGTAGACGAGCTGCTGATGTATTGGCGCGCACAGCTCCAGCCCTGAGGCAAGGTTGCAGATTGCAGATTGAGCGCAGCCGGACGCGCTACGCTTCGCCCTGTCCCCTGTCCCCTGTCCCCTGTTCCCTGTTCTCTCCTCAGCTTGTGCCGCCGTACGCGCTGCCATCGGTGACGCGCAGGAAGATCTCTTCGAGGTCGCTCGCCTGTCCCGCAAAGTGGGTCACGGCAAGGCTGGCGCCAATCAAGCGTTGCAGCAGCTCGCTCACGGCCCGGTCGTCGCCGTCGAAGTCGAACTGAAGCTGGGGCGGGTCGCTCTCGGGCAGCACGCGCACATCGAGCACATTGGGCTGATCGCGCAGCAGCGCTGCGGCCGCCTCCAGGGCACTCAGCATGCCGTCGTCGCCCTCGGGCAGCAGGTGCAGCTCGAAGCTGCGGTGGGGCTGCAACGAGCGCATGATCGTGGCCACATCGCCGGAGGCAAGCAGATTGCCGCGCTCGATAATCCCGATCTGGGTACACATCTCGGCCAGCTCGGTGAGGATATGCGAGCTGATCATGATCGTTTTGCCCATGCTGCGCAGCTCCTTCAGCAGCTCGCGCAGCTCCACACGGGCGCGCGGGTCCAGGCCGCTGGCTGGCTCGTCGAGGATGAGCAGGGCCGGGTCGTGAAGCATGGTGCGGGCCAGGCTTAGGCGCTGCTTCATGCCGCGTGAGAGGCCCATCACGTCGGCGTCCTTCTTGTGGCCCAAGTCTACCAGGCCCAGCAGATCGTCGATCAGTTTGGTGCGCCGGGCGGGCGCAATGTCATACGAGGCGGCGAAGAAGTCCAGGTACTCGTGGGACTTCATGTTGTCGTAGACGCCAAAGAAATCCGGCATGAAGCCCACCGAGCGCCGCACCGCCGCCCGCTCGCGCATTACCGAGTGGCCCGCCACGAAGGCCTCGCCGCTGCTTGGCTCCAGCAGCGTGGTGAGGATGCGCATGGTCGTGGTCTTGCCCGCGCCGTTCGGCCCAATGAAGCCGTAGATCGCCCCCTGGGGGATCACCAGGTCGAGTTGGTTCAGGGCCAGGGTGTCGCCGTAGCTGCGGGTGAGCCCTTTGATCTCAACAATAGTCGTCATGGCTGCACATCCAGGCGGATCACATAGAGCGTCTCGCCCTGCTGAAGCGCCGGGCTGCCATCGATCTGCGTGCCAAGCAGGGCGCCGTCGGCCCAGCCAAGCAGGTAGACGCCGCCAGACTCGGGGATGCCCTTGCCGGCCTGGAAGGTCGGGCCACCTGCGGCGAAGCGGTCGTAGCCGAATAGACTGTACAGCACGCGGTCGCGGTTGATGCTGCCGTCCGCGCTGAGCGTTATCTGGTCGGGGAAGTTCTGGAGCGTGCGGGTCAGGTCTATCTGCGCACTCGCGCCCGGCTGCAGGTCGCCGAGCTCCTGGCTGGCGGCGCCCGACACGATCTGAACGTCGCGCAGGGCCGGCCCCCGCTCCATGCGCAGCTCGCCCTGCACGCGGCTGCCGTCGCCGGTTAGGCTGCTCGTCACCGTGGGCATAAGCGTTACGGGCTGCTCCACCATCAGCGTGCGCAGCGCGGAGACATCAATCAGCAGATCGGGCACGCTTGTGGCTGTGCCTGTGCTTGTCACCGGGGCGGCGCGGAACTCGAAGCCCTCGAAGGTGCCGGGCGTCACGAGCGTGGTAGGCTCGAAGCCAAGATTATAACTGCGGCGCTGGGGCGAGAAGACGCCGAGAAAGGCGGTGGCCTGGCCGCCGGCGGCGCCCTCGAAGCCCTGCACCACACTCAGCTGGGTAAGCTGCGCGCTGGTGCCGCGCAGGGCGAAGCTGGCCCCATACGAGGCGGCGAGGAACACGGCCACGATCAGCGGCGTTGTGACCCAGGCCAGCTCCACGCGGTTTGCACGCCGCAGCAGCCAGAAGTTGAGCGGGCCAACCACCATAATGTAGATCACCATCAGCAGCAGCAGCAGGCCGGTGGAGGGCAGGCGCAGCGCGTCGATCTGGAGCGCGTCGCGCAGCAGGTTCTCGTTGCGCAGGCGGAAGCTCTGGCCGATCTGGACGCGATCCTCCTGGCGAATCAGCGCCTGCCACAGCGCGGCCTCGCCGGCCCATGCCCGCAGGGCGGCCAGATCAAAGGCGGTGAAGATCACGCGGCCTGCGCCCTCGTCGCGGGCGCTGATCAGGCCCGTGCCATCGAGATCCTCGGCGCCTGCGCGCAGTGTCACGCTGCTGGCAGTAAGCGGCGCCGGGGCAGGCGCCTGAGCCTGGCGGGCCAGACGCGCCAGGCTGGCGGCCTCCACGTCTGGCCGCAGGGCGCCCACCTCCACCGGCAGCAGCTCGTCGAGGCCGGGTGTGGTGCGCTCGGCGCTGGGGCCACCGCCCACGATCAGCTCGCCGCCGCCCCGCACCCAGAGCCCCAGGGCCTCGCGCTGGGGCTCCGAAAGCTCGGCTGTGGCAACGTCGTGGATGAAGATCACGCTGAGGCCGCCGAGCAGCGCGGCGTCGTCCGGCAGGCGGGCCGGGTCGAAGTGCGCAACGGCGGTGCTGAGGCCATTGTTGGTGCGGATGGCGCGCAGGCTATTAAGCAGCGACGCATCAGAGCTGAGCACGCCGATCGCGAGCTGGTCGGCGGTGAGCGGATCGAGGCGCACCGGGCGGCGCAGGAGCTCGGCGCCGTTGGCCTGCAACGAAACAACTGCCGAGCCTGGGCTCTCGCTGGTGACGACGGGCAGCGTGACGCGCTTGCGGGCGCCACGGGGCAGATCCAGCTCGTAGCGGAAGACGCCGCCACTGTCGCCGGGGAAGCGCCACTCCAAGGTGCCGCGCAGGTCGGCGCCGTCGTTGGCGGCCACGATCGTCACGGGGAACCAGTGGCCAACGCGGTACTGCCCGTCGCTATCGTAGCCAGCCTGGATCTCGATTGAGACGGGGGGCGCCTCCTGGGCGCGGGCGGCCACGGGCGCCAGGGCGGCAAGCATGATCGCCAGAGCTAGCAGGAGGTTGATTCTCACGGGGTGTTTCCGGATCAAAGTGTACTCAACGCCCCCTCTCCCGCTCAGGGAGAGGGGGTTGGGGGGTGAGGGCTGCGCGGCGCAGTCACTACACGCGCGAGTAAGGCGGGAGGTCGTAGATATAGTTCTCAAGCTGCTCGATCAGGAAGCTCTTCTCGGCGATCAGATCGGCCACCACATCGCGGATGGAGACCATACCAACAATCCGAGCGCCATCGAGCACAGGCAGGTGGCGCACATGCCGTTCGATCATCAGGGCCATGCACTCATCGGTCGTGTGCTCGGGGCGCACATAGAGCACACGCTCGCTCATAATCTCGCGCACGTGGGTGCTGGCCGGGTCGCGGCCGGCGAGCGTGATCTTACGCGCCAGGTCGCGCTCGGTGATGATCCCGACGAGCTGGCCCTCGTCGAGCACGAGCAGCGCGCCCACGTCCTTCTCGGCCATCAGACGCATGGCCTCGCTGGTGGCGGTGGCGGGGGCAGTGAACCAGATTCCGCCGTCTTTGGTCTGGAGCAATCTTCGAACGGTCTTCATGCGCCTCCTCGCTGATAGCGCGCGACGGATCAAGCACTGGGATGTTGAGATTATACGTACTCTGGCTCTGCGGCGCCGGGGCGCAGCATTGCGGAAGCAGGCGCGGCCTGTGGGGCGGGCACGGCCAGGGTCACGGCGCTCAGCAGCACCAGGCAGATCAAGAGCAGGTCGGCCATCAGTAGGTGGACGAGCTGCATCCAGATCGGCGCCTTCAGGGTGACGTTCAGGCCGCCAATGATGATCTGGGCGGAGAAGATCGCCACCAGGCCCCAGGCGAGGTTGCGGGCGAGCGGATCGGGGCGGTGCGCTACCACGGCGCGGGCGAGCAGAATGCTGTAGAGCCCCACAAGTATGCCGAGGATCGGGTGGAGCAGCCGCATCTGCACCAGGGGATGCGAGGCGGCGCTGATGGGCTGGCTCACGCCGCCGGGCAGGACGCCGAGCTGAAGCAGTGTATCGCCGAGCGCGGTGATAGCGCCGCTGGAGCCGACCAGGATTGTGCCGAGCAGGGCGAGGCCGAGCAGCCACGGCAGGCGCCCCTGGCCGCGCAGAGTGATCGGGCTGCCGCCAGAGGCCCACCAGGCGGTGAGCGTGAGGGCGGCGAGCAGCAGAAAGGTGTTGGCAAGGTGGACGGCGATCATCACGGCGCGGGCAACAGAGATATTGGTCGCCACTAGCTCAAAGAGCACCAGCCCGGCGCCAATCAGCGCCTCGATCAGCATAAAGCAGAGGGCGACGACGGCGCCACGGCGCACGTGGTGCCCAGGCGTGTAGGCGCGGAAGGCCCAGACAACCAAGGCCACCACGCCTAGCAGCGCGACGCCGCTGGTGAGGCGATGGGTGAACTCTACGAGTTGCTCGGCGCCAGGGGCGCGCGGGATCACTTGGCCGTCGCAGAGCGGCCAGTGGTCGCCGCAGCCGGCCCCAGAGCCGGTGGCGCGCACGAAGGCGCCCGAGGCGATCACGAGCAGGTTATAGGCGACATTGAGCCAGGCGAACTGTGCGAAGCGCGAGCGAGGCATAGCTGGCAGCTTTTCCAGCGGGCGCGTGGCGCCCGATAGTATGGATAGGAATAACTGTATCATAGCATAAGCGCTGGCTGTTTGACACACCGTAGAAGCTGCGCTACAATGCACAGCGTCGCAGGAAAGCGGCACAGCATCTTAACAATCGAGTGTGGTTTCGTGAGTGTCCGAACCCCCGGCCAACAGCTTCGGCTGGGGCCGGTCTAAAGATACAACGCAGAGTTTGATCCTGGCTCAGGACGAACGCTGGCGACGTGCCTAATGCATGCAAGTCGGACGCAGGGGG
>ENA-ORBV01011297-ORBV01011297.1-microbial-mat-metagenome-genome-assembly--contig:-NODE-11297-length-14069-cov-7.669454_pt1 | contig 14069 bp, 10 predicted proteins | sample MGYA00237777_ERZ505514 | MGnify/ENA primary metagenome ERZ505514 (study PRJEB26160, sample SAMN06269048) | microbial mat metagenome | isolation source: Oligotrophic lake microbial mat | place...
GGCTCGGAGATGTGTATAAGAGACAGTCAACGAGTCGACCAAGCCCACCCTCGTCTTCCCGTCTTCCCGTCTTCTCGTCTTCTCGTCTTCTGTTCTGTTTGTCTTCTCGTCTTCTCGTCTTCTGTTCTGTTTGTCTTCTCGTCTTCTGTTCTGTTTGTCTTCTCGTCTTCTGGCCTTCTGCAGTATCCCCATGTCCCCAGCCCGCGTCCCATCGGACGCATCGCGCGGCTTCATCATCCCGATCGGCGGCAAGATCGGCGATTCTGATATCCTCGCGCACTTCGTCCGGTTGTGTGGCGGCAAACGCGCCCGTATCGCCGTCCTCCCCACCGCCTCGTCCGATCCCCACACCGGTCGCGATTACCAAAAACTCTTCAAGCACATGGGGGTCAAGGATGCCAAGGCAGTTGGCGTCGAGCGTCGCAGTGATGCCGACGATGCCGACTATCTCGACGTGCTCGACCAGGCCGATGGCGTCTTTCTTACCGGCGGCAACCAGCTCAAGCTCTCTACCACGTTAGGCGGCACGATGGTAGCTAAGCTGCTCCGTCGCCGAAATGCAACTGGACAACACATTGCCGGCACCAGCGCGGGCGCAGCGTTCTTGTCCGAACATATGGTCGCCTTCGGCGAAGAAGGCCCCACGCCAAAGGTGGGGATGATGACGCTTGCCCCCGGCCTAGGGCTCACCAACCGCGTGGTAATTGACCAGCACTTTCGGCAGCGTGACCGCCTGGGACGGCTGCTCATGGCGCTCTCGCTCAACCCCTTCGCCGTAGGCCTCGGCCTCGACGAGGATACGGCGGCCTTCATTGGTCCCGACAACATCGTGGACATTCATGGATCAGGGGGGATCACCTGTATCGATCCGTCGAACATCGAGTTCTCATCGGCGGACCACACCGATCGTGGGCAACCGGTGTCGCTGGTGGGGGTGCGGCTGCACATTCTCACTCACGGCGCAACATTCAATCTTCACACCAGGGAAGCGTTGGCTTCGGGCCAGCTGGTGCGCCACTCGTTGTAAGGGAGCCGAGCCCAAGGGGCGCGTCGTCCAGCTCCATCGCGCATCGACTCCCGTAGATTCATTCTCCCACTCCCAGCTTCGGCCCCAGCATGCGCATCCTCGATCGGCGGGTCTTCGTCGGGCCCAGCGTTTACGCGCACTTTCCCGTCATCCGGCTCGAACTCGACCTCGGGGCTCTGGAAGCGTGGCCTACAATGAAGCTGGGGCAGTCCTTCGTTGACGCGCTGCTGGAGCGACTCCCTGGGCTGCACGAACATGGCTGCTCGTACGGTGAACCGGGTGGCTTCATCCGTCGCATGACCGACGACGACGGCACATGGCTCGGCCATGTGCTCGAACATGTCGCCATCGAGTTGCAGAACATCGCCGGCGAAGACGTGAGCTTCGGCAAGACACGGTCGATCGACGGTCGCACCGGGGTCTACGACGTCGTCTTCGAATACGAGCAGGCCGAAGTGGGCAACGAAGCGGCCGATCTCGGGCTCGCCCTTCTGCACTCCCTGTTACCGGTCGCGCTGCGTCCCGAGTCCGCGGACGCCGAATGGAATTGGGACACGGCGCGCGACGAATACATTCGCTATGCCCAACGGCGCGCGTTAGGCCCGTCCACCGCGTCCATCGTGCACGAAGCGGCGCGGCGCGGCATTCCCTGGATCAGGCTCAACCAATTCTCCCTCATCCAGCTCGGCTACGGCAAGTACCAGAAACGCATTCAGGCCACGGTCACCAGCCATACGTCGCACATTGCCGTGGAGTTGGCGTCGGACAAGGAAGAGACCAACCGGATACTCGCCTCGTTAGGTCTTCCGGTACCGCGGCAGCGCCTGGTGCAAACCGTAGATAGCGCCGTGCAGGCGGCCAAGCGCATCGGATATCCGGTGGTTGTCAAGCCGTACAATGCGAATCATGGGCGGGGTGTTTCGATCCATCTCATGGACGAGGCCGCAGTACGGGTAGCCTTCGAGAAGGCGCAGGAGCATTCGCGCTCGGTATTGGTGGAGAGTTTCATCATCGGCGACGATCATCGCATGCTGGTGATCGACGGAGAGCTCATCGCCGTCTCGAGGCGGATGCCGGGACATGTGGTGGGCGACGGCGCCCGCACCATCGAGGCCCTGATGGCCGAGGTCAATGCCGATCCCCGGCGCGGTATCGGGCACGAAAAGGTGCTGACCCGCATCGAACTGGATCACGAAGCGACGCGCCTCATGGAAATGCGGGGTTACACGAGTGCGTCGGTCCCGCCGGTCGGCGATGTCGTGATGTTGCGCCTGACGGCCAACCTCTCCACCGGAGGCACGGCGGCCGACGTGACCGACGTGGTGCATCCCGACAACGTCGAGATGGCGGTGCGTGCCATCAAGGCCATCGGGCTCGACGTGGGCGGAGTGGACTTTCTCACCCCCGACATTTCGCAATCGTACAAGGAAGCGGGGGGCGCCATCTGCGAAGTGAACGCCGCTCCCGGCTACCGCATGCATATGGCGCCTAGCGAGGGAAAGCCCCGCGACGTGGCGGGCAAGACGGTAGACATGCTCTTCCCGCCAAACAGCCCGAGCTGGATTCCGATTGCGGCAATTACCGGGACCAATGGGAAGACCACCACCGCGCGCATGCTCGCGCATATTCACAAGATGTCGGGGCGCCACGTGGGGCTCACCACTACCGACGGCGTCTATGTGGACGGACAGCGCACCGTGGCCGGCGACATGACGGGCCCGGTGGCCACGCGCATGGTGCTGTGCGACCCCGCCGTGGACGTGGCCGTGCTCGAAGTCGCGCGCGGCGGACTGCTGCGAGCGGGAATGGGCGTGCGGCACGTGGATGTTGGAGCGGTGCTCAACGTGCAGTCCGATCACCTGGGATTGCGTGGCATCGATACGCTCGACGAATTGGCCGAGGTAAAGCGCATAGTCGTTGAGGTTGCGCGGGATACCGCAGTGCTCAATGCCGACGACCCGCGCGTGCTGCGTATGGCGGCCTATTCCAACGCCAGGGTCGTCTGTTACGTGACCATGAACCCGCAGCACGAACTTGTGCGCGAACACATCCGCGCCGGCGGGCGCGCCATTGCGCTCGAGGCAGGCATCAACGGGCAGATGATCACCATCTACGACCGTGGTGCGCACATTCCGTTGTTGTGGACGCATCTCATTCCGGCCACGATGGAAGGGAAGGCAACCTTCAACGTGCAGAATGCGATGTTCGCCGCTGCCATGGCGTTTGCCATGAGCGTAAAGCTGGAGGACATCCGCAACGGGCTGCGAACCTTTCATTCGACGTTCTATCAGGCGCCAGGACGACTCAACGTATTCGATGAGCACCCCTTCAAGGTCATTCTCGACTACGGGCACAATGCTGCAGCGGTGGCGTCGGTATGCCAGTTGGTGCAGCGGCTCGACGTGAAGGGGCGCCGCATCTGCGTGGTGGCCGGCCCCGGCGACCGGCGCGACGAAGATATCGTGGACATCGCCAAGGCGGCCGCGTCGGGCGACTTCGATTACTACATCTGCCGGCGCGACGATGACTTGCGCGGGCGGGCGGGCGACGACGTGCCCATCCTGATTCGCGACACGCTGCTCGCCAGCGGGATCGCCGCCGACCGCATCAGCGTGATTCCCGACGAGCAGGCCGCTATCGACGCCGCGTTGAAGCTGGGGCAGCAGGGCGACCTGGTGCTGCTCTTCGCCGACGCGCTGGCTCGGAGTTGGAAGCAGGTGGTACACTTCCGCACCCCCCACTCCACTGACACTCAGCTCGTCCGAGACACCTCGGTCGGCGCGGAGCGCGGGTGGGTCGGCATGGCGCCGACGCCGTCCGCCACCAACGCCGTCGAGGAGTCGGCCACAGGCGACGGCTCGGTGGCACGCTCCACGTTAGGCGATGACGTGGTCCTCGTGCGCGACGAACGCGGAGTACACATCGCGCGCGAAAGCGACGACTAGCCACCGATTGTCAGTCACCGTGGACCAGCCGGAGTCACGCATTGTTTCCTCTCGCCGCCTGATGGGGCCCAACCTCTTCGGCAGGCGCGAAGGGGGAGTGCTCGAGATCGCGGCGGTAGAGCCGGAGCGCCGCGCGTTGCTGCGCGCGTGGCGTGGAATCATGGACGAGCTGCTCGTCCGCTTGCGCCTTGTCGATGAGGCAGTCGTGGTCCGCGAACATCCGGGCGGCGCCCAGCTCTTTCTCTCGGCCCCTCTCGACGCACTGCTGGCTGCGACCGAGATCAACGAAGCGGCGTGGGAAGGTGCCGAACGTTTCGTGGATGCCGGCCATGAACCTGACACAGAGGCCATGGCGGCACGCCTGCGGGTACACCTGCAACACGAACATCGCCCCCACCTGCTCGCGCTCACGCACGAGGCAGATGCGCGGAGACTCAGCGTCACCATCGACGACGACGGACTCTCGTTAGGGTCAGGCGAGGGTACACTCGTCTTGGGTGCGAGGGCGTGGCCGACGGTCGAGTCGATTGACTGGGACGCTATCCATGACATTCCAGTCGCTTTGGTCACCGGCTCCAACGGCAAGACGACCACCACCCGACTCGTCGCTGCCATGCTCGCGGCGTCGGGCCACGAAGTCGGCCTGACCTCTACCGATGGAGTGTTCATCGAGAGCACCGAGATTGCACATGGTGACTACTCGGGTCCGGCCGGGGCGCGGCTCGTGCTTCGTGATCGTCGCGTCACCGCCGCTGTGCTCGAGACGGCGCGAGGAGGTCTGCTGCGCCGCGGACTAGCCATGACGCGAGCCACAGTGGCCGTGGTAACGCGCGTCGCGCACGACCACTTCGGCGAGTATGGCGTCTTCGACCTCGCCGCGCTGGGTCAGGTGAAGCTGATCGTGGCGCGCGCGGTTGGTCCCGATGGCCGAGTTGTGCTCAACGCCGACGACCCCACCCTCGTGGCGCTCGCCCACACGGTGGCCGCACCCATCGTGTGGTGTTCGCTGGCGGGAAACACTCCACTGGTCACCGCTCACGTGGCGCGCGGCGGAACAGCCTGGGTCCTCGACGACGGTGAAGTGACCATGCTCACCGCGGGCACTCGGCGCTCGTTCGGCCTGGCCGCCGACATGCCCATCACCCTGGGCGGGCGGGCGCGTTATAACGTCGCGAACGTGCTCGCCGCCTCCGCCTGCGCCTTGGCGATGGGAGTATCGCCCGATACGATTCGCCAAACGCTTGGCAGCTTCGGCGCACAGCGGGAAGACAATCCCGGGCGCCTCGTATTCCTAGAGCGCGCAGGCGTGCGGATTGTGGTCGACTTCGTGCACAATCCCGACGGATGGCGGGCGCTCTACGGAGCGCTGCGCGACGTTCCGGCGGCGAGGCGCCTGTTGGTTCTCGGTCAGGCGGGTGATCGCGACGACGCGGCGTTGCGCGAGCTGGCCGAGGCGGCGTGGGAGGGACGGCCGGCACTGGTCGTGCTCAAGGAGATGACCAAGTACCTGCGCGGCCGGGAACCCGGGGTTATCACCTCGATATTGGGTGCCGCCTTTCGCCAGTTAGGGCTCGGAGAGGACGGGCTGGTGGTCTGTACCGACGAGGTGGAGGCGGTCGTGTTCGCCCTCGAGGCTGCCCGGCCGGGGGACCTGCTGATTCTTGCCGTGCACAGCGACTACGACGGGGTCATGCGATTGCTGCTGGCGGAGGGAGCGCGGTCCCTTTACCTCACCAAGTAGTCTGTCAGCGGTTGCCTGCTTTCTGAAGTCCTTGGCCCCTTGGCGCCTTGGCTGCCTTGGCTGCGGCAGCGCGCGCCTCGTCCGCCGTGCGGCCAACGTTGTAGAGCCACCACTCCAGATGCGTGCCCACAATCGGGAGCGGAATCGGACCGAGCGACAGCATCTGGGCGTGCCACGCTCTGAGATCGAAAGTGCGCCCCAGCTCACGCTGCATCCAGGCCCGCATGGCAGCAATCTCGCGCCCGCCCAGCGATGCGGCAACCGCGCGGCCCGGTGCGTTCACCACCCGCTCGACGAGTACGGAGTCGACGGTAGCATCGTTCTCCAGCGAATATCGCCTAAGCACCGTGTGGGCCTGCGCGCTCGACCAGCCCAGGTAGTGAATGCCCGTGTCCACGACGAGCAGGGCGGCGGCGAATCCTTCGTCGAGAAGTCGGCCGTAGGCGTCGAGTGGACTTGCGTACAAACCCAGCTCACCCGCCAACGACGCGGCATACTGCGACCACCCCTCGGTGAAACCACTGTTCGAATGAAGCCGACGAAAGGGAGCGAGCGTCTCGTTGCCACTCATTAGTTGCGCCCGCAGATGCGTTCCAGGGAGGAGCAGGCGGTAGCTGGCTGCGGCAACGGACAGTCGGGCGGTGGGAGAGCGCCAGCGCTCGGTAACGAGCAGTTGCCCCGCAGAATCGCCCCACGCTGCGGAGAGGTAGGTGCCATCGGGCCAGAGCAGCGACTCGAGCACTGTCGCCTGGCGTACAATCGGTGCCTGCGATGGCACGAGAGCGAAGCGCGACGCGAGGTGCGGCGTCAATCGCGCCTGCGCGGCGAGAACGCCGTCGATCGCGTCGTGCATGCCGGGCGCAGCGGGGCCGATGGTCCGCCTGAGCGAATCGTGCACCGCGCTCATGTTCTTCGCCCACTTGAACTGCGTGCGGAGGGCGGCCATGGTCGAATCGATGCGGCGGAGCTCGCCCAGGCCCACCTTGTGTGCATCGTCGGGCGTGATGTCGAGCGAGGAGTAGCGACGAATGAGATAGCGATAGTGCTCCTTGCCACCCGGGTACTGCCAGAGCCCAGCGCGCGTCGATGCCCTGGGCCGATAGACGTCGCCCAGATAGCGCACCAGGGAGTCGAGCGCGGGTAGGACGCGCCCACTGATGATCACTCGCGCCTCGGCGGTAAAGGCCCTCGCCGCGACCGGATCGAGAGTCGTTAGGCGCGTGGACTCGACACGCCACGGACCCTCCTGGTCCAGCGCGCGCAGCGCAGAAAAGAAGGCGAGGGCCGACTCCACCGTTTCGCGTGGTGCGACGTATCCCCGCTGAGCGCGTTCATCAAGGCCGGCGCGAATCCCGTCGAGCGTGAAGGGAAAGGCATCGAGAAAATAGAGATAGCGCTCGGTGTCGGTGGTCCCCGAGAATGGGTGCCGCCTGAAGATTTCGATTAACTGGCGGACAGGGGTGCTGCGAGGCGAGATATCCGAGAAGTCTGTCCAGTAGAATGCTGCCTGCTCGGCGCGAGCCTCAACTTCCCACCGAAGCGAGAGCATGGTGAGGTAGTCGCCCTGTGAGAGGGCATCGCTTTCGATCTGGTCCAGCATTCGACCGATGCGCTGCCCCATCCGTACATCTTCCCGGCGAGACTCATACGGGAGAATGGGAAGCACCGTGGGACGCAGCCCCACCGCCATCTCCGGGTCGGTACGACGCGTGAGCGCGAAGTTCCAGTACTCCTTCAAGCCATCGTCCAACCGCTTGAGAGAAACCAGCGAATCCGATGGCGATGGTTTGGACGGGGAGGTAGTGAGGGAGGCACAAGCCGAGGAGAGGAACAGCGCGAGGACGAATGAAACCACGACGCATGCACAGCGTGCAGTGGAGAGAGGGGCGGCGCGAGCCGTGGGAAGGCACGGGTGGAATGGCACTGGGCAGATGTCGGTCGCGAAGCAGGAGAAGCGATAGGTGCGCCTGTTTACCGCGCGCCAGGAATTCCGTTGGAACTTGTACCCAGAATCAGGGAAGAAGAATACATGCGAGGAATCAGAGAGTGCTGGCGCTCCGCATCACAAGTCGTGCGTCAAACAGTGCGTCAGACAGTGCGTCAGACAGTGCGTCAGACCGTGTTACGGTCGGCCTGTCTGCTCGGGTTGGCAAGCATGACTCTCTCATGCGGCAGCAGTGCGACGTGCTGCGACACTCCGAGCGATGTGACACCGCCCATCGGGTCCGCCCTTGCCGTCACCGTCGTGGCCAGCGGCTTTGACACCATCTGGGAGTTGGCGTGGGGTCCCGATGGCGCCATTTGGATCACCGAGCGCTCGGGTATCATTTCGCGAGTCAATCCGACGACCGGAGTAGTGACGCGAGCCGGTACGGTGCCGGTCAACGAGATCGGCGAAGGGGGACTCATGGGACTCGCCTTTCATCCCGACTTCGCGACGCAGCCGTATGTGTACGCCGCCAACACCTACGCCGCAGGCAGCAGCGTTCGCAACCGCGTCATTCGCATGCGATGGAACGGAACGACCCTCGCCGCCCCCGAGGTTTTGCTGGAGAACATTCCCGGGAGTGCGGTGCACAACGGCGCTCGCGTCGCCATGGGCCCCGACAATTTGGTCTACGTGTCGATGGGCGACGCCTCCAACACTTCCTTGCCGCAAGACCGGAACTCGCTGGCCGGCAAGATCCTTCGGCTCACCCTGAGCGGCGCCATGGCGCCCGGCAATCCGCTCGGCGGGTACGTCTACACGATGGGGCATCGCAACCCACAGGGGCTCGTATTTGCACCAGACGGTACCCTGTACTCCACCGAGCACGGCCCCGGCGACAACGACGAGCTCAATCGCCTAGAGGCTGGTCGCAACTACGGGTGGCCCGACGTGCGCGGCGCTTGCGACGGCGATGCCGGACCTAACGAACGCCCCTTTTGCGTGGCCAACAACGTCGTGGAGCCGTTGGCGATGTGGACACCGACCATCGCGCCCTCAGGTATCGACTACTATAACGGCACGCTCTTTCCTGGTTGGCGGGGGAGTCTGCTGTTCACCACACTCAAGGGGGAAGCGCTCTACCGCATGCAGCTGTCGGCCGACGGGCGCAGCGTGGTGTCGCAGCAACGGTTGCTGGAGGGGAGTTATGGCCGGTTGCGCGATGTGCTTGTGGGCCCGGATGGGAGCGTGTACCTGGCCACCAGCAACAAGGATGGGCGGGGGTCGCCGCGCGCGGATGATGATCGGATACTGCGGGTGCGGCCGCGGTAGGGGAGGTGGTGGGCGCGGCATTCGAAGACAGCGGCGGCACGACCCGTCACGGCGCGGCTGATCGTCGAAGCCGGGACTACGCGCCCCCCTTGCGCGCCGCCCTAGCTTTGGGCCCATGACCGGCGACTTTCTCCGCAGCCTCATCTCCTCGCTCACGCCGCTCGAAGGCACGGCCGTGTGCTTCGGCCTCGTCTCCGTTTTCCTCAGCACGCGGGAGAACATCTGGAGTTGGCCCACCGCCATCGTGAACGTGGGCCTCTATTCGGTGCTCTTCTTCCGCGAACAACTGTACGCCGACATGGGGCTGCAGGTCATTTACCTTCTCCTGTCGCTCTACGGATGGTACAAGTGGTTGTACGGCGGAGAGAATGGTTCCGAGCTCCACGTGTCGCGCATCACCGCACGACTCGCGATGAGACTGACGGGCATTGGCGTGTTAGGCTCCGCGGTGCTTGGCACGTTGCTCTACCGTACGACCGATGCCTCGTTGCCCTATCTCGATTCGACGCTTTCGGTCTTCTCGCTCATCGCGCAGTGGCTGATGACGCGAAAGGTTCTCGAGAACTGGGCCATCTGGATCGCGCTGGACGTGGTCTACGTCTGGATGTTCATCTTCCTCAAGCAACTTCATTTCACGGCCTTCCAGTACGCGGTCTTCCTCGCACTCGCCGTGTTGGGATTCCGGGATTGGAAGCGGTCGTTCGACACCCGTCGCACCGCCCTGGCCTGAGTAGCGCCCATGATCTCGTTCGGCGAGTCTCGGCATGACGGTCGGCAGGAGCACCTTCCGCCGCGCGACACTACACCGCGAGTCGTGGTTACCGGCAGTGAAAGCACGGGCAAGACGACGCTCGCGCACGCTCTCGCCACCGCACTCGGCAGCATCTGGGTTCCGGAATATTCACGCGAGTTCGCCCAACGTATCGGGCGTGCGCTTTCAGCCCGGGACGTAGGGTCCATTGCGAATGGCCAGGTTGCCGGTGAAGAGGCAGGCGTGCTCGCGATTGCGCAGCGACGGCGTGTCATTCCCCCGGCAACGCAGGAGATCGTGCTCGACACGGACCTGGTGAGCACGACGGTGTATGCGGCGTTCTACTACGGTGAGTGCCCCGCGTGGATTCTGGCAGCCGCCCGTGCTCGCCTGGGCGATCTCTATCTCCTCTGCCTCCCCGACCTTCCGTGGGAAGCCGATGGCGTGCGCGACCAGCCGAGCGCACGCCGCGAGCTGCACGAGTGTCTTGCCGCTCGACTGGCCGAGTGGAATGCCACCGTCGTAGTGGTCGGCGGAGTCGGAGCCCATCGGCTGGAGCACGCGCTCGCCGCCGTGCGCGGCTGGCGCGCCGCCCACGCGCAGCGGGTTCGGGCCACCAAGGCCTAACGCGGACCGTCGTTAGGCTTCTGGCAGCGATGTCGCGCGTGGCGCATCTGCCGCTAGATACCGATGAGCGACAGCAGAAGACGGCTACACCAGAAGACGAGAAGACGGCTAGACCAGAAGACGAGAAGACGAGGCCGGACGCCCGACCTCGTCTTCTCGTCTTCTCACACCTCGGCCTCTGCCCCCCCACCCCTAATACCTATAGTGGTCCGCCTTGTACGGCCCGCCCACCGGCACCCCGATGTACGCCGCCTGCTCTGCACTGAGTGTGGTGAGCTTGACGCCGAGTTTGTCGAGGTGGAGTCGCGCGACCTTTTCGTCGAGGTGTTTCGGGAGGACATACACCTTCTTTTCATAGTTGGATGTGTGCGCGAACAGTTCGATCTGCGCAATGACCTGGTTCGAGAACGAGGCCGACATCACGAAGCTCGGATGGCCCGTGGCGCATCCAAGATTTAGTAACCTACCCTCGGCTAACATCAGGACGCTGTGCCCGTCGGGGAAGACAAACTCGTCGAACTGCGGCTTGATGTTGATGCGCGCTATGCCCTGCTTCTTGAGCCCGGCCATGTCGATTTCATTGTCGAAGTGGCCTATGTTGCCGACGATCGCCTTGTCCTTCATGCGGTTCATGTGATCGACAGTGATGATCCCCATGTTGCCGGTAGCGGTGATGAAGATGTCCGCCGTCGTTAGCACGTCATCCAGGGTGGTTACCTGATAGCCCTCCATCGCTGCTTGCAGGGCGCAGATGGGGTCGATCTCGGTGATGATCACGCGGGCACCCTGTCCCTTGAGCGCCTGGGCGCATCCCTTCCCTACGTCACCGTAGCCGCAGATGACTGCGACCTTGCCCGCCAACATCACGTCGCTCGCGCGCAAAATGCCGTCGGTGAGCGAGTGTCGGCAACCGTAGAGATTGTCGAACTTCGACTTGGTCACCGAGTCGTTCACGTTGATGGCCGGGAAGAGCAGTGTGCCCGCCTTCATCATCTCGTACAGGCGGTGTACGCCGGTGGTCGTTTCTTCGGTCACACCCTTGATGTCGGCCGCCACCTTCGTCCACCGACCGGGATTCCTGAGCAACTGGTCGCGCAGCAGGTCGAGGATGATGCCCCACTCCTCGGATTCCTTGTCTTCGTCGAAGGCGGGCACAGCGCCGACCTTCTCGTACTCGACGCCCTTGTGAATCACCAGCGTGGCATCGCCACCGTCGTCAAGCAACATGTTCGGGCCGGCGCCGTCGGGCCACATGAGCGCCTGCTCCGTGCACCACCAGTATTCCTCGAGTGTTTCACCCTTCCAGGCGAAAACCGGAATGCCAGCGGGATTCTCCAACGATCCTGTGCGTCCCACCGCCACGGCGGCCGCCGCATGATCCTGCGTGGAGAAGATGTTGCACGACACCCAGCGCACGTCGGCCCCAAGGTCGACCAGCGTCTCGATCAGGACCGCCGTCTGCACGGTCATGTGCAGCGAGCCCATGACGCGGGCACCCTTGAGCGGCAGCGTTCCCTTGTACTCGTCCCTTATGGACATGAGGCCGGGCATTTCATGCTCGGCGAGCCGGATTTCCTTGCGTCCCCATTCGGCGAGCGAGAGGTCTGCCACCTTGAAAGCGGGGCGGTCGAGCGGCGTAGAGACGCCTGACAAAGCGTGTAGCGTGGTAGCCATGTGTTTTGTGAGGGAAGGAGGAGATGACGAACAGGACACGACGGTCGAGCGGAAGCACGAGGCTGGGCAGGCGATCGGTCGTTAGTGCGGGACCGCCGACCCAGTGGACGGAGAGTGTACGGAAGGGCGGGCGACGCCGGACGCCCGCCCCCCAGCGGTGAAGAGCACCGGCCCGCGCGCACTTTCATGGGCGGAAAGGGGGACATATCGAGTCTCGGCAAATCCGGCGTCGGCGAGCCAGCCATGCATTTGTTCTGCGTTGAACCCGCGCCACACATGCCCCATGCGCAGTTGCAGGTCGTCACGTTCGTGGGGCATCATGTCGATGATCACCAAGCGCCCCCCGGGACGCAGAGCACGATGTGCTTCCGCGATCGCGCGCGCCGGATCGGCCACGTAGTGCAGCACGAGGGACAAGGTGGCCAAGTCAAGGATTGCATCGTCGAGTGGAAGTTGTTCGAGTTCGCCTAGCTGCAATTCGACGTTTAATACTCCGGCCAGGCGTTCACGAGCCGCTAATAGCATCTCCTCCGAACCATCGACGGCAACCACTCGGCGCACATGCGGCGCGAATCCGGCCGCCAAGCGTCCGGTCCCGCACCCCAGGTCCCCCACCACGGCATCGGGATCGAGGAGTGCGTACGCGAGCTGAACATCCATCGTCGGCCCGAACAACTCATCACGCACCGCGTCCCACTCGCGCGCAACCGACGCGAAGAACTCGCGCGACCGCGACCGGCGACCCGCGAGGACCGACGCCTCGCGCAGGCGGTCCTGTTGAGCCGAATCGCTGCTGGAAACACTCTCCCGCACGACGGACCAGAGACGCTGGGACCAGTCGTCCGGGGGGGCGCCGCTTTTATAGTAACGGCTGGTTCCGTCGGCCCGCGATATCACCCACCCTTCATCACCAAGCACCTTGAGGTGGCGCGAAACCGTGGACTGCGGAAGCCGAAGCGTGGCACACAGCTCCCCCACCGTGAGCTCATGACGCTCAAGCACGAGCAGTAGCCGGCTCCTAGTGGAGTCGGCCAACGTCGACAGGTGTGCGAGCGAAGAAGGGAGCGTCATATATATCTGTAAAGCCGGATGGAAGGATATTCCGAGTGCGCGCGCGAGTCAAGTGTTGTGATTGACGTGCAAGTCACGTGGCGTTCCCAACCACCGCAATGGAGTATTCTGTCGTGTCCCGGCGCGTCCGATTCGCGCGCTTTGCGCCCGGCGCGTATCGCCATGCGTGCGCCCGCGCCCGACACGTTGCTCGTTTTCCTCCAGCCGACTGTCATGCTGTACTCGTGGATGAAGGTCTTTCACATCGTCTTCATGGTAAGCTGGATGGCCGGGCTCTTCTACCTGCCCCGACTCTTCGTCTACCACGCCGAGTCGTTAGGCGCCGAGGAGCCTCGGCGGGGAATTTTGGGGGCGCAGTTCACGCACATGGAGCGACGGCTGTTCGGCATCATCATGCAGCCGGCCATGTATCTGACCTGGGGGACCGGGGCGACCATGGTGCTGTTGCAGCGGGAACTGTTTGGCGAATCGTGGCTCTGGCTCAAGCTCTTCCTCGTCGCCTTGCTCACGGCGTATCACTTCGTCTGTCGACGCACCATCGACCGCTTCGCGCGAGGCGCCATATCGCGCAGCGGAGAGTGGTATCGTGTCTTCAATGAAGCGCCCACCGTGGTGCTGGTGCTCGCCGCCTCGTTGGTGGTATTCAAGGGGGTCATCAACCTAACGGCGTTAGGCACGGTGCTGGTATGCACCGTCCTAGCCATCGTCGTCGGGTTCCGGGCGTACGCGGCGTTTCGGCGGCGGCGCGGCGAGATGGCGGATGACACCGGCGGCGCACGGGAGGCCTGACGCGCACGTGCGTTGGCGGTCTGCTATTGCGGTCCCTCCACCCCTCCTCACGGGCGACTCGCCATACATCTCATCACCAATGCCGCCGACTACTCGTCACTGCTTGCGCGCCTCCAGCGCCTGACACCAGACGCATCGCGGCGTTGGGGGGGGGCAGGGGGCGGACGCTTGCCGCACCCGAAATG
>ENA-ORBV01011298-ORBV01011298.1-microbial-mat-metagenome-genome-assembly--contig:-NODE-11298-length-14068-cov-8.431778_pt1 | contig 14068 bp, 12 predicted proteins | sample MGYA00237777_ERZ505514 | MGnify/ENA primary metagenome ERZ505514 (study PRJEB26160, sample SAMN06269048) | microbial mat metagenome | isolation source: Oligotrophic lake microbial mat | place...
AGGATCTGGTCGATCACCGACGGTTGCGTGATGAACGCCACGATCCGCATGGCGCCGTGGCAGGCCGGGCACGCGAGCGGGTCGACCTCGAAGATCTGCTGGAGCAACGCCGCCCATCGGCGGCTGGCCTCGGTCGGCGCCAGTCGTGGCGCGGGGACGGTCGCGGGCGGCACCGCCGCCGCCGCGGTCGCCGCCTTGCCCCGCATCCCGCGGGGGCGGTTGGCGTACCAGCCGTAGTACCGCGTGGTCACGTGCCCCTTGTCCGGAATGTGGACCAGCACGCGGGCGAGGAACTCGAGCGGGTCCACCGTCTCGGTGCCCGCCGTCGGGCCGTCGGACTTGTCGGACCGGTAGGTGACCGCCTTCGCCGTCCGGTCGTAGGTCAGCCGTTCCAGGGCGACGGGATTCCGCGCGCAGTACCGCGCGAGCCGGGTCGCGAAGGCGCGGTCATCCTCGGACACCCAGACGGCCGTATGCACGTGGAACCCCGAGTGCGGCCACGTGAGCATCCCGGCGGCTTTCAGCAGGGGGTCACCGTCCAGCAATCGAGAAACATCACGATCAATGGCAATCCCGGCGCGCTTGCCATCTTCACGGCGCAGAACAGTGATGGCAGCAAGCTGCGTGGTGAAGCGGCGGCGATTCAGTACTCGGGAACGACGTATATGCTGATCGGACTCATGGCGGCCAACGCACCGGCACAGCGCAGCAGCGAGATCGATGGGGCAATCCGCTCCTTCCGCGCACTCCCCGATGCATCGCTCATCAACGTCCAGCCGGCGATCATTCAGCTCGTGACGCTGACCGAAGCGATGAGCGGCGCAAGCTTTGTGCAGAGATATCCGAGCACAATCGCCTCAAATCTCGTCTACATCATGAACGAAATTGACGCGACGACGAGCTTAGCGCGCGGCACCGTGATGAAGCGTGTTGTGGGTGGAGTCGGCCAGTAACGCCAGTCGAATGACGTGGGCGATGACTCGAGCGGTGCAGCATATCGAGTCATCGCCAAGAATCTTTCGGTCTGGCGGCGCCAGCGCGACGGCACTGGTGTAGCCTTCCACCATCCCGTCGCACGGAGACGCATGCGCATCACCCTCGATCCCGCTGTCGCCCGCGCCGATCATCAGCGCGCCGTGCACGAACTGCTCTCGGCGGCACGCGCCGTCGCGCCCGAACGGTGGGAGCGTGCACCCGATAAAAAGCGCTGGTCGCCCGCGCAGATCACGCAGCATGTGCGACTTACGTACGAAGTGGTTGCCGCGCAGTTCAGCGGTGGACCCGGAATTCGGGTGCGTACGTCACGATGGCTGCGCCCGATTCTCAGGTGGAAATTTCTCCCAGCGATTCTCGAGAGCGGCAAGTTTCCGTCGTCGGCCCGTGCGCCAGGCGAAATTCGTCCTGACGATGGCCCCTATGATCGCGAGCTGCTGCTTACCGCGCTCGAAGCCGCAGCATTGGCCACCGAGCAGCAGTTCGTCGAGCGGTGGACCGACGCGACCTGCTTGATGACACACCACGTCTTCGGCGCGCTTCGTCCGCCGCAAGCCGCCCGACTCGTCACAGTGCACACCGCGCATCACGCCGCGCAACTTCGCGCACTGGCCAACTTGGGCTGAGTCTCGGGGCGCGTGCGGTGCGTGACTGCGCGCTCGCACGAGGTCGGACAGAAGGAAATTCAATTGGGGTCGTCGAAGTATGGAACGGCCGAACTCCGCGCCGCGAGCATCGGCTCCTCAGACGCGCGCCGCAGCAGGCGACGTTGAACGGTGCCTTCGCATCCTAAGCGAACCTCGCGGACACCAGAGCCATGGGCGTCGCCGACGTCTGCTTTGCCAAGAAGGCCGGACTGGCCGTCCTCGACATGATGCGAGCCGGTGGGTCTATGACACGCTACGACGCTTCCGGGCCGGGATCGAGGCCGAGATCTCGCTGTTGACGCGGGTCTTTGGCCTCGCGCGCCGGGTGCGAAAAGGCGACACCGGCTTTCGCGCCTACCTGCGCACTTCAGTCCTCGCGGGTCGCCGCCAACGTCGCACGGCGACACCAAACCGCTCAAGGCGTCCCGCCTCTCGCGACACTTCGCCAAGGCGCCTCGTGTCAACCACCTTCGAGGGCAGAAATCACCTACGCCACGCCGCCACTCCGCCACGCTGCCGCTTCAGGACGGACACGAGCTTCGTCGCGGCGTGTGGACGTACGCGCGTTTGTCGGAATGTTTCAGACTGGCGCGACCACGTCCGAGTCCGTTAGGGTACCGCATTTCAGCGTCATGCTCGTCGTGCCAAGTCCGAGGTTCCCGCTTGATTTCAGCGCAGGAATACCGAAAAAGAGAACCAGGTCGACATTCTCCGTTTATACTCGTCACCGTTTCCCCCGGTTGGTACCATAGCTGTGCGGTCGACGAACGCGGCGCCGTCTGGTGCTGGGGAGAAGGCGCTTTCGGCCAGCTTGGTGACGGACCGTTCGCGTTCCCCGATCCCCGCTTGACGGACCTCATCCACCTTGCACCTGTGAGGGTTCGGTCGGACGAGTCCTTTTCGTCCATTACCGCTGGCGGCGGCGAACAAACGTGCGCGCTGACGCAAACGTCGGTCGCGTATTGCCGGGGAAACAACACGGCGGGTGCGCTCGGTATCGGCCGGATGGATCTTGCAGCGGGACTAGAATTCTCGATGGAAGACCTGCCGGTGGCGTTGCGCTCCCGGTGGCCGCCTACTCCTCCGCAATCGGCTTGAGCAGCGCGCTCATTCGCTGATTGAACGCCGGCACCTCCACCTCCACCAACCGCGTGAACGCCGCCTTCGCCCGCTCCAGATCCGCCTCAAGCTCCTTAAGCGTCTGCAGCGAAGTATCGGTCGGTCTATAGTCGGCCCCACCCGCCACGTCACCCGCGCCAGTACCGACTTCACCCGCCAGCCACAACAGCGAGAGGTACGTCTTGTACGTCTCCACGAACCACTTGTCGTCGCTATGCAGGTCGTGCCGCGACAGCAGAATCAGTTCCACGTCAAGCATTTTCTGATCCATCTCCCTGAGCGCCTTCACCGCCTCGGGGTTGCTCGCGTTGGTCTTGACCTGGTCCTCGATGTTCTTTCGCAGCACTTCTATGCGGTTCACCACGTTGGCCGTTTCGGTGAGTTTGTCGCGCACGCGCACCTGCGTTGCCGTGGACGCAACGAGATCTTCTTCCGATGTCGGAACAGTGGTCGACTTGAGAATCGTCAGCGGCTGCGCAGTCGTCTTGCCGGCGACGATCAAACGCACGGTGTACTGCCCCGGGGCCGCGATCGGTCCTTCCGACTGCGGCTGCTGGATGCCCCAGTGAGCGATTGGGCGCGTCTCCTTTCCCTTGAATCGCGGCTCGTCCCATATGAAAGGGTTGTCGGGCGTCACGGTACGCAGCGCCACCGGCACCGCCAGGTCGTAGCGCAGGTTCCAGACGATGCGGTTGAGTCCGGCCTTCGCATTCACCGCCATCTTCTTGATTGTCGCTCCGCTGGCGTCCGCAACTTCGAGTTGCACTCGTCGCGCCGAGTCTGAGCGGAAGGTGATGTCGGCCCGCCCCTCGCGCGCCTTTCGTATTCCGGCGTGCGGAGCAAAGAGTGCCGCCTCGCCAGCCGCAACAGCGCCGCCCTCCTCGAGCGCCTTGAGATCGCGCAGAATCCAGAGGCCTCGGCCGTACGTCGACACGACCGCATCATTCCACCCCTTCGGCACTTCAATCCAAGTCACCGGCGCAGCCGGGAGTCCGGTCTGAAAGTGCGTCCAGTGCTTGCCATCGTCCAGCGAATAGTGGAAGGCATGTCCGGTACCGGCCAGCAGCATTCCCTTGCGATTGGGATTCTCGGTGACCGCCAGCACGTAGTCGAGCGGGTGGTTGCTGGGCAGGTCGCCCCGCACGCTGGTCCAGCTCTTTCCGAAGTCGGTCGTCTTGAAGGCGTATGGCTGCCGATCGTTGTTGGTGTGGCCGTCAGCTGCTATGTAGGCCGTGCCGGCGTCGAAGTGCGAAGGCTGGATCTTGCGTACGGTGGACCACGCCGGCATGCCGGGTATGTTGGCCGTCACATTACTCCATGTGGCACCGGCGTCCTGCGTGACCCAGACCAGTCCGTCGTTGGTCCCCACCCAGATGAGTCCGCGCTGCAACGTCGATGGCGCGATCGCGAAGACCACTGCCCCATAGAACTGTCCGAGATTGTCGCCGATCACGCCACCCGATGGTTTGATCCTCGACGAGTCCTTCGTGGAGAGGTCTGGGGATATCTCGGTCCAACTCTGCCCGCCGTTCGAGGTCTTGAACACCACCTGGCATCCATAGTAGACCGTCTTGGTGTCGAACGGGTCCACCGCCATGGGGGCCGTCCAGTGGCAGCGATACTTGAGGTCGTCAGGGGGCGAGTCGAGCGTGATGCGCCAGGGAGCGATGGAGCGCGCCGTTTGGGTCTTGTGGTTGTAGCGGGTGACCTTGTTGCCGTAGCAGGTGGCCCAGATGATGTCCGGCTCGTTAGGGTCGGGCAGGGTAAAGCCCGACTCGCAGCCGCCGATGCCGTGGTCCCAGGTACGCTGCGGGGTGGTAGGGCCGCCGAAGAATGGTGGGGGCGGCGGTGTCGTGTCCGAAGGCGGGCCGAAATTGAAACGCCCACCAATACCCGGCGTCCCCTGCTCGATACCGTCCGAGGGACCACGCATGGTCCCGTTGTCCTGCCGGTTGCTGTACACCCAATACGGAATCTGCCGGTCCACGGCTACATGGTACATCTGGCCGTTAGGCAAAGCGATCCGCTTGGTGGTCCGCTTGGCCCCGCCAATGAGAGTCACGCCCAGGTCATCCGACACGCCGATGTGGTTCGGATCCGTGTTGTCGATCCAGATGTCGTGCGTGTCACCACCCCACGGCGCCTCGACGAACGTTTTGCCACCGTCGGTCGAACGCCAGAAAGAGGAGTTGGCGACCAGTACTTCGTCCGGGCTGCCAGACCCAACCATCAAATGCATGTAGTAGCCGGCCCGCCCGATTAGCGACCGCTGCCAACTCACGCTCTTCCAGGTGCTCCCCGCATCGTCGGAGCGCCAGAGCGAACCCTGGTCAAGGGTCTGGATGAGCGCGTAGATCCGGTTGGAGTTGGTGGGCGCAATGGCCACGCCGATCTTGCCGAACGGCGCCTTGGGGAGCGCGGCATGTTCGATACGCTTCCAGTTGGCGCCACCGTCGCGCGTCATCCAGATGCCACCGGCACTCCCGCCGCTCGTCATCCCCCACGGCTTGATGATCACTTCCCACATCCCCGCCATGAGCACGTCGGGATTCTTGGCGTCTATTGAAAGGCTCGAACACCCGGTGTTCACGTCGACAAAGGCGATGCGCTTCCACGTCGCGCCACCGTCGGTGGTCTTGAAGACGCCCCGTTCCTCCTGCGGCCCGGTGGCCCTGCCTAACGCGCAGACGAAGACCACCTGGGCGTTGAGCGGGTGTACGATGATGCGCGAGATGCGCCCACTTTCCTTGAGCCCCATGTTCTGCCAGGTAGCGCCGGCATCGGTGGATTTGTACACCCCATCACCCATGATGTCCGACTCGCGCACCGCCCACCCCTCACCCGTTCCGGCCCACACCACCTTCGTATTGCTCTGTGCCACCGCCAGCGCACCAATGGCCTGCACGGGCTGGTTGTCGAAGATGGGGCGAAAGGTGGTCCCGCCATCGGTCGTCTTCCACACGCCACCCGACGCCGAGCCGATGTACCAGGTCGAGGTGTCGCCCTGGATGCCGGCGATCGACGCGAAACGTCCACCAGTGGCGGGCCCAAGAAACTCGAACCGGTACGGTTGCGCGTTGACCGGCGCGTTCGGGTCGGGGGGGCCGCCGCGCTGCGCCTGGGCTGGCGACCATGCCAAGAAGGCGGTTACGGCAGCGAATAGTACGAGAGAGTTGGGGCGTGGGGACACGATGCGCATGCTTGGTTTGGCGTGGGTCTGAGGCGGATGACGTCGACTGGGCGCGGGCGAACCTGCTGCGCGGTCAATGTGCGTCTCTGCATACGGCTCAGGAAGGAACGGCGCTGGGGTGCGGTGGTTTGGCGGCGCGGCGACGCGCTAGTGGGCGACGCACTGGCGTGCAGTGCGCGGGCGGGTAACGCGCGGGCGAGCGCGACGCGCTGGCGCCGCAGCACTCGCGGGTCGATATTCGACCTCACACACGATGGTCGATCACCGATCGCCTACTCGAGAGGCTCGCCATGCGCCTATTGCCAATACGGGCGTCCTCATCCCCCAGACTCTCGCTGGTGCGCTTCGCCAAGTTGCTGGCCGCGCTGTTGGTTTCGACGAGCGGGTTGGGGTCAATGCTCCACGCGCAAACGCCACGGGTGGGCGCGGATGCGGTAGGCCGAGTCTTCCAGGTCGGCGACTCCATTGGACTCCCCGGTGCGCTAGTCGAGGTGGTGGGCCAGGGCATCAGGAGCATGGCGAATCGAGTGGGGCGCTATCGGCTGGTTGGTCTGGTGCCGGGGCCTCACGTGCTGCAGGTGCGGTTAATGGGAGACCTGAAAAAAACGTTGCAGGTGAATCTGCAACAGGGGCGGCTCAGTCAACTCGATATCAGCCTGGACCGATTTCCGAACGCATTGACGGAAGTTCGAATTGAGGGTCAGCGCCGACGGGTACCCCCTCGCTACGAAGACGTGTACCGCCGCATGAAGGTCGCCAGCGGCAAGTTCTTCACGCGCGAGGACATAGACCGTTTCAACCCGCTGGATGTTCAGTCGCTGTTGATGCAGGCCCCGACGGTGCACGTGAATCGTAGTGGCATCACCTTCGCGCGATGCAATGGCGCTGCCGCCACAGGGGGTTCCGGATTGGGCGGCTCGCCCGGAGTGCAGATCTGGATTGTCGGCAATCGCATGACCGGGCGGCTCTTGCGCAACAGACCCGACCCTGATGAACAGCGGGAGGTGCTTTAGCAAGTACACCCCAGTCAGATTCAGGCCATCGAGATCTACAGCGGCGTTGCGCGCATTCCGGGAGAGTTCCTCGATGATGCTTGCGCGGTTATTGCCATCTGGACCAAGTCGTACTAACAAGCCCTCGCGCTTCCCTCATCCCTCGCCCCCGACCACCGTGAAGTTCGACCGCGCCGTGCTCTCCTGCTCCGCTATCACGAGCCTCGCCATGCCCACCATCGCCCACGCCCAGGGTGCTCCCTTCCCAACGGTCGGCCGCTCGATGGTCACCACGACGCTCGGCATCGTGGCCTCCAGCTCTCCCCTCGCCGCCAGGGCCGGGACTCAGATGCTTGAGATGGGAGGCAACGCGATCGACGCTGCCATCGCGGCCAACGCCGTCATCGCCCTCACCGAACCGTCGGGAGATGGTATCGGCGGCGATCTCTTCGCCATCGTGTACGAGGCAAAAGGCGGAAAGCTCCACGGCCTCAATGCCGCCGGATGGGCGCCCAAAGCGCTCTCGGCCAAGCTCCTTATAGACCAGGGCAACCGCACCATGCCGCGCGGCATCCACACGGTCACCGTGCCGGGCGCCGTAGCCGGATGGCAGGCGCTGCACGACAAGTTCGGCACGCTCGGTTTCGAAACGCTGCTCGCTCCGGCCATCTACTACGCCGAGCAGGGATTCCCGGTTACTGAGCAGGTCGCGGGCATGTGGGGTCGCGCGGTGAGCAAGCTCTCGGCCAACCCCTATACCAAGGCCACCTTTCTGCTGAACGGTACGCGCGCGCCGCGTGAAGGGGATGTCTTTCGCAATCCGGACTTAGGCACAACGCTGCGCGCCATCGCTGGGCGGGGACGCGACGGCTTCTACACCGGACCGGTGGCTCAGGCCATCGTTCGACTGTCGAAGGAAGAAGGAGGCCTGATGACGCTTGACGACCTCCGCGAGCTGCAACCGCAGTGGATCGCCCCCATCAGCACCACCTACCGCGGCTGGACGGTGAGCGAACTCCCCGCCCCCACCCAGGGCATCGCCGCCCTCATGATGCTCAACATCATGGAGCGCTACCCGTTCAAGGAGTGGGGCTTTCACAGTGTGCAGGCCATGCACACCATGATCGAGTCCAAGAAGCTCGCCTACGCCGATATGCTCAAGTACACGGCCGACCCGAACTTCGTGAAGGTGCCCACAGCCCAGATGCTCGACAAACTGAAAGCAGCCGAGCGCGGGCGCAGCATCGACGCCACCAAGGCGTCCTGCGCCGTGACGCCAGCCACATACGACGCGGTCGCCGGTAACCCGGGAAGCGAGACCATCTACCTCACGGTCGTCGACCGGGATGGTAACATTGTCTCCCTCATCCAGAGCATCTATTCCGAGTTTGGTTCAGGGCTCACCGCGCCGGGCACGGGCGTTCTCCTGCACAATCGCGGCTCTCTCTTCTCCCTCGATACCACAGCCGTGAACGTGTTGGCGGGCCACAAGCGCCCTCTGCACACCATCATTCCCGCCTTCATGGAGAAAGAAGGCACGCGCATCGGCTTCGGGATCATGGGGGGTTGGAACCAGTCGCAGGCGCATGCGCAGTTCGTGTCCAACATCGCCGACTACGGAATGAATATTCAGCAGGCGCTGGAGGCGGGACGCTTCTCGAAGAACAGCTTCGATGGCTGCGATGTGAACGTCGAGACGCTCGTACCGCAGGCTGTACGAGATGAACTCATACGCATGGGACACAAAGTGGACGCCATCGGCCCGCGCTCTTCCACGTTTGGCTGGGGTCAGGCCGTGTTACGCACGCCCAATGGGGTCAACTTCGGCGCCAGTGAACCACGCCACGACGGGGCCGCCATTCCGCAGGGGGCGCCCATTCCTGCCATCAAGCAGAAGCAGTAACGCACGGACACCAGCGCACACAACGCGCGCGCGTCAGCACCGCTACGCACCGCCACGCACCGCCACGCACCACCTACGCCGTATTTCGCCACCCTTCCGCACGCACCCAACGACTCATGTTCTCGCTTCCGAACATTCCCGTGCATCGCCTTCTCGCCGTCGCCTCCGCTTGGCTCATGCTCAGCGGGTGCAAGACCCAGTCCGAGCTCCCCGTCGCCGAAGCCCCATTGCAGACCGTGGCTTCCTACAACGACAACACCGGACGCGCAGATGTCCTGAGCGGTGGCGTGCGCATGATTCCCATCACCACCCCCAAGGGGACATTCAAGGTGTGGACCAAGCGCACCGGGAATAACCCCACCATCAAGGTCCTCCTGCTGCACGGCGGACCAGGGATGACGCACGAGTACTTCGAGGCCTTCGATTCGTATTTCCCCGGCGCAGGCATCGAGTACTACTACTACGACCAACTCGGCTCCCACTACAGCGACCAGCCCAAGGAGCCGGATCTCTGGGAAGTGGACCGGTTCGTCGAGGAAGTGGAGCAGGTGCGACAGGCGCTCAACCTCGACCGCGACAACTTCTATCTACTGGGCCAGTCGTGGGGTGGCATTCTCGCCATCGAGTACGCCCTCAAATACCAGCAACATCTCAGGGGACTCATCATCTCCAACATGCAGTCCAGCATTCCGGCCTACAACGCGTATGCAACAAGCGTGCTCATGCCGGCCATGGACCAGAAGGTGCTTGCCGAGGTAAAGGCGCTGGAGGCGAAGAAGGACTATGCCAATCCCCGTTATATGGAGCTGCTGATCCCCCACCACTATCAGCTGCACATATTACGCATGCCGCCGGATCAGTGGCCCGACGGTGTACAGCGCGCCTTCAAGCATGTGAACGCGGACATCTACATCCCAATGCAGGGGCCGAGCGAGCTGGGTGCCAGCGGCAAGTTGGCCAAGTGGGATCGCACGGCGGATCTGGGGAAGCTGACGGTCCCCACGCTGGCCATCGGCGCTGCTCACGACACCATGGACCCGAAAGCGATGGAGGAGATGTCCAAGCTGGTCAAGCGGGGGCGGTATCTCTTCTGCCCCGAGGGGAGTCACCTGGCACTGTATGATGACCAGAAGACATACTTCGAGGGACTGATCAAGTTCGTGAAGGACGTGGATGCAGGGCGCTTCTAGTGTCTGACGGTTGTGCTCTGGGATATTTTGCCGCGCAGGACGCGGCAAGTACGCGTGACTCACCCCAGCACCTGCACCACCGCGAGCACGCCGACCGCCCGAGCCTCAACTGCCAGCACGCCCGCCGCAGCGCAGGCCGCGTAGGCAGCAGCACCCAGCACCACGACCGGCATCGCAACACCGTACAACTCGGCGGCCACCAACGCACCTAACGCGAGAATCGGATCTGGCTCCGCCAGCACAATCGCAGCAGGCCCGACCCCATTGCGGAGGCACTCGGCGAGCACGCTCGAACTCGAGCTGCTTCCCCGCCCGCACCGCAGCACGAGAATGATACCAGCCACCGACGCCCCTAACTGCGGATGGTGGGTATCGATCACGCGCCCGGTATTCTCGTCGACCCCTCCCCAGAAGGAAATCGGTTCGTCGAGCACCAGGGTCTTCGCTCTGGCTTGTCCAAACGTGAGGGCCTCGCCTTCAAACGTCACGCCACAACTCCGCGTCGCGCCACCGTTCGCCCCGCACCGCCGATTCGACGCACTCCTCCAGGCTCCCGAAGATCACCTGAAGCCCCAGGTTATTGGGCCCGTACCAGGCCCACTTCGCAGAGTTTGTCATGACTGCTCCCGCTATCGGCGCCATGATCGGCGCCAGATAGGTGCAGGTGTCGGTCACGATCGTCACACCTGCCGCTGCCAAGTCGTCGAGCCATCCGCGCGTACGAAGTTCTTCCTGCACTGCTCGGCCGGTGGAGGCGTAGAACGCCATCCCATTCGTGACGCGTCGCCCGGCCAGCAGCGCGCGCAGTTGCTCGAACTCCGCCAACGAGAAATGCGGCGTCCCCACGCTGACCGCACCGAGCGATTCATTGCCGGCCGACGTCAGCTCCGCCGCCGCTTGTGCCAGATCGGTGAGCGAAACCGGTATCACCTGCGTGGGCGCGCGATGTCCGCATGCTATAGCAAGCGAGGGCGCTTCGGGCGTGATGCCAACCATGTGAAACATGGCCACCGAGCCCGATGACGCAGCCGCCGCGCCTAACGCCTTGAGCTGGTCTTCGGTGGCTTGAGTGATTCCCTCGATCACCGGCACATTTCTCCCCGCCCGCCGCCCAATGAGATGTCCGAGCGCGGCAAAGAGCACATCACTCGCCGCCAGCCGAGCCGGGATTCGATCCAGGCGGAAGTGAAGCGTCGCCAGTCGCCCCTCGTCGGAATGGAGTCCCGCGTACGGCGCGCGTCCGGTGAGTGCGGCCGCAATGTCGATGAAGTCACCATAGCGTTCCGTACGCGCCCCCAGCACCGAGTTGGCGAAAACGATGGCGTTCGACTCCGCCCACGCAATCTGCTCCCCCAGCATGGGACGATTGGCGAGCTGATACGGCGCACAGGTCCACGTAGGACGGCACCCCAACGCCGAGTAGAGCCGCATCAACTCCCGCCCCGCCGTGCGCCGCTCCGGATCACCGCGGTTGAGCTCCGGATGCAGCAAATCTACCGCTCCCACGTTCAGCGTCGTATCGACCCGCACCGATCCATCGCCATCCACCAGCCGCTTGGCGAAGTCGATGCTGACCGGACCATGATACAGGCACCCATCCACATGCGCACCAACGATGGGGACCAGGCGCGGGGCTCCCATCAATTCCGCCATGCGCACGAGAAGGCGCGCGGCGATTTGGGTGGCGACACCTCCTTCGCCTGCCAGAATCGCCCGTTCGTCGCTCGTTAGGCTCACGGTCGGCATGCGGGCAATCTCACCGCGGTCGCCATGCTCCACAAGAGCGCGCACGCAAGAGCAGGCACGCAAGAGCGCCGACGAAACAAGGCGCGCCGTTCCGTGTTGGTGATCACGGAACGACGCGCCTCGAATTCCTTCACCTACCCCTGTGCCCGTACGCGAATAAACGGACCCGACAAAACCTTCACGCGCAGGGCTACACGACCCGTTTAGGGATTGCGATCGGTGCAGCCGGTCCAGTTCGCATTTTTACGCTCGGCAAACGACGGCGTGATATTCTGGTCGGTGCCGTAGGTGCCACACTTGAAGTACGCCCCGCTCGGCCACACCGAAGTGGCCGGACGCGTGTACTGCCGCACGAGTCGGCGCAGGTCGCCCACGCGATGGGTGGCTAGATACATCCAGAACGCCCGCTCGCGAAAGAGCAGATCGATGCGCGTAGCATCGGTGCCCGGATCGACGAGTGGGGGAAGTGGGTCGACACCGCCCGTCCTAGGCCGAACAGGATCGCCACTTTCTGGGGTCCCCCCACGTCACGCTGGATGGCGCCGGTGATCCACTCGAACACTCGATACGCCACGACCCCAAGCGCCAGATGAAGGACCAGTACCAGCCCCACTTGGGCCCGCCTGCCCATCGCCAACGGCAGACCGGCCCGCCCGACACCGATCGCCAGCGCTACCGCGACGGCCAGCCACCGCATCAGCATCAGGATGATGACCGCGCCGAAACCGGCCATCCCGCTTTTGTCTCCGTGGAGTGGGTAACTGCCGAGTTCACCCCAAGCCACGGCCAGCTGGGCGCCCAGGAAGGCGGCGATGACGAGCAGAAGATCGGCGAAGATGGTCATCAGGAGAAAGATACCGTCGTCCCTTGGAGCCCGGGGGCCCGAGACCGCCTCCGGAGCTTCTTCCGGACGGTTCCTTGCCGGGTACGGGTCGATCCTCAATAATTCACTAGCCGCTGCCATTCGAAACACTGCCCCGCACTGAGGTTGGATCATGTCGGAGTTCGTGAAGAAACACCCGGCGCTGGCGGTGTTCCTGGTGGCCGTCGCGTTCGGGCCGGCGCTGGTGGCCCCGGTCCTGGCCGGCTGGCTCTCCCCCAAGTTCCTGCAACTCGGCGCCCTGAGCGCGAGCATTGCGGGTTTCGTGGTTGCCTCCATCGAGGGCGGCAAGCCCGCAGTTCGGGAACTCCTCGGCCGGGGCCGGATCTGGCGAGTCGGGGGCCGGTGGTGGCTGGCGGCGTTGCTGTTGCCGCTGGTGCCCGGCATCGGTGCGATCTATCTGGCGGCGGCATATACCAACCAAGCGGTAGACTGGTCGTCCTTCGGACCCTGGTACAGCGTGATCCCTTCGATGCTCTTCCTGATCACCTTCGCGGGTCTAGGCGAGGAATTCGGCTGGCGGGGGTTCGCGCTGCCGCGGCTCCGCACCCGCCATAACGCCCTGATCGCGACCCTGATCATCGGGGGGTTCCATGCCCTCTGGCACATCCCGCTCTTCCTGGTCAAAGGCGAACCCTACAACACCCTGGCTCAGCAGATTGGCTTCCTGCCCGCGTTCCTGGGCTATGCCTGCATGGTCCTCGCCCTGTCGTTCCAATTGACCTGGATTTTCACCAACACCGGCGGCAGTGTCCTGCTGGCCGCGGTGTACCACGGGGCCGCCAACGCCTGGACCGGCTACCTCGCCATCGACCGGGACGGATTGGCCGGCCCGTTCGCGTTGGTGTTGACCCATGTCGTCGTCGCCATTCTCCTGGTGGTGTGCTTCGGGCCCCGAACCTTGTCGCGGGCCAAGTCGTGACGGTTCACGCGATCGTCCTGGCCGCCGGCTCGGGCACCCGGTTCGGGGGTGACCCGCCGAAGCTCCTGGCCCCGTGGCACGGGCGCCCGTTGATCGAGTCGGTCCTTGCCACGCTGGCGTCGGCCCAGGCTGAGGGGTTACGTCGTTGGCGACCGTCGCGGTGAAGGTCGCGCCGTCTGGGATAGGAAATTCAATCGGGGTGGGTCGAGTATACGTCGTGGTCCGCCGGCACGTGAGCAGCGGCGAGTGAGTTTCGGTGCGACGGACGCCGCGCCGGGAGGCCTCGCGGGTTGTGCGGTCTCGGGTCGGGGCGGGTCAACCGGGGCGAGCGGGGGCTGACTAAGACGCCGCAGAGGACTGCGGCGCACGCCGCACATTCACGCGCGTGGTCCGGGCGTCGGAGTGAGGCTCAGCGGGCCCGGTGGACCGCGGCGGGTCCTGTCTCTTATACACATCTGACGCTGCCGACGAATAGAGAGGTGTAGA
>ENA-ORBV01011301-ORBV01011301.1-microbial-mat-metagenome-genome-assembly--contig:-NODE-11301-length-14065-cov-6.222262_pt1 | contig 14065 bp, 8 predicted proteins | sample MGYA00237777_ERZ505514 | MGnify/ENA primary metagenome ERZ505514 (study PRJEB26160, sample SAMN06269048) | microbial mat metagenome | isolation source: Oligotrophic lake microbial mat | place...
GCATACGAGATTCGCCTTAGTCTCGTGGGCTCGGAGATGTGTATAAGAGACAGTTACTCAACTACGTAGTTGCCACTCCAGTCCACTCAGGCACTGTCATGAATACCACTTGCTAATCCTACTAGCTAGCAACCAGGAGCTGGTGTACTACGTACGTATCTTTCGTCCATTCTTTCTCCATTTACTACTACTGTAGCTGCTCGTAATAGTATTAGCTTGCTACCTACCACAGGAATCATTTCATCCGATACGAACACTTGATAGAGTTCCCTCGCTCCGGGCTCTGATCTGTTTGCACAACATTGGTACTGGCACTACTCGTAGCTAGCTACCGAGTACTAGCAGCCGGTCATTACAAGTAAGTTAATTTCACAATTTGCTCCCTCGTCAGACGGTTCACGACCAAACATGTTTGAGTTCGCCATCTTCGGCTACTCTAATTGTGTCAATTTTAGCACGTGCAACCTGTTAGACATTTATTGTGTAAGACATGCCCGCGTTTATTCGCGTCGTATGTTTTACATGTACTGTAAAGTTTTGCACATTAGCACGAGCCGGCCATGACGTTCAAAAGTTTGCATGACAAAATTCGCTTCACTATTTTGGAGTGAATCTTAACTGCGACAAATTCCCGAAGCCTCGATCTTTCAACCGCATCATCATCCTTACGTGTACAAAGTCTACTAGCTAGCTAGCTAGCAAGCTACTAGCCGGCTAGTTGATGGGTCATCCTTCTTCATCCTTCCATGAAGTCTTCTCATTACAAAACTAGAGTAGATTCAAGCGAAAGAAGTTGCTTCAACTCAACAATAGGAAAGAATAGAAGTTATTGATAACAGAAACGAAATCATAATATTCTCTACTTGGATAAGATGAAGCTCCATTCTTCTCTTCCCACTCAAGTAGTGGTGGCTTTGGGAATTTCCCTGAGCCATTTTGTGGTATATGGGAAAGTGATCATCAATGAGATTGCCACCAAGGCATCTTCCGAATATATTTGTGACGGAAACGACTGGATTGAACTTTATAATGATGGTTATGATACACTCTCACTTGCCAACTACCATCTCCATGACGACAAAGGGTTGGACGATGCGGAATCCTTTCAATTTCCATCCGACGCTGTCATGAATCCTGAGGAGTATTTGCTCTTGTGTATGGAAATGAGAATCCCTGTTCTAGAAGGGGATGAAAATGTTCCTGTGTTTGACCCCATGTCTCCTCAATTTGGCATTGGCGGGGCTGATACTATCACTTTGGTTCGCCTGTCCAATCCTGGCATCACTAATGAAGGTAATACCACAGACTACGATGATGCTGATCAGCTCATTTCCATCTCGAAATCCAACGCCTTGGTGGAAGTCATCGACTCGGTTGGACCGTTTCCAGAAGACGACAACGTTCGGGTCGGTACTTCGTACGCTTTGGATTCCGAATCAGGTTTGTTTATTTATACCTCCACTCCCACTCCAGGAGCTGTGAATGTCATCTCTCCCCTCCAAAGCCTGGCCGAGTATGCGACAGAACTCAAGGCCAAATTGAAGGAGCAGAATGCCATGGGGACCAACTTCTTTGGTATGGATGACAGGGGATATCAAGTTACCGATGATAAGTTCCCCGTTGTCATGGATCTCCACTTGACCATGGATGAAAGTGATTACGCCACTATGATGGAAAACGCGTCATGGGAAGTTTACATGCCCTTGGCAGGTGCCTCTTTGAAGAATACCGAGACGGGAGAAGAAGTGTGGTCACGCACGGTGCCTGGGCGAATTCGTCCGAAGGGGCAGTCGACCTTGTTCATGGGAATTTGCATGGGAACCAAGACGATCCCGTTTCAACTTGATCTTTCCACCACCGATGGTTCCCTTAACCAAACATTGTTTGGAGTTGAAAAAGTGTACCTGAGACACCATATGAATGATTTCTCGTTCATGCGAGATTACTTTTTCCATCGCATGCTGGCACGCTTTGGGCTGCACCATGTACGGGCCCGAAAGGTGCAGGTGTATATCAACGATGAACTCCACGGCTTTTACACACTTTTGGAGGCACCTGATCAAGATCATGTTTTTGCGCGCAACTTTCCTGATTTCGATGTCGAAAAGTTTGCGCTATACAAAGTCAAGTCGTTTGCTTTGACTTGTGGCCTATATACAGAAGAAGAGTATGCGAATGCAACTATTCGCATGAATGAAAGGGAGGAAGTGAAACAAATCACAGGCGAATATCCACCTTATGATTTTGAGCGAGGAGAACACCAAACTGATGTTGCAGAGCGGGGTCCTTTCGCAATCGATGGGTGCAAGCAAGACTTCTGGGTCGATATTTGGAGCAAATGGACTGATGTGGTTGTAGCCTACGAAGACCACGACCGAGACTGCGGTGATATGCTGGTCGAAGAAAAACTTGTCGACCTGGACCTCGGAAGCAATGACTACGACAACAACATGAAGGACTTTCTAAACAAATATTTTCGAGGCGATCGCAAATGCCTGCCAGAATGCTCTGGATCCAACTTTGCCAACGAAGTAGACACAGAGAACTTTCTCAAAACGATCGCATTCTACTCTACGATGCTTATTTCTGACTCCCCACTCATTAGTGGCAACAACTTTTATCTTGCGAATAGCGGGGATGGATTAGGGTGGAAAATGGTTAGCTACGACTTTAATCAGGCAGGGATCTTCTATTGCGAAGGGGTTTGTGATACCCGAATTATCCAATGGTAAATTTATTCGTTCGGTTTGAATGAGTTGGATTACAGTATATCCGATACTCCACTTCACCGGGATCTCATCCAACTTTCCTCGTTATGTCTACAGGAGTATTGCAAGGCCAACTTGTCACGCATTGGAAGAACAAGCACTAATTGGGCCGCTTCTCACTAATCCTGATCTTCATGTTCAGTACCTGGAATATGCGCAGCAGTTTGTTGACACTGTTATGGCTAACTCATCTCTCCTGGAGGAAATGCAGAGCCATGCTGAGATCATTGATCCATTTGTGAGAAAAGATAAATGGGCAGCTTTTGGTGCTTTCTTTGATAAGGAGTTGTCGCCGGATGTGCCGATTGACTGGGAAGAAGAGGCCAGCCGTATGCCACTACTTCCTTTCATGAAGGCACGAACGGAAGATCTTCGCCTACAATTCGATGCAATCAATTCGGGTGCACTTCCTCGTGGACCCCATGTGGGCGTGGAGGGCGAGAATGAGCCTTTGGAGCCTTGTGCCGATTGGCGTGCCAAGGAGGCGAATCGCACCATGTGTGAACTTGGCTGCAAGTATGATGGTTGTCATATGCCTGGCTTCACGGTGCCAAGCTACTGCGACGAGAATACTGGAAAGTGCTACCATGCAGATTTTGACGACCAATGCATGGGCGTATGGGACCGGGAGAAGACCCCAGGTATGGAAGACACTGAAGATGGCCGCGAAGTTTTCTGTCGCTACGCCAAGGGCATCCACACCAAGATGATTGAATGCCCTGCCCCAGGGCAGGGAACTGGTGCTGGAGCTTTGGAGTCATCTGGTGCTACCAATGCAATGAGGTCGGTTGCTGTCAAAGGACTGTTGCTCGTCCTGGGATCCGTCGCCGCTGCTTTGGTTATGTAGGAAAGGCCACAAGAAGCCTCCTGCTACCAGCTGGGCCGTTCAAATACATGTTCATTCAATACCAATATGAAGTTCAGTGAATAAATCTATGTTACATAAATGTGTGGTTTTTGGTTTTTGCAAAATGCAATGGCTTCGCAGACTGGGCAGAAACAGGGATGCATTTTTTACTACTAGTAGGGTGATTTAAGCACAAAAGAACCGTGAATTAGGGGTGGTTCTCAATTAGGGATGACTGTTTCAAATAGTAACATTTTGTTGTGAGGGTGGTTTGGAGTAAAGGTCAGCTTTTGCTTTCTCAGGGGGGGACTTTGACCTTCCTTATCAGTTGTGCAATTGCAAGACTACGAGCAAAACACATCTTAACTTACATGAAAGCAAGGATCTTCTTCTTGCACTTGACAATGTTGTTTTGTGCTGATTTGTGTGTCTGAGTTTAAGAGCTGAACACATGTTTTTGACATTGCATAACAGATTTTGTTCTGCATGGTCAGTCTGTGAAATTCATGCTTGCAATTTGAATTCTGAAGTTGATCTGACTCAGATGCAATGAGCTAAAAAGTGTTTTGAGCCTGCTGCAGCTTCCATGTGCTCAAGTTCAAGACCATTCAACATTTGATGCAGCTGCATGTGTTAATGTCCAACATAACCATGAACAGTTGAAAAATGTTCATTCCATGCAAAATTAATATCCGCGTGTTGAAATGCCCGCTGCCCATGTGAGCACAATGTGTCCATCTGTTGAGCTACATCCAAAGACCCGCTCTTTGCATGTTTAAGTTTTTGCACAAATTGACATATTCTGCGGGTGCATAGAACCACAAAAATGACATTGATTGGACATCTTCATGTTTTGTTTGGCATTTTTACACTGTCAGATTCGAATTGCTGTCAAATGTGCCGCCAGAAGATAGGAAGAGTCGCCCAACAGAATGAGTCAATTCTGTGTCTGAGCCAACTCAATCATGGAATTGTAGCCCCAACGCTGCATGAGGTTGCAGCTTTCTGATGAAGCCAAGCTGTGCATTCATCCTCCATTTTGATCCAACTTGAGGCATGTGCTACAGCATTAGCTAGCTGTTACTAGCTAGCTAGTAGCACTAAGCTACAAATGTGCAACATTTTTAGAGTTCTCATGTGATGCCTAATCACCGTCCCAACCAATGAATCGAATCCCACAGAGTTCCTCATTCGCGTGTAAGGCATCATCATCTGTCGAAAGACACGGTGTCGCGTTTTGATTGGATCACAAAATTCGAATTTGGCCAACCAGATGGCAGCAGAAGCAAAAGACACGAAATTCTTGTGGGATACTACACTTATTAGCGGTAGGAGTAGGCACCAATGACCGCAGAATTCTTCTTGCTGACTCGCTGTAAAGCTCTTTGATATTCACTCACCTTTGGCACTCTCACGAAGGAAGTTCTGTGAGAATCTTTGGAGAAGGCGAAAAATCTAACTGCCAATACGACCCGTGTCATACAGCATTGCACCGCAATTTGAAACTCAAAACATCAAGAAGGAAATTCTTTTTTGCCAACAATCTGTCAATCACAAATCAATCAAAAAATCAAAACTACTACAAGTCTTTTAGCTTATAGCTTGGGTTTGATTGTAACAACTTGCCTCCCATAAAAAGATACTTGTACATAGAAGTGATCATCCGTATTGGCTCCCGTCATTTCCATTTTTGGTTCTCAAATTCAAATCCATTATTATTCTTCTACTAAATTTCGTTCTTTCATTATGAAGTTTGCTGCCCTTGCCGTACTTCTCGCCACGACCCCTTCGTCGGTGCATGGCTTTGCCGGTTTGTCCTCTTTTGCAGGACGATCCAATGTAGTCACCAAGGCTACTGGTTACCGTGACTCTTTGTTGATGTACGAATTGTCGGGCGATCCCAACAGCAATCGAAATAACGATCGAAATTCGGCCGACACCAATGCCAATATTTGGTCGGTCTTGGCCACGACGGAAAAATGGATTTGCGAAACGCTGAGTAGCAATGACGGGGAAAATGGCAATCCCTACTCTCGCAAAGAAGTCAATTACGTGTGCGAAGCCAGTGAAGATTCCCCCTTGATTGCGGCCAACATGTTCAAACGATTGAGAGAAGCACGTGAATTGGGACAGCGTCATGGAGTGACGGAAGAAGATCATTTGGTGGATCAAGGTGAGTTACTAGCTAGTAGTCACAAGTGATTCTTGTTGTTGCTAGTATTTCCTCTTCTCACAATGAAGGAATTCAATTTCATTCCATTTTATTATTGCTCAGGCAAAAGCTACCGACCTCATACGCTTCGTCAAACCCAAGTCATGGTCATTCCTGGCAACAAACAAATGACTGACAATTTCAATGTGTTTGACAACTTTATCAATGCCGTCAATGCGGCACGACGCAATGCACGCGACTACATCACCGACAAGAGTTTGGAACGACTCGATCAAGAAATGGCGGGGGAAGCCAATCGTGAATGGAGGTGAGCAAAAGAGAGGTTTCCATGTGGATTATTTCTGGCAGTCATTGGTGGTACCTTTCTTTTTCGTGCTAAGATATCTCACTCATCCAATTTATTTATTTAATATTCTGTAATATAACAGTGTCAGTGTCAACTGTGCTCATCTACACCCCGAATTCGGCAAGAAGACGGCAGAAGAACAACTCCAGGAAATGAAAGCAGAGGAGGTCGCTGGAGAAGTTGATCTCAATGCCCAGGAATATGCCAAGAAGAAAATGGCTGCGAGGCAATCACCCTATCCCACCATTGTGGTGGAAGTTCGTGCCCAACCTCCACCGGATTGGGGTGAGAGTCCTCCACCCAAGCCCCTCGCGGCGGCCGTACTGCCCGTCGATGATGAAGACGAGGACGAAGATGATGAGCCTTCGGCTTCGGGGGAGGCTTACAAATACAACCGCAAAGAGTTTCTCAACAAGGAAGTGACATCCTCGGATATCCAGAAACTAGAAGCTCTCTTTGGACAGGCGGCTGTCACCGAAAAAAACGTGGAAGACGGATTTTCCAAACGAAAGCACGCCGAAAACAACTTCTACGATGCCATTGGCAGTGTCATGGAAGAGATCTCTGCCGTGAGTCCCATGAGGATGGCACAAGAATGGATCCGAGATAATGACAGCAAATTCTCTCCCGTCACGTCGGCCTTTACCGAAAGTGACACTCGCGAAGTCGATCACGCCTATGAATTCGTCTTTACGAATATGGCCATGCAACAGGAACAGGCCCGGACCGACAACATTCACGGTTCTCGTCGCCAGTACTTGGTCGTGCCCCACTTTTTGTCCAGCTCGGCCACAAGTTTGGAGAAGTTTACAAAGGAAGTCAAGAACATTGTCAATACTTTGCCCGATCTTCGAGAAAAGGTCAAGCTCTCCACCTTCCACCCCGAGCATGTGCAACAAGACCGACGCTCCGCCATGCCGATCATTTGCCTGCAATGGACGGAAGATGGAAGTCATTAAAATCAATCACTTCCTTTCTTTCTCTCTTGCACGTTGTTCTTTGTGTTTGTAGCCCAGTGGTTGTTCCAGTGGTTCCACTGTATATACTCGCCACATTCTTTCCTTTTCTTTTTATCTAGACAGTGATCTCTTCATCATCGCCACCCCTGCAACGTCGGCCGCCTTCGCGCATCAAGCACACACACACCAAAACACTTTACATATTTTCCGGATGCGGTCATCGCCACGAGGCATTCTCCTACACATCAGTTCATGTCACACAATGCTCTTTCAAGGGCACCCCGTCAAAACCCGCACGAAACATTCCACATCAAGCACTCTTCCACACAATCTCAAGACACTACACTTTTTCATCATCAAATTCAGCACACTCGGCACACTCATGGAAATCCCAGTCCTGTACATATAGATTCCCCAGTCACCGAATTCATTCACCAACGTTTCACAGTCAAGTCACAGCACTCAACTACGTCACTACCCATCCGCACTACTCACAAGTCTCGTCATCACTCGACCATGCGACAGCCACTCAAGGACCAGCACTCCGTTTCACTATTCATCACTCGACTACTACAGTTACCCCATCAGCACTCAAGTTTCAGCACCAGTTCAGCACTCCATTACCCTTGGTCAACCTTTTCACCTACAGTACACATGAATCAATCAGTCACACAAACACACACCAAGTCTTTCATCATCACACGCACAAGAACACGAAAGCATACCCAGGTATCTCTTTTTTTCTCCGTCGCGTCATCCCATTCACCCATATCTAGAACACATTCCATTAATTTATTCGTATCTAAATGTATTCCTGGTATTTAGTAGTGGCCTCTTCGTAGTTTTTGGTCTGGCTAGCTAGCATCGCCAAAGTACCATGGCGCAGCGTTGGAGATTGATGAAACGCACTTCAAATGCGTACAGTATTTGTGGAACCATCCCGTAAATGGCCAATCGTGTAGCTACTGGGTGTACCGGGCACAACCCTAGGTGAACTGTCCTTGGTCCACGGTATGTATTTTGTTTTCAATGAAGTTACAAACTGTACATGCAGTTAGAAAATCATCTTTGACATAGTAATTCCTACCGAACAAGTAAATAATGCAAAGGACAGTGCTTGTGAAAAGGATTTTGAGGCCGCTGAAACATCAAGACGAAAAGTAACCTTGTCCTGCTCCCCGGTTGCTGCAGTTCCGTCACCATCGAAGTCAAAGGCTCGTAGATTGACTACCAACGTGTTCACGGAAGGAATAGCCTCTAGGTAATTGGCTGCAGAGACCAATTGGATTTCCAGAGGATTCCTGTCGCTCCAATCAAAGATAGTCCTATCGAATCCACCCAAGAACATTGAGTATTCGTATCCATCCACCCGTCCATCCAAAAACAGAATCGGAACCACCTGTCCACCAACGCTGGCTAGTGTTTCAGACTTTGTGCTGCTACTGTTAGCAGCAAAAACATCGCCATCCGTAGTACTGCCAGAAACATTGGCACTGTAGATGCCATCATCCGTCATGAGAGTGAATGCTGTGGTTAGCTCACGTGTAGATGTATTGTAGCCAAAGTTGAGGGATCCAAATGTAGCTCCCATGGTCACCGCCTGTTCCAGGGTGGTCCCAATCGGGATATCGTTCCGATGGATACGTCTATTGGGAGGAAAGTACATAACGGGAACGGAGCGCGCTCCATTGCCTTCGTCATAAACATAGACAGGCACAGGCCCCTCCACAGTGTCACCCAAGAAGAAGAATTCTCCACCCCAAGATGCAGTGAATTTACTCTGATTGTACTTTCCCATAACGGTGCCGAGATACAGCATAATGTAGTCTTTCCCATCCTCCTGAAGTAGATTCCGGTGGCTTTCCGTATGCAGAGCGGGGCGCAATCGCTCCAATAAGCTGGATGATTGTGGAAGAACGAGATTCATATCATCTGACTGCAGCAACCGGCGGCGACGGGTCACGAGAGCACTCGAATCAATTCCCACCTCCATCGATACCAAATCAGTGTTCGTTGTGATTTCAGTCTGCAATGTGAGACCAGAAAACCTTGGTGTATAGTTCACCACAACGGTTGGATCAATCAGCAGCTTGGCTCCTCCATCGGAGACTGTGGGTGTTGTTTCGTAGTCGACAGTGGTAGCTGTGACGGTGCTTGCCCCAGTAGCTGTGGTTGACATGCCGCAAATACTAGTCACGTCCGCACTACGGGGTGGTGAGCTGGTTGATAAGTACGCTTGCATGAATGATAGCCATTGTGGTGGTAAATCCAAGGATTCATTTTCAAATAGATAGGAATCGAAGACTTCGCGTTTGGATTTGTACACATTCCTCATCGGGAACATTATATGCATCCCAGTTGCCCTTGGCGTTCCGGGGCCAATACCTTGGGCAACAAACATGGTGCGGTAGGTGTCCTGGGCATTTTGTAGACTCTGACCTAGAGTACTAGAGAAAGGTGGATTGCATAGAGAAGAAAGTTCTGAGAGAAAGCTGCCAACATCTACAGCCGATGGATGTTCTATTCCAGAATCATCGAGGACACTACCAAACGCCACACTCGAGGCGCGGGCCCTTTGGAGAAGCGAATGAAAATCGGCGTCATTGTTTGCGACTAGGCGAGTACTTAAGTCCTCAAACAGAGCCTCCAATGCCTCTGAGAAAACGGGGAACACTGCCATGTCTACTAGTGCCATGGTTTTTGGCGATTGATGGGAGGTTCCATGTCTCTGGGTCAAGAAATTGTTGTGTAGAGATTCCGCAATCTGCCTAGCACTGCCGTTATTGGTAAGTTCTCTGTAGGCATAACCGTGACCTGGCTCAGTTGCTTCACTGGCTAGAACATAATTGACAATTGATTGATATTCTCGCATAGCCAAAACAGATGACATGAGGCAGGCATCAAAGCCTAATACATCCAGTTTGGAAGGAGCCCCGTCAACCGTTGAAAGAGCTGAAGAAATGGCGTACTTGATATTGGCATTCGATTGTACCAAGTGGCGCCGTCGTTCATCGTTGTCGTCACCTCCATATCCCGCAAATCCAGTGCCATGCGAGGACAGAACCAACATGTACTCGTCAATGGTTTTGCTTGCAACGCAATCCGACAGCCCATAGACCATAAAATCATACAGTGACTGGGGCTGGTCACTGTCAAGTTCACCAAGCTGTTCCTCCACCACCATCTTTCCAAGGTCGTGTCGAAAGTGCAAGTATTGGCTGCCGCTGTATTTGGACGACAATCGTTGTGATCCGTCGCTAGTCCATACATCTTCCAGGGGCTCTGAAATGTAAAAGTCGTTGACGTTGTTACGATCTCGACCATCAAAGTAGATCCAGGTGGTCAAACTTTCGTCAAGGATTCCAGGTGACTGAATCAACTCTAGCAAATCTTGTCGTAAGAAAACTTCCAAATTATTGTCTGCCATTTGGTAGAGCATCAAGCAGACATTTGTGGCTTTTGTCGCTGACAACAAGGAGGCGATGCTGCCCAACAAGGCAAGGTTTGAAACAGACAACAACTTCATAATGTTTGCTCTGAATCTGTCCTAACTGGCTTGTTTTGAGTTTCCGTTCTTTGTCTCGCACGCTTTTTTCGTATTGCAGAATGAGAATAAGACGGCTACTGACGGCGAGATACTCTGAGCAATTTTTCCGGATGAGATCGGATGCAATCCGATGCAATCCGATGCGATTGTGTGTAAAATCGCTTCGGCAGTTGCGCAAAGCGCAATGCTTGAATGCGGTTCCACCAAGGTTGCGGATCCAATGCAGTCGGTATTTTATTGTAGTATGAGTACACTTGCACTGGCCTCTCCGCACGCTAAAAGCTAGCTGCTGTACTGTATTGATAATAGTAATGTCCAATGCTTCTCGATGGCATACTTATGTTTGAACCTTGTTGATGTTGCTTGGCCTTATTATCCGTGGTAGGAGCTTGCCTACACATGTAATACTGTACTAGCTAGTAGCTGATAAAAGATTTGGAGCAAGTTGAAAAAGTGAGGAAAGATCGCCAATCAGTAGAAGCGGGATTGACGTTTTCCGTGAATAAATAGGGTTGGGGTAATTATTTCTTTAGGCGCACTCAGCCTCGGCCAACGGGGCATTAGATTACCCGGGCGTGTTACCGAACAAAACTTGCACGCACTCTTGCTTGTGCGTAATTGTTCTGAACAGCGACACTGCCATGCAGGAGATACGATAGACCATTAAAACGTGGGTCTGAATCAATCCTCAACCTGCTGACGGATTCAGCTTATCAGCAAGGTACGTAGGCAAATAGCCGACACACTGGCGCGCTATTCTAAGTCATCTCTTTTGCACAGGACATTGCATGCAGGCAACGCGTACATTGAAACTGCCATGGCGCTCAAAGACACATGGTTCGCTTCGCTTTCGCTGTACTGTAAAAGAAGCCGATATTCATCCCTTTCCTGTAACTTGGGTCTGCGAAGAGAACACTATTTGAAACTCACCACAACCCAGCTTCCACCAAAAAACTGTAGGTGAAGGCGACTCAATTCAATGATCTCCTTAAACCAAGCGCATCTACTAATGCAACGATGAGCGACAAGAACAGCAAACGCAACGAAGGTATAGAAGGGAAGGAAGCGATAACGGCATCCAAGGTCGCCGCGCAAGAAACAGGTACAGCATCGCCCATGAAGGAGAATCATAGTGTGCCTTACAATGCCAAACAACAAATCGCTTTCCCTGTAGCGAGGGCGGGCAAGATGTCAGGAGCATCCCAAAAAGGTCCCGCCGCAAAGCGACCACCCTCCCATTTGGATCTCTCACCATCATTGGCAAGAAGAGGGGGGGGTCCTCAAGAAGATCATGTACGACCAGGCAGTTGGTCAGTAACCAACAATCAGATAGTATCGAGCTGTCCCAGGCGTGGCCAAGCAAAGCTGTCGAAGCTTGCACTTGAGACAGGTAGAGGGAACAATAGAGTCCCGTTTACCTCGCCGCAACCGCAAAGGCTGCCGCGTGGTCAATCGAAGCTGTCCAAGCTATCTCGGCTGACGGGTAGACAGAGACAATCAAGACAAACCGTCACCCACCAAGATGAGGAAGGCCCCCGCTCGAGCCTCGGCGCAGCCTCGTTCGATGTCAAGGAAATGGAGGAGGCTTCTGCCTCGGCAAAAGAACTCGGTGGACTAGTAGAAGCTCATTTGGTCTCTGGTGAGAGTTTTCGCGACTTGCCTGTTGCAGAAGAAGTTTTGTCGAAAGCTGCGACGCCGACGAGAAGATATAGGATCACCTGTAGAGCTCTTGGTTTCGTGTTTGGCATATTGGTTCTATTTATAGGGATTATCCTGCTGTGCGTCTTCCTGACGAGGCAAGAGAAAGACCACGAGTTCGACTTGTCGTTCGATGATAAACAGACCAACTATGACTTGTCGTTCGCAGATCTGCTTCCAAAGTATACCATAGTTGCCCTGGAAGATGCCAAGTCACCGCAACGAAAGGCCTATGACTGGCTGCTGGCTGATCCGTCCTTTTCGCTCTTTCCAGATTGGCGCAAGCTTCAGCGATTTGCTTTGGCCTGCCTATTTTATTCATTAGGAGGCGATGGATGGTCAAGCAAGACGGGTTGGCTAGACTATGAACACCATGAATGTCAATGGGAGACTTTCAGTTACGAGAAGCTCATGCTTGCCAAGGACTTTTTCTTGACTTCCTTTCACCCCTTCGAAAACGCAGTGGATGAGTCTGTCATAGATCAAGTGTACCATGATAATCCGTGCTACGATCGCAGCTTAAATGACAGCAGTCTTGACGGTGAATATCGATATTTGTGGCACGTGGGAAACAATTTGGACGGAACACTTCCTCCAGAATTGTGCTTGCTAACATCGCTACGATCGATTTTGCTTGGGCTTACTCGTATTCACGGAGCCCTGCCGGCAACCATAGGAAAGCTTTCAGAGTTAGAGACAATCTCCATAATGAAAACCCAAATGAATGACATCCCAAGCGAGATTGGATTATTAACGAATTTGAAGGCTCTGATGGTTATCGAGAATGAAGTTGGCGGTACGATCGCGTCTGAGCTGGGCCGGCTAGAAAAGCTACAATTGTTGACGCTTGATCACAATGTAAGTACGCAATCCAGCTTTGTGCAGTAGAGTGACGCTAATGTGATTTCGACAGTGCACCACGCTAATTGAAATCCCTCTTTGTTTTTGACTCCTTTTTGTTCTAGGTGCTCACCGGTTCTGTGCCAAGCGAGATTGGCGCGCTGAGGAATCTAGAATACTTGTTTCTGCACAATAATTTGCTGTCCTCCCCGTTGCCATCAGAAATTGGTCTCATGACTGCCTTGAAAGTGTTACACTTTGGATGGAATCATGGCTTCACTGGAGCGCTTCCATCAGAAATAGGACTGCTGACAATCCTGTGGTGGCTGACGGTTGATGCTAGCTCTCTGAATGATGAGCTTCCAACGCATCTAGGCAAACTGGCCTCTATGGAGTACCTCTCGCTGGGCAGTAACATGTTCACGGGCACAATTCCGTCTGAAATTGGACTGCTACAAAGGTTGATGGAGTTGAATTTTGGGGGGAACAGATTGTCTGGGCAAATCCCATCTGAGCTTAGCAGTTTGGGGAGCTTAGAGAAACTTTGGCTGCAGCGAAACCAGCTGGAAGGACCCCTTCCAGGCGACTTCCCTCGTCTGGCAATTCATGGGAACATAACAGTGCTCAACCTCACAAGCAACGAATTTTTGTCTGGGACATTGCCGTCTAGCATTTGCTCAATTCAGTCTCTTGACTATGACTGCACTGGTCTCCTCTGCGGTTGTGGTTGCATGTGTTCTTGAAGTCTTTGGGAGACTTCTTTCATCCAGCTACCTCAAGCGAGGTTGTTCAACATCAAACTCTCACCTGGTGGAACTGAACAATGGCAGACTGTGATTCCTATATTTAACTTCTTTACTTTTCTATCTCTTGTACCTGTCTCTTAT
>ENA-ORBV01011302-ORBV01011302.1-microbial-mat-metagenome-genome-assembly--contig:-NODE-11302-length-14065-cov-5.792679_pt1 | contig 14065 bp, 10 predicted proteins | sample MGYA00237777_ERZ505514 | MGnify/ENA primary metagenome ERZ505514 (study PRJEB26160, sample SAMN06269048) | microbial mat metagenome | isolation source: Oligotrophic lake microbial mat | place...
CTCTATTCGTCGGCAGCGTCAGATGTGTATAAGAGACAGATGGCTGGGGTGGCTTGTGGAATCACCCAGCTTCTAGCTGGCACTGGGGCTGGAATCAATGGTCGAGTTCGTTCGGTCACACCGGCACGAACGGAACCGAAAGCTCTTGGCCTCAAATTACCGGTCCAGTGACTAATTTTGCTCTCCCTCAGTTCGGTGCTCGTTCCAATGTGGCTTTCCCGACGGGTGCTCACCCTTACCTGGTGAACTCCGGTCACTCCGCCACGGTTAATGTCCTGTTAATGGACGGTAGCGTTCGAGGCGTCGGTCAAGGTCTCAATCAGGCGCAGTGGAACAATGCCATGAATCCTGCTGATGGAAACGTCCTCAACTGGTAGTGGTGAGGTCTTCATTAATGGGATTCACGAGGTGTCTTGACCTCAATGAATACCGAAAAGTCCAGCCGGTGCTGCTTCCGTCCTCGGGACGGTCAACATCGGCTGGCCTTTTTTCTTTACCCGCTCAATTGCGTCCTGCTAAACCTTTCCCCCTTTATTTCAACTGGAGAACCTCTCGATGAATTCTGGCAACTTGATGACACCTCTGACGAAAACTCGTATGGGTCAACTCTCGGCCCTATTCGTTCTGGGACTTGGTACCCTCTTTTCCACAGGGTGCGACAAGAAGGGAGATGGCTCCTCAGCCGCCGTGACTGGCAAGGTCACATTGGACGGCAAGGCAGTTGCGGGAAGCGTTATCTTCATTGGCGCGGATGCAAAAGAGTTTAATAGCCTGCTTCTCCCCGATGGCACATACTCGATCACAGACCTTCCAGCTGGCGATTATAAAGTGGCCGTAAAAAGCACGGGAGGCGCGGCACCAAGCAGCAAAGGCACTGGAATTGATATGGCTGGTGGCACGGGAGCGGTGCCTCCACCGGCAAAATACGGTAATGTAGCAACCAGCGGTTTGACCTTCAAGCGAGCGACCGGCAAGCAGGAACACAACATTCCGCTGACACCTTGATCGCCAGCTTCGAATAAGACTACAAGGGGGCTGCGGCATTTTGTCGCAGCCCCTTTTCATTTCGCATCACTTCTCACGATAAACAACCGGTGCAGCGATCAATCCCCCCGTGCCAAGCTCATTCACGATTTCTCGTGTACACCACAGGCTGATGCGATTCTCGCCATCCTTGATCGCCGCCGAGATGTCGAACGAGGCTGGCTGGCAATGGCCTGTGAACGAATCCTGCTTCATCCCTTTGGCATCGATGTGTTGAACGTGCTGGCCGTTCACAAAGACTTTCACCCGTCCATCCGTGGCACCAATCCAAAGGAAAGTCTTCTTGCCAGCCGCAGCCTTTGAAAGGTTCACACTCTTCCGATACCACACCGATCCCATGTAGTTGTGCATCCCCAAGGCCGACCATGTATCGACGGCCACGTCAGTCGCTTTCCAGGCTCCGTCCGCGAAATCCGCCTTGGCCCAGCCGTTTGCCTCGCCCTTCTTGTCCTGATCTTTCTGGTACTTCCACGTTCTCATGGGCGGTATGGTTAGCACGTCGAACTTGCTGGCGATGCGGGATGCGTCCTCGTGCGTTTCCTTGTAGAAGGCATCGAAATACCGCACGTTCAGCGTGTTTTTCCCCGTCCAGCCCATTCGCGAGAAGGCGTATTCCGCTTGATACTGCTCGCCCAGGTCGATTAGCAGATCCCGATATTCAGACACTTGGTTTGTTAGCGTTCCCCACTCGCCAGCCGCCAGATCGCGACGCATCTGCATGAATTTTTCAAACAAAGTTAGCGACCAGGAGGCGAGTTGAACGCGGTCCCGTTCCCGCTTGGTGCCACATGCTTTTTCTGCCTTGTCGATAAACTCCCGGGCCTGCTTCAGCCTCTCGGGAGTCCAGCGACGAAGATAGCCAAACCCGCAGCCGGCGTATTCCGGGGTTTTAACCCAAACATCGTCGATGAAGTGCCAGTAGCCCGCCATCTCCTTGCTGGCCAGGCCGTAGAACATCATCAGCGGCAGCACGATCGCCAAGCGCTGCACCGTGTTGTCGGCGGTCGTGACCCAGCCTGCGCTGATCAGCAGCGCGTTGAGCCAGGCCTTGACGTTGACGAACTGCAGCAACACGCCCTGGCCGAAGCTGACATCGAGCCGCGCCGAAGCGCCGTTCGGCGACAGGCTGTCGGTGCGCCACAGCTTCCAGGCCAGGAACAGCATGTAGCCGAGGCCCGCCCACTTGATCACGCCCTGCAGCACCGGCACGGCCTGGATCAGCCCGCCGAGGCCGACTGCACAGCCCACCAACAGCAGGGCCCAACCGACCGGCACGGCGCAAACGAAGCGCATCGCATGCGCCAGGCCATGGTTGGCGGCCAGCGCCGCCGACAGCGTGGTGTTGGGGCCGGGCGAAAAGCTCATCGCGGTGGCGAAGAGCAGCAAGGCCGTAAGTTCCGAAGCGGGCATGGCCGCAGTCTAGGTGTTGGCGACAGTACAGTGGCCATACACTGAACCACACAGACCAGCCCGCTGTACTGCCCATGCCGACCGCACAGACTCCGCCGCCGCACGAACCGACTGCCGCCGACACGCTGGTAGCGGGCAGCGCTGGCGACACGCTGGTCGAACAGCTGGCGCAGCGTTACGCCGACCGCATCGCGCAAAAGCTGCTCGCGCCCGGGGCGCGGTTGCCGTCGGTGCGCGAGGCGGCGCGGCGGCACGGCATCAGCCCCAGCACCGTCGTCGGTGCCTACGACCGCCTGTTGGCGCAGGGCCTGGTGCAGGCGCGGCCGCAGCGCGGCTTCTTCGTGCGCGGCGCCACCGCGGCCGAGGCCCGCGCCGTGCCGCGCAGCGCGCGCTCGGCCGACCTCGCTGCACCGACACGCCATGCGGCGCCGATCGACGCCACGGCGCTGATCCGCAGCATGTTCCAGGCCCAGGGCAAGCTGCCCGCACCCGGCATGGGCACGCTGCCCGAAGAGTGGCTCGACGGCGCGCTGCTGCAGGGCGCGCTGCGCAAGGTCATCGGCGCCAACGGAAGCACCGGTTCCGCAGCCGCCGGCCGCGCCTGGCTGCGCTACGGCGACCCCGCCGGCGACCCCACGCTGCGCGCCGCGCTGTCGCGCCGGCTGGCCGACATCGGCGTGCGCGCCGCCCCGGCGCAGATCGTCACCACCGTCGGCGCGACGCAGGCGCTCGACCTCGTCTCGCGCACACTGCTCAAACCCGGCGATGCGGTGCTGGTCGATGAACCCGGCTGGGCCGTCGAATTCGCCCGGCTGGCCTTGCTGGGCATGCGCGTGCTGCCGGTGCCGCGGCGCGAAGACGGGCCCGACCTCGCGGTGATGCAGTCGCTGATAACCGCCCACCAGCCCCGGCTGTACGTGACGGTGTCGGTGCTGCACAACCCGACCGGCGGCTCGCTGGCGCCGGACGTGGCGCACCGCCTGCTGCGGCTGGCCGAGGCGCACGACATCACGCTGGTCGAGGACGACACCTACGCCTGGCTGGCACCGCTGCATGCCACCCGGCTGGCGCAACTCGACGGCTTGCAGCGCACCGTCTACATCTCGGGCTTTTCGAAGATCCTGGCGCCGCAATGGCGGGTGGGCTACCTGGCCGCGCCGCCTGCCCTGGCCGAAAAGCTCATCGACACCAAGCTGCTGGCCACCCTGACCACCGCGTCGCCGCTGGAGCAGGCCATCGCCGTCCTTCTGGACAAGGGCGCCTTGCGCCGCCACGCCGAACGGCTGACCGAACGCCTGGACGCCGCGCGCAGCCGCACCGTGCGGCTGGCGCAGGAGGCCGGCTGCCGCTTCGTCACCCCGCCGGCCGGGCTGTTCGGCTGGCTCGACGTGGGCGCGGACACCGAAGCGCTCGCGCAGCGTCTGCTCGACGCCGGCTGGCTGACGGCGCCCGGCGCGCTGTTCCACGCCACCCACCGGCCGACGACGCTGATGCGGGTCAATTTCGCGACCGGCCAGGACGCGCGCTTCTGGCAGGCGCTGGCGCGGCTGCGTCCGCGCCAGCCAGTCGCAGGCTCACACACAACTCGTCACACTTGAAACAGCGCGTGCAGCAGATCGCGCCAGCGAGCCGCGTCCAATGCGCCGGATGAAGCTCCCAAGCTCGCTGACGCTCGCGGCCCCCCAAGGGGGCGCTCAGCGGCTTCGGGCGGCCGGTCGCCGCTGACATGTTCGAGTCCACCCTGCCCGTCGACACGGCCGAGTTGATGCGCGTCAGCGCGTTCCGCCGTTTCCTCGACGAGTCGCAGCAGTCAGACCCCGAACTTACGGCACACCCCACGACGCTGAACACCCGGCTGTCGTCGCTGAACCCGTCGCTGCTGGAAGACCTGCTGCGCTTCGACCACCCCGACCGCCCCGGCGCACGGCTGGAACCGCTGGAGGTGCTGGCCGCCGCCCTGCGCCACGGCCGCCGGCTGCGCCTGCACTTGAAGCACGAAGACCGCGTGATCCCGGTGACGGTGTTCCCGCAGGAACGGCTGGTGCATTGCCCGCTGGCGCTGCCGTTGCTGCTGGCGATGCAGCTGGCCGAGATGGAGGTGCTGCACGTGCAGCCGGCACCCATCGGCGCGCCCGGCGACAGCGGCGCAGCCGTGCCGATGACGCCTGAGCAAGCGGCGTACTACAGCGCACTGAGCCCGCTGATGTGGGAGCTGGCGCTGCGCGGTTCGCGCGAGGCGCTGCTGCCGGAAATCGGCGGCAACGCCGCCTACCGCATCGCCCCCGGCTCGGACCTGACGGGCTTGATGCTCACCGGCACCATCGCCGACGCCGTGACGCGTTTGCAACGCGAGACCACCAACCTGCGCGAACTGGCCAACTGGCCCGGCTTCGACAAGGGTCGCGCGATGCGCCTGCTCAACGCCCTCTACCTGCAAGCGGCGCTGATGATCAGCCGCACCCACCCGGCGGCCACCAACGAAGGCTGGACGTCGGCGGCGCCGCCGCGCCCGAACTGAACCGGCCGAGCTGCAGCGCGCCGCGCTGCAGCCCCAGCCAGGCGCACAGCGCCATCAGCGCTGTCGCTTCGTAGACGGCGCAGTCCTGCCGGGCCGCGGGCCGCGCTTGTTCGCTCAGGCCGTGGCTTTCTTGGCAGGCGCCTTCTTCGCCGCCGGCACGCGCGGTGCACGCGGCTCGAACTCGAAGCTCACCTTGCCTTCCTTGGCGTCGTAGGCCAGGAAAGCCTTGAACTTGCGCCGCGTCTTGTTGGAGACGAAGTTCTCCAGCAGCGAGGTCTTGCCGGTGGCCAGCAGCTTTTGCATCTGCTCGCGCTCCACGGGCTGCTGCAGGATGATCTTGCCGCTCTTGAAGTCGCAGGTGACGTGCGCACCGACGCTGTGTTCGCACAGCCAGTTGCTGCCGTGTTCGTAGACATGGCCCTTGCACTTGGGGCAGGCGCCCAGGCTCACCTGGCCGCTGAAATCAACCGGCGCGCCGTCGCCCTCGCCGTTCTTGGCGTCGTCACCGAAGTCGAATTCGAGCTTCCAGTTGGTGATCTCGTCGTCGAAGACCAACCTCATCTCGGCGGTGAAAGGCCAGCCGGCTTTCGAGCGGAAACCTTCCAGCGGCCCGATCTTCTTGTCGCGGATGAAGGCCTCGACCTCGGTCGTCTCGAAGGCGCGGCCGGCCGGGATCTTGGTGATCGAGAAGCCGCAGCCTTCGCTGGCGGACTCGGCGTCAGCGGCGCCGGTGCAGGTGAAGCGGCGGTAGTTCTCCTTCACCACGCCGCCGCAGTTGGGGCAGGGCGTGGCCAGCGTCGCGTAGTCGCCGGGGATCGTGTCGCGGTCGTACTCCTTGGCCTTCTTGACGATGCGCTCGGCCATCTTGGCGATCTCGCTCATGAAGGCGCCGCGGCTCAGCCGGCCGTGCTCCATCTCGGCCAGCTGGTACTCCCAGTTGCCCGTGAGGTCGGCGCGCGTCAGGTCCTCGATCGCGAGCCCACGCAGCAGCGTCATCAGCTGGAAGGCCTTGGCGGTGGGCACCAGTTCGCGGCCGTCGCGCAGCATGTATTTCTCGAAGATCAGGCCCTCGATGGTCTGCGCGCGGGTGGCAGGCGTACCGAGGCCCTTTTCCTTCATCGCGTCGCGCAGGTCTTCGTCTTCGATGAGCTTGCCGGCGCCCTCCATCGCGCTCAGCAGCGTGGCCTCGGTGTAGCGCGCGGGTGGTTTGGTTTTCAGCGCGAGCACATCCACGCTTTCGGTCTTCACCAGCTCGCCCGGCTTCACGGCAACGAGGTTGGCATCCTCGTCCTGCGCTTCCTTGCCGTAGACCGCCAGCCAGCCCGGGTTGACGAGCACCTTCCCGTTGGTCTGGAAGTTCAGCACCTTGCCGGCTGCCTCGACCCGGCTGATGCGCGTGGTGACCATGAATTCGGCCGGCGGGTAGAACACCGCGATGAAGCGCTTGACGACCATGTCGTAGAGCTTGGCCTCGATCTCGCTCAGGCTCTTCGGCGCTTGCAGCGTGGGAATGATCGCGAAGTGGTCGGAGACCTTGGTGTTGTCGAACACGCGCTTGACGGGCTTGACGTAGCCGGCGTTCAGCCCCTTGCGGGCGTGCTGCGCCAGTTCGCGCAGCGGGCCGGGCAGGTCTTCGTTCGCGATCATCTCGAAAGTGTTCTTGACCACGCCGACGTAGTCCTCGGGCAGCGCGCGGCTGTCGGTTCGCGGGTAGGTCAGCACCTTGTGCTTCTCGTACAGCGCCTGCGCGATCGACAGCGTGGTCTTGGCGCTGAAGCCGAAGCGGCCGTTGGCTTCGCGCTGCAAGGTCGTCAGGTCGTAGAGCAGCGGGCTCGACTGGTTGCTCGGCTTGGCTTCGTCGGTGACGGCGGCGGGCTGGCCCTTGACGGCCGCGGCGATCGCTTCGGCATCGGCGGCGTTCCACAACCGGTCGGCGCGTGTTTCCAGGTCGTCCGGGTTCTTCTTGAAGCCCGCGTCGAACCACTTGCCTTCGTACTGGCCGGCTTCGGCGTCGAAGGTCGCCTTGACCTCCCAATACGCCCGCGACACGTGCTTGCGGATCTTCTCCTCGCGCTCGACCACGATCGACAGCGTCGGTGTCTGCACCCGGCCCACGGTGGTGAGGAAGAAGCCGCCGTCGCGCGAGTTGAAGGCCGTCATCGCGCGGGTGCCGTTGATGCCGACGAGCCAGTCGGCCTCGGACCGGCTGCGTGCCGCATCGGCCAGCCCGCGCATCTGCTCGTCGCTCTTCAGCTGCCCGAAGCCATCGCGGATGGCCTGCGGCGTCATGCTCTGCAGCCACAGGCGGCGAATCGGCTTGTGGGCAGCCGCCTTCTTGCTCGGCTTGGTCGCCACCTCGTCAGTGTCGGCGGCGTTGATGCCGGCGTACTGCACGATGAGCCGGAAGATCAACTCACCCTCGCGCCCCGCGTCGCAGGCGTTGATGATCTGGGTCACGTCCTTGCGCTTGACCAGCTTCACGACCGCATTCAGCCGCGTCTTGGCCTTGTCGATCGGCGCCAGGTCGAAGTGCGGCGGCACCACTGGCAGGTGGGCGAAGCTCCACTTGCCGCGCTTGACGTCGTACTCCTCGGGCGCCTTGATCTCCACCAGGTGGCCGACCGCGCTGGTGACGACGTAGAGGTCGTTCTCGAAATGGTCGGCGTGCTTCTCGAACTTGCCGCCTTGTGTGCCGAGGGCACGGACGATGTCCTGCGCCACGCTGGGCTTCTCGGCAATGATGATCGTCTTGGTCACTGTTTGGTCCTGCATAGAATCCGCCGCCTCGCGCGCACACACGCACGCGCAGGCGTACGAATTCAATGTACCGAATGAAGAAGACCGTTCAAGCCCCCACGAAAGACACCCGTCGCATCCAGGTCCGCACCAGCGGCGTTCACGGCAAGGGCGTGTTCGCACTGCGCAAGATCAAGGCCGGCGAGACGCTGATCGAATACCGCGGCGAGCGCATCGGCTGGCCCGAGGCGCTGCGCCGCCACCCGCACGACCCGAAGGACCCGAACCACACCTTCTACTTCTCGCTGGGTGACGGCAGCATCGTCATCGACGCCAAGGTCGGCGGCAACGCGTCGCGCTGGATCAACCACGCCTGCGAGCCCAACTGCGAAGCCGACGAGGACGACGACAGCGGCCGCGTCTGGATCAAGGCGCTGCGCAACCTCAAGCCCGGCGAAGAGCTGTTCTACGACTACGGCCTGGTCATCGACGAGCGCTACACGCCGAAGCTGAAGAAGGACTACGAGTGCCGCTGCGGCAGCGCCGACTGCCGGCGCACGATGCTGGCGCCGAAGCGGCGCTAGCGTGACCACCCCCGGAGCGCCTGCGGCGCTGCCCCCTCAAGGGGGCGCCGCCAGCGGACCGGCAGAGCCGGGTCCCCGGCGTCTGCTTGGGGGGGCCGGGATCCATTGGGGCGCCGAAGCGCTTTGGCAGCAGCTGGAACCGCTGTTGCCGGGCCTGAGCGTCGAGGTGCTGCCCGAGGTGGCCTCCACCAACACCCTGCTCGTCGAACGCGCGCGCGCCGACCACGCGCCGTGCCTGCTGGTGGCTGAAGCGCAGACGGCCGGGCGGGGGCGGCTGGGGCGGGCATGGGTCTCGGCGCCCGGGGCTTCGTTGACGTTTTCGATCGCGCTGCCGCTGGCGCCGCGGTCCTGGTCGGGGCTGTCGCTGGCCGTGGGGCTGGCGGTGGCCGATGCGCTGGACCCGGCGCCTGCCACGTCGCCGAAGATCGGCTTGAAGTGGCCGAACGACCTGTGGCTGCGCAACCGCAAGCTCGGCGGCATCCTGATCGAGACGGTCGTGCGCGGCAACGAACGCATCGTCGTCGCCGGCATCGGGCTGAACCTGCAGCCGCAGGCCATCGACGGCACGGCCAGCCTCGACGAGATCGATGGCGGTGTCGATGCCGATGCCCCCGCCGTGCTGGCACGCATCGCGCTGCCGCTGGTGCGCGCGCTGCTGGACTTCCAGGCCCACGGCTTCGAAGCCGTGGCGGCGGCTTACGCGCGGCGCGACGTGCTCCGCGGCCACGCGGTGCACACGATCGCCGGCGGTGTGGCGGCCGGTGTGGCGGCCGATGGGGGCGGCGGCACCGCCGAAGGCGTGGACGGCGACGGCGCGCTGTGCGTCCGTAACGCGGCGGGCGAGCTGCACCGCGTCGTCAGCGGCGAGGTCAGCGTGCGTTTGGCCCCGACCTCGTCACCCGCCTCGGCATCGGGATCCACGGCATGCTGAGAGCGCTGGTACTGGTGCTGCTGCTGGCCAACCTCGCCTTCTTCGGCTGGACGCGAGGCTGGTTCGCACCGGGCTGGCCCCCGCCGCGGCAAGGCGAACGCGAGCCGGCCCGGCTGGCCGCGCAGGTCAACCCCGAACGCGTGACGGTGCTGCCCCCGCGCGCCGGCGGTTCAGCCGCCGGTGCCGAGCCGGCCTGCATGGAGGCCGGCCCGTTCGTCGACACCGACCTGGCCGTGGCCGAGGCCGCGCTGTCGCAGGCCGGCGTGCCGGCCAACGCGTGGTCGCGCCTGCCGGAAACCAGCGCGCCCGCAGGCCGCCAGTGGCTGCGCGTCACACAGCCCGAAGCGGCGTGGCTGCCGAAGCTGGCAGCGCTGTCGCCGGCGGTGCTCGGCGCGGGTTTCAAGGCTTGCGCGGCGCGCTGAACTTCGGGCCCGAGCGCGCCGGCATCGTCATGAAGGCACCCAACGTCGTCTTCATCGTCGCCGACGACCTCGGTTATGCCGACCTCGGCTGCTACGGCGGCCGCCCCGCCGCGTTCGGCGCGGTCTCACCGGTGATCGACCGGCTGGCCGCTGAAGGCATCCGCTTCACGCAGGGTTATGCCAACTCGCCGGTCTGCTCGCCGACGCGCTTTGCGCTGATGACCGGCCGCTACCCGTACCGGCTGCGCGGCGCGGCCGAAGAGCCGATCAACAGCCGCTCGCGCGGCAGTGCCACGCTCGGCCTGCCGCCCGAACACCCGACGCTGCCGTCGCTCCTGCGCGCTGGCGGCTATCGCACCGCGCTGATCGGCAAGTGGCACCTCGGCTACCCGCCGCACTTCGGCCCGCTGCGTTCGGGCTACGAGGTCTTCTACGGCCCGATGTCGGGCGGCGTGGACTACTTCAGCCACTGCGGCACCAACGGCGCGCACGACCTGTTCGAAGGCGAAGCGGAAACGCACGACAGCGGCTACCTGACCGACCTGATCACACAGCGCGCGGTCGACTGGATCGGCGGCGTGGCGCCTTCGAGTTCGCCGTTCTTCCTGAGCCTGCACTACACCGCGCCACATTGGCCGTGGGAGACGCGCGACGACGCAGCCCAGAGCGCCGAGGTGCGCGACAACCTGTTCCACCTGCACGGCGGCGACGTCCACACCTACCGCCGCATGATCCACCACATGGACGAAGGCATCGGCCGCGTGATGGCCGCACTTGTTCAACACGGCGTGGCCGACGACACGCTGGTGATCTTCACCAGCGACAACGGCGGCGAGCGTTTCTCGGACAACTGGCCGCTGGTCGGCGGCAAGATGGATCTCACCGAAGGCGGCATCCGCGTGCCGTGGGTCGCGCGCTGGCCGAGGGGCCTTGCAGCGCCGGGCCGGGTCAGCACGCAGCACTGCCTGACGATGGACTGGACCGCCACCGTGCTCGACGCCGCCGGCGTGCCCGCCGCGGCCAGCCACCCGCTGGACGGCGTGTCGCTGTTGCCGCTGCTCCAAGGCGGTGACGAATTCGCCCGGCCAATGCACTGGCGCATGAACCACCGCGGCCAGCGCGCGGCGCGCAGCGGCCGCTGGAAGTACCTGCAGGTCGACGGCCACGAGTACCTGTTCGACATCGAAGCCGACGAACGCGAGCGCGCCAACCACGCGCTGCGCGACCCCGCCCGGCTGGCCGCGATGCGCGCGGACTGGCAGCGTTGGGAAGCCACGATGCCGCCGATCCCTGCCGATGCGACGGTCAGCCTGGGCTATTCGGCCAAGGACATGCCGCAGCGCTAAAGCAGCCGCTGCTTCAGCCCTTCGCGGCCAGCAGCGAGGCCGCGACGATCAGCGCACCGCCGAGCCACAGCGCGGGGGTCAAGCTGCCCGCGCCCAGCAGCACCGCCGAGCCGCTGGCGAACAACACCTCGGTGATCATCACCACCGCCGTCACGTTGGCCGGCAGCCGCGAAGCCCCATATTGCAGCGCCAGGTTACCGACGAGGAAGGCCGCGGCGAGTGCCAGCGCACCCGCCACCCAGCCCGTCGATGGCGCCGGCGGCAGCGGCACCGTGCCCTGCGCCGACAACGACACCGCCAGCACCAGCGCCACCAGCGCACCGCCGAGAAACATCGCCAGTGCACGGGCCGACTCGGGCCGCGCGGCTTCGCGCCGCAGCATCACGTTGTTGAGCGCGAAGCTGAAGCCACCGACCAGGCCGAGCCAGTCGGCCAACGTGGTGGGCAGCGGCAAACCGGCGCCGCCCGCCGGCCACAGCACGACGGCTGCGCCGACCAGTGCCAGCGCCACCCGCAGCATCGCCGTGCCGGTGATCGGTTCTTTCAGCAGCAGCCGCGCCAGCAGGACCGCCCACAGCGGCATCAGGTAGAACAGCAGCACCACGCGGACCACGTCGCCGATCGTCACCGCCCAGTTGAAGGTCGCGTTGGTGGTACCGCTGGCCAGCACCAGCACCCACAGCACCGGCATCGTGAACAGGTGTTTCCAGGCTACCGGCCGCACCAGCGTGATGGCGACGACGGCCACCGCATAGACCAGCGCGGTCGCCCACAGCGGATGCAGGCCGGCGGCTTCGAGCTGCCGGAATGGCCACCAACTGACGCCCCACGTGAAGGCGTTGACCAGCAGGGCCAATGCGGGCCAGGACGGCCTCACACGTCAGGCCTGCTCGGCCGCCCGAAGGGCCTGATACGCCCCCTTGGGGGCCGCGAACGAAGCGAGCTTCGGGGCTCCAACTAGTGCCCGTCGGTGCGCGCGATTACCAGCAGGTGCTCGACCTCGTCCTTGTGGCGGACCAGGTTGCGCGCGTGCCAACGCCGGATCAGCTCCATCGTGCCGGCTACCACCAGGCCGAAGATGGTGATGGCGCCGAAGGCCGATAGGCCGAATTTCGTCATGCCCGCGTAGAACGCGCCCAGGCCCAGGATGCAGGCTTGTTCGTTGAAGTTCTGCACCGCAATCGAGCGGCCGGCGCCCATCAGGTTGTGGCCGCGATGCTGAAGCAGCGCGTTCATCGGCACGACCAGGAAGCCACCCAAGGCGCCGAGCAAAATCAGGAACGGCGCCGCGACCCACACGTTGCCGATGAACACCAGCCCGATCACCAGCAGCCCCATCCCGATGCCCATCGGGATAACCGCCGTGGCGCGGTCCAGCCGCATCGTCATGCTGGCCGCCACGGCACCCGCGGCGGTACCGACGATGACCACACCGACCAAGCTCGTCGATTGCGTCGTGCTGTAGCCCAGCGCCGCCGCCGCCCACGCCAGCACGATGTAGCGCAGGTTGCCGGCCACGCCCCAGAACAGCGTGGTCGTGGCCAGCGAGATCTGGCCCAGCTTGTCGGCCCACAGCCGCGAGTTGCAAACCGAGAAGTCGCGCACCAGGAAAGCGATGTTGCGGTTGATCGGAATCAACGGCGCATCGGTGCGCGGGATGTACAGGTTGAAGATCGCCGCGACGATGTAGACGCCGATCATCATGCTGATGGCGGCCTCGGGCGCGGTGTCGACATGGGTGTCGAACAGCGGCATGTCCAAGCCCAGCAGCAGCGGCGCGATCTTCGGACCGATCAACTGGCCGCCGAGCAGAACGCCGAAGATGATGGAGCCGATGGTCAGCCCTTCGATCCAGCCGTTGGCCTTGACCAACTGCGAGGCCGGCAGCAGCTCGGTCAGGATGCCGTACTTGGCCGGTGAATACGCAGCGGCGCCGAGGCCGACCACCGCATACGCCAACAGCGGATGTACGCCGAACAGCATCAGCAGACAGCCGGCGATCTTGATGGTGTTCGAAAAGAACATCACCCGGCCTTTCGGCAGCGCGTCGGCCAAGGCACCGACCAGCGGCGCCAGGATCACATAGAACAACGCGAACATCGGCACCAGCGCCGCACGTTGCCATTCGGGGGCGCCGCCCGTTCGCAACAGCTCGACCGCGGCGACGAAGAGAGCGTTGTCGGCCAGCGAGCTGAAGAACTGCGCCGACATGATGGTCGAGAAACCTTTTTTCATCCTGTCGCGCGTGGCCTGCCGGCTGATGTGAGTGCCCTGGCCCGCAGTTGCCCGCCGGCGTTTTCGCCACGTCCGGCAGTTGTCTCCCCCGCTTCGAAAGCGGGCGGGTTATAGCATGGGGTCCCCTCAGAATTTGCCTCAATGCCGCGCCCGATCGACGCCCTTGTCCATACCCGTGCGCTGGCTCGCAACCTGGCCCGCGCACGCGCCGCAGCACCGGATGCGAAGGTCTGGGCCGTCGTCAAGGCCAATGCCTACGGGCACGGCATCGAACGGGTATTCGACGGGCTGCGGGCTGCCGACGGCTTCGCTTTGCTGGACCTCGCCGAGGCCGAGCGCATCCGCGCGTTGGGCTGGCGCGGGCCGGTGCTGTTGCTCGAAGGTGTGTTCGAGCCGCGTGACCTCGAGCTCTGTTCGCGCCTCGGTCTGTGGCACGTGATTCACACCGCCGAGCAGATCGACGGCCTGGCCGCGCACAAGACCAAGGAGCCGCACCGCGTGTTCCTGAAGATGAACAGCGGCATGAACCGCCTGGGCTTCACGCCGGCGGCGTTCCGCAGTGCGTGGGTGCGCCTGAACGTTTTGCCGCAGGTGGACGAGATCACGCTGATGACCCACTTCTCGGATGCCGATGGCGAGCGCGGCGTCGCGCACCAGATGCGCGTGTTCGACGAGGCGACAGCCGACCTGCCGGGCGAGCGCTCGTTGAGCAACAGCGCCGCGACGCTGCGCCACGGCCTGAAGAACGACTGGGTGCGCGCCGGCATCCTCAGTTACGGCAGCGCGCCCGACTACCCCGAGCACGACATCGCGCACTGGGGCCTGGCGCCGACGATGAC
>ENA-ORBV01011306-ORBV01011306.1-microbial-mat-metagenome-genome-assembly--contig:-NODE-11306-length-14061-cov-7.623355_pt1 | contig 14061 bp, 7 predicted proteins | sample MGYA00237777_ERZ505514 | MGnify/ENA primary metagenome ERZ505514 (study PRJEB26160, sample SAMN06269048) | microbial mat metagenome | isolation source: Oligotrophic lake microbial mat | place...
GTGTTGAACTACGTGCTCGCGGTCACGGTCAACAAGCTCGTGCAACTGAAGCTCGTCGTCGACCTGCGCGGCGAGGTCTATGACAAGCTCCAGCGGCTGAGCTTCCGCTTTTTCGACGCCAACTCGACGGGCTCGATCATCACGCGCGTGACGGGCGACGTGCAGTCGGTGCGGATGTTCGTCGACCAGGTGTTGATCCAGAGCGTGATCATGGTCGTCTCGCTCACGGCCTACGTGATCTACATGGCGAGCCTGCACCCGGGGTTGACGCTGGCCTGCCTCGCGACGACGCCGTTGCTCGCGCTGATGTCGGCGTGGTTCTCCAAGAAAATCCAACCGGCCTACGCGCAGAACCGGACGCTCGTCGAACGCATGGTGCAGATCCTCGCGGAAAGCCTGCAGGGCGTGGCGGTGACGAAGAGCTTCGGACGCGAGCCGGAGGCGCGGGCGAAATTCGCGGCGGCGAACCAAGCATGCTTCGATCAACAGCAGGGGATTTTCCGGCAGGTGAGCATCTTTTCGCCGTCGGTGGGTTTCCTCACACGCATCAACATGATGGTGCTGCTCGGCTATGGCGGCTGGCTGGTGGTGCACGATCAGTTGCCGCTGGGCACCGGCCTGATCGTCTTCGCCGGGCTGCTCGACCAGTTCTCCGGCCAGGTCAACAACGTCGCCAACATCGCCAACTCCGTGCAGCAATCGCTCATCGGTGCGCGCCGCGTCTTCGAGATCCTGGATGCGCCCGTCGAAGTGAAAAACGCGCCGAACGCGATCCGCCGGCCGCGCTGCGAGGGAGCGGTGCGGTTCGATAACGTCTCCTTCGCCTACGACCGCGCCGAAGCGGTGGTGCGCGACATCGATCTCGAAGTGAAGCCCGGGCAATGCGTCGCGATTCTCGGAGCGACCGGCGCGGGCAAAAGCGTCCTGATGAGCCTGATCCCGCGCTTCTTCGATCCCACGGCGGGCCGGGTCCTGATCGACGGGATCGACGCGCGCGTTCTCCATCTCGACGACTTGCGCCGTAACATCGGCCTGGTGTTTCAGGAGAGCTTTTTGTTCTCCAACACGATCGCGGCGAACATCGCCTTCGGCCATCCGGACGCGAGTCGCGCGCAAGTCGAAAAGGCCGCGCGCATCGCCGCCGCGCACGACTTCATCATGAAACTGCCGCAGGGTTACGAGACCGTGCTCGGCGAAAGCGGCAGCAGCCTCTCGGGCGGCCAGCGGCAGCGTCTCGCGATCGCGCGCGCGGTGCTGCTCGAGCCCGCGATCCTGCTGCTCGACGATCCGACGGCGGCGATCGACAGCGAGACGGAGCACGAGATTTTCGAAGCGCTCGACCGTGCGATCGCCGGGCGCACGACCTTCATCGTGGCGCACCGCCTCAGCACGCTGCGCCGGGCGGATTTCATCATCGTGCTCGAGCGCGGCCGCATCGTGCAGCGCGGCACCCACGGGGAACTCATGCGGCAGCCCGGCAACTACCGCCGCGTCGCCGCCCTGCAGTTGGTCGACGGCAGCCAGCTCGAAACCCCCGCGCCGCCGCAAGGGGAGGCCGCGCGATGAAGCCGCAACACGAAACCCCGCCGCCTCCGTCGCAGACGGCCGGGCTTGTCCGGCGCCTGCCGGACGACGAGGACAACGAAGCCCAGTTCCGGCCCCTCGAATGGAGCCTGATGAGCCGGCTGTTCACCTACGCCCGGCCGGTCCGGGGCAAACTCATCGCGCTCACGGCGCTCTCGGTCGTGCGCTCGGCGCAACTCGCCGCGCTCGTCTGGGCGACCGCGCTGATCATCAACGGCCCGATCACCGACCGCGATTTTCACGGCGTTTTGCTCGGGGTCGCCGCTTACGGTGTCCTCGCGATTCTCACCGACGGCATGTTTCATTTTCGCCAGCGTTACGCGCTCCAGATCGGCGAAGCGGTGGTCAACGGCCTGCGCGCGGATATCTTCGAAAAGGTGCAGCGCCAGCCGATGAGTTTCTTCCAGCGCATGAAACTCGGCCGCGTGATCGGCCGCGTGACGAGCGACGTGGAGTCGGTGCGGGCGGGCATCCAGGACGTGCTCTTCGTGACGGTGATCCAGGGCGGCACGATGGTATTCGCGGCCGTCGTGATGCTGAAGAGCGACTGGGTGCTCTTCCTGATGGTGCTGGCGATGGCGCCGATCCTCTGGGCGATCAACCGGCACTTCCGGGTGAAACTCAGCCTCTACTCGCGCGCCGCGAGCGAGAGCTTCAGCCGGGTCACGGCGACGCTCGCCGAGTCGGTCAACGGCATCCGGGTCACGCAGGGCTTCGTGCGGCAGACGACCAACGCCGGCCTCTTCCGCACCCTCCTCGCCGACCACTCGCTCTACAACATCGCGCTGGCGCGCACCTCGGCGATCCTCACTCCGCTCCTCGAGCTTAACAGCCAGTTCTTCGTCGCGATTTTGCTGATGTTCGGCGGCTGGCGGGTCTTCCACGGGGACATGACGATGGGCGCGCTGATCACGTTTTTCCTGCTCGCGAACCAGTTCTTCGCGCCGATCGCGATCATCGGCACGCAATACAACCAAGCCCTCGTCGCGATGGCCGGAGCCGAGCGGGTCTTCAAACTGATCGATGCCGTGCCGGATTGGGTGGACGCACCCGACGCCGTCGCGCTGCCCGATCCGCGCGTCGGTGCCGCCGCATCCGAGCCGACAGCGCGCGGAGTCAGGGTGGAGTTCCGTAGCCTGAGCTTCGGCTACGACCCGGCGCGGCTCGTGTTGCGCGACATCAATTTCGTCGCCGAGCCCGGCCAGACGATCGCGCTCGTGGGCCACACCGGCAGCGGCAAGAGCTCGATCATCAATCTCGTCTCGAAGTTCTACCTTCCGACCTCCGGCGAGCTGTTGGTCGACGGTCGCGAGATCCGGACCATCACCGGCCACTCGCTTCACCGGCAGATGGGCGCGGTGCAGCAGCAGAACTTTCTCTTCAGCGGCACCGTGATGGAGAACATCCGGCTCGCAAAGCCCGAGGCGACCGACGCGGAGGTGCGCGCGGCGGCCGCGCAACTCGATTGCCTCGACCTGCTCGAAGCTCTTCCGCAGGGGCTGCACACGGAGGTGGGCGAGCGCGGAGCGAGCCTCTCGGTGGGGCAGCGCCAGATCGTGTGTTTCGCCCGTGCGCTCCTCGCGGACCCGCGGCTCGTGATCCTCGACGAGGCGACGAGTTCGATCGATGCGCTTACGGAGGCGCGGCTCCAGACCGCGCTGCTCCAGTTGTTGCGCGGTCGCACAAGCTTTGTCGTGGCGCACCGGTTGAGCACGATCCGCCATGCCGACCTCGTGCTGGTGCTTGACCAAGGCGTGATCGTCGAGCGCGGCACGCATCCGCAGTTGCTGGCCGCTGGAGGGCGCTATGCGGCGCTTTACAAGCAGTTCGTGCAGGTGGACGACCGGGGTTGACGCGCGATTTACGACCCCGCGCGGGGGAGGCAAGGCCGATCTCCCTCTGAGATTTCGACGATTGTGCAATATTTTCCTCGGAAACTGCGGTCTCTTCCCTCTAGAACAGGGCCGCTTTCAGTCGAAAGCACTTAAACCCAAATCCACTATGGCCAAAAAAGCTGCTCGTAAACCAAACGCCGCATTCATGAAACCCGTCACGCCTGACGCCGCCCTTTCGGCCGTCGTGGGCTCGAAACCGCTCCCCCGCACGGAGCTCACCAAGAAGCTTTGGGAATACATCAAGAAGAACGGTCTCCAGGACAAGAAGGACCGGAAGCAGATCAACGCCGACGCCGCTTTGAAGGTTGTCTTCGGTGGCAAGGCCAAGGTCAGCATGTTCGAGATGACGAAGCTCGTCTCGAAGCACGTCGCCTGATTCGGCCGACTTGGTTTTACGAAGCCGCCGCGAGTTCGCTCGCGGCGGTTTTTTTGCGCGTGGAAGCGGAGGAGGGTGAAGGCGGGGCGGAGCGGAGTTTCAGCCCCGCGTCCAGATTTCGGATGAGGAACCCCGGATATTTTTGGCCGCAAAAAGACGCAAAGGAAGCGGAGGCTGCGGCGGAGGCTCCGTTGCGCCTATAGGCGCGCGGAAGCTACGGAACGTAGCCGAGGGGAATTCTTGGGATTCTTAGCTATTTTCAGTGGGTAGGTGGAGCGGGTTGACCCGATGCGCTGAGGCGGCTTGCGGCGTCCCGATCGCAAAGGATCCAAAACCAGCGCGCTGAGGTCAACGCGCTCCACCTCGGATGCCGATGAGTCCTTGCAATGCCGAGCAAGCGAGCCGGCTACCCACCGGAAGTGACGAGGAACCTTTTTCCGATTTCGGATTTGGTGCCGGGCGGGGGGCATGCCACCGGAGTTTGCACCGCAGAGCCGGGAGAGAGCGCAGAGAAATGCGGGGAGATCGCGCTCTGGGTCTCCTGCGGGCTCTGCGGTGTTGTTTTCTATTTCGGATTTGGAGTCGGGCGGAGGGCATGCCACCGGAGTCTGCACCGCAGAGCCGGGAGGGATCGCAGAGAAATGCAGGGAGATCGGGCTCTGCGTCCCTTCCCTTCTCTGCGGTGTAGTTTCCTATTATGGAGTCGGCGTCGGGCGGAGGGCATGCCACCGGAGTTTGCACCGCAGAGCCGGGAGGGACCGCAGAGAAATGCAGGGAAATCGGGCTCTGCTTTGTAGTTTCCTGATCTTCGCGATTCTCAGCGGGCAGGTGGAGGAAATTGGCCGCGATCCGCTACCGCGGCTCGCGGCGTCCAGATTGCGATGGCTCCAAAATTAGCGCGTTGAGGTCAACGCGCTCCACCTCGCACGCCGGGGAGTCCTTCCACCGGCGGGTAATCGAGCCCTCTGCACACCGGAAATAGCGAGGAGCCATCCTTGTGCTTTCTGTGGCAAAAATTCCCGGTGCCGAGGCATGACGACGAACCCGGGCTAAAGCTCCGGGCTACGGCTTTTGCAACGCAGCCAACGCGCGGCCGATGGCGGCGGCGTCGTGCAGGGCGTGCGGGGGCACGGGAAAATCGGCGGTGAAGACGCGCAGGGCGGAGGCGCGCTCGATGGTCGCGGAGGATTCGTCGATCCCGCCGGCGGCGTCGGTCGCCGCCCGAAGATCGAGTTCGAGTTCGGCCGCGAGAAACCGGTAGGCGGCCTCGCGTTTCGAAGGACCGTAGTCGTGGCCCTCAAGAGAGAGATGCACATTGGCGACGCGGGAGCCGGCGCCGTAGTAACCGTAGATTTTTTGGAGGAAGGGAAACTCGACGCGCGGGGTGTTGGCCGTCCAGTCCTTGCCGTTGGAGACGAGGAGCTGGGCGCGGGGCGCGGCCAGCGCGGCGATCAGGGCGTTGCTCGCGAAGTGATCCGCGCCGCGATGCACGGGCAGGCCGCTCTCGCAGGGACAGCCGCCGAAGAAATGCGCGGAGACCATCACCACCGGCACGCTCACGGTCACGCGCGGATCGAGCGCCGTGAGCACGAACGCCTGCGTGCCTCCGCCCGATTCTCCCGAGACCCCGACACGCGTAGGATCGGCGCCGTCGAGCGAGAGCAGAAAGTCGAGCGCGCGGATCGCGTTCCACAGTTGGATCGTGAAGGCGCACGGGTCCTTGTGTGCGACCTGCCCGTAGATCTGGATGCCCTCGCCGTAGGCGAACATATCGATCGCGAAGACGATGGCGCCCATCCGCGCGAGGTGGGAGCAACGCGTCTGCACATAGGGCGCGAACCGCGCGTGCGTGTCGTAGTCGGCGGGCGTGACGACCTTCTTCGCGTGGCCGTGGGTCGAGAGCATCACCGGCCGCGGGCCGGCGACGCCGACGGGTCGGTAGAGATTCCCGGTTACGAAGACGCCGGGTGCGGATTCGAAGGCGACGTTTTCGACGGTGTAGCCATCATGCTCGCGACGGTCGCGGATGATCGCGTTGAGAGGCGTGCGCCGCGGCCACGGCGCGAGGCCGGCAGCCTCTTGGATGCGCTGGCGGAGATGGGCGGCGTAAGCTTCCCACGAGGCGCGGTCGGGAAACCGGGCAAGCGCGGCGTCGAGCACGGCGGCGCCTTGAGCGGGAGTCAGAAACTCGCCGGGACACAGCGCGGGGCCGGTCGCGGGCGCGGGCGGCAGACCGGCGGGGAGCCACGGGACATCGGCGCGAGCAGAGAAGGCGAACAGCGCGAGCGCGCCGAGCAAGGCGGAGCAAACGGGGCGTGATTGCATGGGCGAAGAGTGGGTGGCGCTGCGGTCCGCAGCAATGCCGGGCTGTGATCCTTGGAGGAGGGCGCATCTCCGAGTTGGCGGCCGGTTCGCCTCGGCTTCTGTAGGCAGCTCGCTTGCGAGCGCTCGGCGACGGGAGCGCTCGCAAGCGAGCGGCCTACCGCCAACCGGCAGTTGCCCCTCCTTGGAGGAGGTGGCGTGATTCGGAGCTTGCTGAGATTGTGGCGGCCCGATGAGACAGACGGGATGACCGAAACCAAGCGGGCCCGCGTGACTCTTTGGACGGGAATCGGCGGGGTCGGACTCTTTGTCGCGGCCTGCGTGATCGGCGGGTGGCGGCTGCCCGGATACAGTCATGTCGCCAACTACATCAGCGAGGCCTACGCGACGGGGACGCCGCTCGGCGTCGAACTGCGCTTTTTCGGATTTATCCCGGCGGGCATTCTGTTTGCGGTCTTCGCGTGGGGAGCACGGCGGCTCGCACCCAAGTCGGCGGTAGCGACGGCGGGTTTTTTGATTCTCGGTTTTTTCTACGGACTCGGAACGTCCGTCTGCGGGTTCTTCCCCTGCGATCTCGGCTGCGGTCGGTTGGGCGGCCGGTCCAGCGTCTCGCAGTTAATTCACGACTTCATGGGTCTGGCGACTTATCTCACCGTGCCCGTCGGCCTGATCATGCTTGGCGTGGCCGCGCGGGGCTGGCCCGGCGGGCAGCGAGTGGCGCGGGCGGGGCTCGTCGGCGGCACGATGGCGGTGGTGGGCGCGCTGCTCTTCCTGGGCGATGTGCGGGGGCCCTTCGCCGGGTTGTTCCAGCGCATCGTCGAATCGGCGGTGCTCCTTTGGATCGTGATCGGCGCGCATTACTTTGCCGACTGCGCTCGCCGCGGGCCGGAGCCGACCGGGCTGGCCTGTGACCGCAGGTGAGTTTCCGCGAGTTTCTTTGTAAGGAAACGACGGTGGCGGACATTACTGATTCTCGCGCACCGGCGTGACACGGGAATCCGGGGTGGGCGGACTTGCGCCGGCCTTCGGCGCTCGGAAAAGGCGGACTGAAGTCCGCCCTACGGGATCGAGATCGGTCTCGAAATGTTATCGCGAAGCGCAGGGCAAACCGGTTTGGAACCCGCCGATCTCCGAATGATGCAATCAGGATGAACGACTCCGACTTTGTGGGTTGAAACAGGCCGCTTGGTCTCGGTTATTTGAATCGCGAATCCTAACTGTGCCCTCTTCCACGATGCAAAATATCCTAAAGTTCGCCGTGCTGGCCCCAATCTTGGCTATTGCTAACACGGACGCCAAACCGCCCGCCGACACGCAGGCGCGGCTCGATGCTTTCATGCAGGGCAAACCCGGCGGCGTTGCGGTCTCCTGGGTCGACGCCGATGGCACGATGTTTTTCTCATCGGGGAAATTCGCGGCCGACGACCCGCGCCCGGTCACGCCCGACACGCAGTTTGAGATCGGTTCGGTCACGAAGGGGTTCACCGCGCTGCTGCTGGCCGAGAGCGTGCGCGCCGGGAGAGTTTCCCTCGATGATCCGGCGGCGAAGTTTCTCCTGCCCGCCGGCGATCCCGAACAAGCCGCGCTCGCGAAGATTACGCTGCTCGCGCTCGCCACCCATCAGGCGGGTCTGCCGCGCCTGCCGGCCAACATCGGCGCGAATCCCGACGATTCGGCCGATCCCTATGCGACCTACGACCGCGCGGCGCTGGTGGCGGGGCTGCGGTTGCACGGGCCCACGGCGCCGGTCGGCCGCACGGTGGCGTATTCGAATTTCGGCGCGGGCGTGCTCGGCGAGGCGCTCGGTGCAGCCTGGGGCATGTCCTACGCCGCGGCGCTGGAGGCTCAGGTGCTCGCGCCGCTCGGGCTGAAGCGCACGAGCCTCGCTTTTCCCGGCGCGCCGATGCCGGCGGACTTGGCGCCGGGGCACGAGGCGGGCGGCGGGCGCGCGGGCTATTGGACGTTTCAAGCCATGGCACCGGCCGGCGGCCTGCGCTCCTCCACGCGGGAGCTGGCGCTCTTCCTTGCGGCGGCGCGGGGTGGTGCCGGCGCGTCGTTGGCGGCCGCGTTTGCGGCGACGACCCGGCCGCAGCAGGCGGTGCCCGAATTGGGCGGGCAAGTCGGGCTGGGCTGGTTCATCGAGGGCGAGGGTGCGCCGGCGGTGTTTTGGCACAACGGCGGCACGGCGGGTTTTCGCAGTTTTGTGGGCTTCCGGGCCAACGGCGGCGGAGTGGCGGTGCTTACCAACGCCGGCGCCAGCGTGGACGAACTCGGTTTCGCGTTGCTGGAGACCACGCTGCCCCAACCGGTATCGACGGCGGTGGCAGCACCTGAGGGTTATCTGGGGAACTACCCGCTTGCGCCGAGCTTCGTGATCGCGATCACCGCGCGGGGCGGCGCGCTCTTCGGGCAGGCGACGGGACAGCCGGCCTTCGCTTTGCGCGGGACGGCGCCGGACCGCTTCGCCCTCGTCGGCGTGCCGGCGGAGATTTCCTTCGAGCGTGACGCGGCGGGCAAGGTGGTCGCGCTGGTGCTGCACCAGAACGGCGCCGACCAACGTGCGCCGCGCGGTGCCCTCCCGCCGCCGCCCGTGGAGGTGGCGCTCGCGGCCGCGGTGGTGGCGGAGTATCCCGGGAGTTATCGGTTGGCCCCGCAGGCGGTGCTCACGGTGACGGCCCGCGAGGGCGGGCTGGCGGTGCAACTCACGGGGCAGGGCGCCAATCCGGTCTATGCCTCGGCGCGGGACGAGTTTTTCTACAAGGTGGTCGCGGCGCGCATCAGCTTCACGCGCGACCCGGCCGGCAAAGTGACGGGGCTGATTCTACGGCAGAACGGCCGCGACTTGCCGGCATTGCGGGAGCCTTAAGGCCGGCCGGTTGGGAGTTGCCCACCGGGGGAAAGCGCCGTTGTTTGGCGCGACCGTTCACCGATGTTTGTGCACCTCACCCCACGAAGGCTGATCGCCGCCAGCCTGCTGGTGGTGAGCATCGGTTTGGCCGCGGGCTACCGCGGGTATGTGCGGGAGGGCGTTAAAATCCTCGGGAAGCTGGAAGACGCCGCCGAGCGTTGCGCGGTCGCTTTCCAGCCCGGCGAGCTGGCCGGCCTGGCGGCGGCGCCGACCGATGCGACGACGACGCTCTATCGCGGGGTCAAGGAACGGCTCGTTAGGCTGCGGGCCGTCGACCCGGCTGTGCGTTTTGTCTATATCTTTCGCGCCCTGCCGACGGGCAAGGTCGTCTTCCTCGCCGACTCCGAGGCCCAGTCTTCGCCGAAGGTTTCGCTTCCAGGCGACGATTATCCCGAGGCTCCTGATTCCCCGGGCTTGCAGGCGGTCATCCGGACGGGGCGTTCGGCGACGGAAGGACCGATCCCCGATGAATTCGGCGAGTGGGTCACGGGCTACGCCTTGATCGATGACGCTCCGGCGGGACGCCAGATCATCGGGATCGACGTATCGGCGGCTAACTGGCGGGACGAGTGCGGCTGGGCGGCGTTTCGCGCGGCGCTCTTCGTCTGGCTGCTCGGCGAGCTACCTTTGGGGGTGATCGCGGTGATGCAACGGCAGGGGCGCCAGCGGGCGGCGATCCGCAACCTCACGGAAGCGATGGAGCAGAGCCAATCGGCGCTGATGATCGTGGATCTGGACGGACGCATCACCTACGCGAACGCCGGGCTTTGCCGGCAGATGGGCTATGACCGGGCGGAACTGACGGGCCGGGCGTGGCGCGATTTTCAGGTGGCGGAGACCGCGCCGGAGTTGGTCGCGGACCTCGTCGCGACGGTGCGCGAGGGACGGGCTTGGCGCGGCGATTGGTTCAACCGGCGCAAGTCCGGCGAAATCTATCCGGTGCGCGGGATCGTCACGCCCGTGAAGGACGAGCAGGGCGGGATCGCGTGTTTCGTCACGACGCTCGAGGACGCCAGCGAGAGCCGGCAGATCGAAGAGACCTTGCGCGAGGCGCGCGACCGTGCCGAATCCGCCGACAAGGCCAAGGGTCAGTTCCTCGCGATGATGAGCCACGAAGTCCGCACGCCGTTGAACGGCATCGTGGGGTTCACCCATCTCCTGATGGAGACGCCGCTCACCAACGAGCAACGCGACTACGCCCAGACCATCCGGCTCAGTGGCGAGACGTTGCTGCAACTCACGGGTGACATCTTGGATTTTGCGCGGATCGACTCGGGCAAGCTCAAGCTCGAGCTCGAGCCGACCGATGTGCGGGCGTGCGTTGAAGACACGCTCGACCTGCTCGCGGCCAAGGCGGCGGGCAAGGGCATCGAGTTGCTGCACACGATCGATGTAGATGTGCCGGACCGGGTGCGGACCGATGTGGCGCGGCTCCGGCAGGTGCTGGTCAACCTGCTCACCAACGCCGTGAAATTCACGGACGTGGGCGAAGTCTCGGTGCACGTGGCCGTGGAGCGTGCGGCCGCCGGGGGCGCGCCGGCGGGGTTGCCGGGCCTGGTGTTTGCGGTGCGTGACTCGGGGATCGGCATCCCGCCGGAGCAGCAGGCGAAGCTCTTCAAGCCCTTCAGCCAGGTGGACCAGCAGAGCACGCGGCGCTACGGCGGCACGGGCCTCGGGCTCGTGATCTGCCGGAATCTGGTGCGCCTGATGGGCGGGGAAATCACGCTGGCGAGTGAAGCCGGCAAAGGCAGCACGTTTACGTTTTTGATCCGCGCGGAAGTGATCGAGCCGGCCGCGCCGCCGGTGCCGGCGCTGGCCGCGCGGTCGCTGCTGCTGGTGGGAGCGCCGGGCGCGGTGCGCGACGAACTCGCGGCGCTGGCGGCCGGGTGGGGCGTGCGAGTGCGGACGGTCGACGAGCCGCCCGGGCCGGATGCGCCCGAAGATCTGGTGGTCGTCGACCTGCCGGAGGGGCGGGCGCTCGCGACGGTGCGGCTGCCCGAGCCGCCGTGGCCGATGGCGCGGACGATCGGACTGGTCTCGCTCACGCTGCCGGCGGAATTGCGGGCGCCGTTACGGGACCGGGTGGCGAGCCTGATCAACAAGCCGGTGCGCCACAACCAACTGCGCCGTTGCCTGCTCGCCGAGACACCGCTCGCGGCCGCGCCCTTGGCGCCGACAGCCGGACCGACGGGCGGCCAAGTGCTGCGCGTGCTGCTGGTGGAGGACAATCCGGTGAATCAGCGGCTGACCCAGCGGCTTCTGGAGCGCCATGGCTGCACGTGGCAACTGGCGGAGAACGGCCGTCTGGCGCTCGAGGCGCTGCGTGCGCCGGGCGCGGCGTTCGATCTTGTGCTGATGGATATGCATATGCCGGAAATGGACGGTCTCACCGCCATCCGGAAGATCCGCGCGGGCGAGGCGGGCCCGGCGGCGACGGACCTCTGGATCGTTGCTCTCACGGCGGATGCCCGCGCCGAGCGCCGCGAGGAAGTCTTCGACGCCGGCGCGAACGATTTTATCACCAAACCCATCGCGGTGCCGGAGTTCCGCGCGAGTCTGGAGCGGCTGCGCGCGTCGCGAGGCTGAGGACGAGTGGGTGTAGAGGGCGCCCGGCTTGCGGCCGCCGTCTCCGCCGGTTCAGGTTCGCGTTCAAGATGAGACGAGTGGTCCGCGAGGTAGGAGCCTGCTTGCAGGCGATGCAGAATGCGGGCGCACGGGGCGCGGTTGAAATCGCCTGCAAGCAGGCTCCTACCGCAAGCTGAGAAGGGGTGGGTGGAGGGTGCCCGGCTTACGGCCGCCGTCTCCGCCGGTTCAGGTTCGCGTTCAAGATGAGACGGGTGGTCCGCGAGGTAGGAGCCTGCTTGCAGGCGATGCAGAATGCGGGCATCGGGCGCGGTTGAAATCGCCTGCAAGCAGGCTCCTGCCGCGAGGCTGAGGAGGGGTGGGTGAAGGGCGTCCGGCTTGCGGCCGCCGTCTCCGCCGGCCTAGATTCGCGTTCAAGATGAGACGGGTGGTCCGCGAGGTAGGAGCCTGCTTGCAGGCGATGCAGAATGTGGGCATCCGGCGCGGCTGAAATCGCCTGCAAGCAGGCTCCTACCGCCTGCCGTTGTTCGTCTCATCCCGAAAGCGAATGGGATAAGTTAACGGAAGGCGGCTGCAAGTCAGACGCCCTACGGCGGAGGCGGAGGCGGAAGCGGGAGCGCGGCGCGGCTATTTTTTCGCGGCGAGCGCGGCCTCGATGGCGGTGCAGGAGGCCTTGAGAATTTCCAGGCGGGCATGGCGCTTGTTGTTGGCGGGAACCAGGTGCCAGGGCGCGAAGCGGGTGTGGGTGAGCGCGAGCATGTCGCCCACGGCGGTCTCGTAGGCGGCCCACTTGCGGCGGTTCCGCCAGTCCTCGGCGTTGATCTTGTGGCGTTTGTATTCGGTGTCCTCGCGGTTCCGAAAACGGCGGAGTTGCTCCTCCTTGCTGATGTGCAGCCAGAACTTGATGACGATCACGCCGTGCTCGACGAGCTCGCGTTCGAACTCGTTCATCTCGGCGAAGGCGCGGCGCCACTCGACGTCGCGGGCGAAACCCTCGAGGCGCTCGACGAGCACGCGGCCATACCAGGAACGATCATAAATCGTGGCCATGCCGGCGCGCGGCACATGGCGCCAGAATCGCCAGAGATAGTGGTGGGCTTTTTCCTCGTCGGTGGGTTTTGAAATGGGGATAACGCGGGAGTCGCGGGCGTCGATCGCATCGGTGAGGCGGCGGATCGCACCGCCCTTGCCGGCGGCGTCCCAGCCCTCGAAAACCCAGACGATGGAGCGGCGGGCTTGGGAGGCGGCGCGGACGGTGCGGTTGAGTTTACCGAGCCACTTGTCGCGCTTTTCCTCGTAACCGCGCGAGGGCACGGCTTGGTCGAGCGGAAGGGCGAGCAGACGGCGAAGGCCGGCGGCGCGGAGCGGTGCGGTGCGCCTGGGCTTGGTCGCGCCGGGGCGGATCTTGTGGGTGCGGTAGTGAGCGCGGAAACGGACAAGCACGCGCTCGGCGACGGCGAGGTTGCGGACGCGGGGATCGCTGGCCTCGATCACGTGCCACGGCGCGCCGGGGCGCTGGGTGGCGCGGCGCATGGTGTCGGAAAGGCGGGCGAGCCGGTCGTAATCGCGGTGGCTTTTCCAATCCTCGGCGGTGACGCGCCACGCGGTGCGCTCGTCGTCCTCGAGTTCGTGCAGGCGGGCGCGCTGGTCGTCTTTGCCGAGGTGGAGCCAGATCTTGATCACGAGGGCGCCGTCGGAGGTGAGCTGATCCTCAAAGCGGGCGATGCGGCGGAGGGCCGTGTCGAATTCGGCGAGGTCGCGCGGGCTGCGGGGGTCCTCGCGCAGGGCCTCGGTGTGCCAGCCGCCGGCGTAGATGGCGAGGCGACCGTGGGGCGGCAGGCAGCGCCAGAAACGCCACATGGCGGGGCGTTCGCGCTCTTCGTCGGTGGGCTCTTGGAACGCGAAGGTCTCGACGCCGCGGGGATCGAGCCAGGCGTTGAGAACGTTGACGACGTCGCCCTTGCCGGCCGCATCGACGCCGGCGACGACGACGAGCACGGGGAACGGGGCGTTCTTCAACTGCACCTGCATTTGGACGAGGGCGGCACGCACGTCGCCGGCGCGGGCGTCGTAGGCTTTTTTGGACAGGCGCGGCTGATCGGGGGTGGCTTTGACCATGCGCGAAAAGCAGTGGCGGTGCGCGCGGGGGTTGTCGAGCCGCCGGAGCGGATCGAAAGCGGCGCACGGGAAAATGTAACCCGAGCGCGTCCCGGCGCGGGGACTCCGTCGGAATCTTTTGGAAGAGTGCCCGCGAAGCACGCGAATGACCGCTAAATGCGGAGGGAACGGAGGTTGTTTTTATCCTCGATTTCCGGATCGGACTTTCGGGAATCGAATTATCTGTCCGATCACGATTCGCGTTTTTTCGCGTCTTTCGCGGGCACCTGCATAGT
>ENA-ORBV01011307-ORBV01011307.1-microbial-mat-metagenome-genome-assembly--contig:-NODE-11307-length-14061-cov-6.306064_pt1 | contig 14061 bp, 10 predicted proteins | sample MGYA00237777_ERZ505514 | MGnify/ENA primary metagenome ERZ505514 (study PRJEB26160, sample SAMN06269048) | microbial mat metagenome | isolation source: Oligotrophic lake microbial mat | place...
TTTTCAAGCAGAAGACGGCATACGAGATTCGCCTTAGTCTCGTGGGCTCGGAGATGTGTATAAGAGACAGGCTCGTGGCTCGTCTTCGACCTGCTCGGCCACATCTATACAATGCCGGCGTCGGGCGGCGAGGCACGAGTGCTCACACAGAACAGCGGCGTGGCCCTCAACTTCCAGCCGCGTATCTCCCCCGACGGGAAATCCATTGCCTTCATCACCGATCGCCGAGGACAGTACAACCTCTGGGTGATGAACGCGGACGGCTCCAACCCGCGCGCGGTCTCGAGCGACCTCACCGTCACAGCGTTCGAGCCGGCGTGGACTCCCGATGGCCACTTCATAGTCGTGCGGAAGGGGGGACGTGGTACTGGTGAAGGGGCCCCGCCAGCGGGCGGTCTCTGGATGTATCACAAAGACGGCGGCACGGGGGTACCCCTGGTGAGCGCAGGTACGGGCGGGAACAACAGTGCACCAGCGTGGCCCAGTGTCTCCGCCGACGGGAAGTACCTCTACTACCAGGTCGGCATGAATGTCACCGACCGCGAGCCACTCTCCGGCTCGTTGCAGCTACGGCGCTTCACCTTTAAGGACGGCGAGACGCTCGACATCACGGCGGGCGAAAGCAACAGCGCGGCAGCGGGTCGATTCTCCAGCGGTGGTGCCGCCGCGCCCGAGATTTCACCCGACGGGCGCTGGCTTGCCTTCGCCCGCCAGATTCCCGACGGCACGCTCACCTTCAAGGGCCACCAGTTCGGCCCGCGCACGGCGCTCTGGCTTCGCGATCTCAAGTCGGGCGCCGAGCGTTTGTTGATGGACCCTATCGAACCGATGGCAGGGAGTGGCTCCAAGACACTCGGCATCCTGCCACGCTACAAGTGGGCAGCCGATGGCGGCTCCATTCTCATCACACAAGGTGGCAAGCTGCGACAGGTGAACGTGACGTCGCGCGACGTGGCAACGATTCCTTTCACCGCCACGGTGCACCGCACCATCTCGCAGATGGCGCGCCACGAATTCCGCATCACCGACGACGATATCAAGGCGAAGTTCTTCCGCTGGCCTTCGTCCAGCCCCGATGGCCGCACCATCGCCTTCCAGGCGGTGGGTCGCATCTATGCACAACTCGGCGCCACAGGAGCGCCTCGGCGCCTAACGCCTAACTCTTTCTCGCCGCTCGAGTTCGCGCCGGCGTGGAGTCCCGATGGGCGCTCGGTAACCTTTGTCACCTGGGACGATACCGGTCGCGGCCATGTATACAAAGTGCCGGCAACAGGCGGCAAGCCGCAGCGCCTGACGAGGGACCCCGGCGACTACACCGACCCCACCTGGAGCGCCGACGGACGCAGCGTCATCGTCGCCCGCGGCGAAGGGGCCACGGCCCGGCAGCGAACCATGACGCACAACGTCTGGTTCGATATCGTGCGCATCGACGCCAACGCCTCGGCAGAGGGCGACACAGGCATCACGATCGCACTGATCAACCGACCCACAGGATCATCCATCAGCGGCGAGGCGCGTCGCCAACTCCCGCGGCCATCGGTGGGACCAGAGGGGCGCATCTTCTGGCCGGAGGAACGGGCGGGTAGCGGCGTGGGGACCGGTACCGTAGTGCCCGGCGGCACCGCGCTTGTGTCGGTGAAGCCCGACGGGAGTGACCGACAAGTGCACCTGACCTTCCCTGCCGCCGACGATATACTCCCCAGTCCCGATGGCGCATGGGTGGCCTTTCAGGAGGGCGACAACGTCTACGTCGCCCCCATGGCGTTAGGCGGAATAGGTGGCGGCGCGCAGCGCGTGGAGAAACGGCGCGGTCAGTTTCCCGCCACCCAACTCACCCGCGACGGAGGTCTCTTTCCGCGCTGGCGCAACGCCACCACGCTCGAATTCGGGAGCGGCGCGGCGTTCTATGTGCACCACATGGAAAGTGGTCGCACCGACAGCATGACCTTCAAGCTGAGTGTGCCGCGCGACGTTCCCACCGGAACGGTCGCCTTCGTAAATGCGCGTATCATCACCCTCGACAAGCGAACGGTCATCGAGCGCGGCACGATCGTCGTGAAGGGGAGCCGCATTGCCTGTGTAGGGTCGTGCAGCACCGTTGGCGTGAACCGAATCATCGATGCGGATGGCAAGACGATCATCCCAGGCATCGTGGACATGCATGCGCATCACTATCGCGAGTGGCGCGGCATGCGCCCCAAGCATGACTTCGAGCAGGCTATCTATCTGGCCTATGGCGTGACGACCACCATGGACGTGTCCATGTACAGCCAGAACATGTTTCCCACCGCCGAACTGATCGAAGCGGGCGAAATCATCGGGCCGCGCGGCTTCAGTACCGGGGACAACATCACGGCCGGCGATGCGGCGCGCGCCAACGAAATCAACAACCCGCGCGATGCCCTTGCCATGGTGCGCAAAATGGCCGACTGGGGTGCGACATCGATCAAGCAGTACGCGCAACCCCGCCGCGACCAGCGCCAGTGGATGGCGGAGGCGGCGCGGACGGTGGGTGTTAACGAGACGAGTGAGGGCGGCTTTTTCTTCGAGAACCTCGGCTTCACCATGGACGGGCAGACGGGGTGGGAGCACGCCTTCAGCGAAGTGCCCATGTACTCGGACGGCGCCAAGTTCCTCGGCAAGGCGGGTGCCACCTACTCACCGACCCTGGTCGTCGCCGGACCGGGCGCATGGAGCATCGAGTACTGGTTCCAGGAGAGCGACGTATGGAAAGACGCCAAGCAGCGGAAGTGGTTTCCGTGGCGCGCCCTCGTTCCGCACACTCGGGTACGGTGGCTGCGCCCAAGCACCGACTACAGCTATCCCCTCATCGCCCAGGCCATGGCCGACATCATCGCCGAGGGAGGGTGGGGCGCTATTGGAAGCCATGGCGAGCACCACGGTCTCGCCCCGCACTGGGAAATCTGGATGGGGGCATCCGCGTTAGGCAACATGGGAGCGCTCGAGGTGGCGTCGCTGCATGGAGCACGCTTTCTTGGCGCCGACAAGGACCTGGGGAGCATCGAGGTGGGGAAGCTTGCCGACCTCGTGGTGCTCAACGCCAATCCGCTGGACAACATCCGCAACACCGCCAACGCGATGTATGTCATGAAGGGAGGCACGCTGTATGACGCGATGTCGCTGGACAAGATCTGGCCGACCGTGGTGCCCTTCGGACCTACCTATTGGGTGAATGAGGATGCGCTGCAAATGAATACGAAGGGGACGGACACTTTCGACCGGGGAAAGAAGCCATAGCGGCTCGAGTAAGACGGCTCGCGTCGCCAACGTCACGTCTGAGCACCAACTGTTGGCCCCTAGCACCTCCCGCACGGTATAATTATCGCTCCCCTACCCTTTCAGAGAGAGAAGAGACTATGCGTCGCGCCTACGGTTCCGCACTGGCAGTTGCCGCCATGATGGTCGTTCCGATGACTCTGTCCCAGGCTCAGGCCGAAACAGCCCGCTCCGTTGCCGGCGGTGGAATTTCGGTGGCCGGGTGGGCGGGAAAGATCGACGCCAACGAAGCCAAGAACGGACAGATGCTCAACAATTCGAAGCTCGCCAAAGACGGTGAGAACCTCGCCGTGACCACCGGCCCCGCCGTGACGTACTGGAATCCGGCCAACAAGGCGAGCGGCAACTACACGGTGAAAGCGACGTTTAAGGAAGCCAAGTACATGAACATCAACTCGCACCCGCATCCGTACGGTATCGTCATCGCCGGCAACGAACTCGGCACCGAGCAGCAGAGCTTCCTGTACTGCGCCGCCTACGGCAACGGGAACTTCATCGTGCGCGGCTTCGGGCCGACCTCATTCCAGTTGAATGGTCGTGGCGAGGCCAACGCGGCGGTGAACAAGGCGGCGGGACCAGGGCTGCCTGTCACGCAGGAAATCGCCGTCTCGGTGAAGGGAGACAAAATCGAGTGTGCGATCAACGGGACCGTGGTCGGTAGCTACGACAAGTCAGCGGTAGTGGCGACCGGCAGGCTCAAGTCGACGGACGGCGTGTATGGGATCCGCTTCGCGCACAATACCGAAGCGATCGTCAGCGGCCTGACGATGACGAAGCAGTAGCTCGGCGAAGGCAAGGCGACGGCTCGTTGAAGGCTCGTCGAAAGCCCGTCGAAGGCCCGTCGAAGGCTCGCCTAAGGCTCGACAGTAGCTGGGTAGTAGCTGGGCTTTAGCTCAGCGACGGCACCATGGTAGTAAGCACCTGCAGCTCGCCTAGACTTCCGGACGTCACTTGAAGGTGGCGTCCGGACGCGAAGGCTGCGCTGCGATGCCTAACGAATTCTTCGCGTTGCTTCCCGCCGCCGCGTGCCAGAACTCCCCGACATCACCCTCTACCTCGAAGCCCTCGACCGGCACATCGTCGGCCATCCCCTGGTACGCCTCCGCCTCTCGAACCCCTTTCTGCTCCGCTCCGTCGATCCGCCGATCGCGACAATCGTTGGTCGTACTGTACACGGTCTGCGCCGTCTGGGAAAACGCCTGGTAATACACTTCGGCGACGATCTCTTCCTCGTCATCCACCTCATGATCGCCGGCCGCCTGCGTTGGCGACCGCCTAACGGCAAGGACTCAGCCAAACTCGCCCTTGCCCGCTTCGAGTTTCCGCACGGTGTTCTGATACTCACCGAAGCCGGAACCAAGCGCCGAGCGTCGCTCACCCTCGTGCAAGGATCGGAGGCGCTTGCCGCGATCGATCGTGGTGGCCTCGAAGTACTCGACGCCACGCCGCAGGCCTTCGCCCACCAGCTGCAACGCGAGAACCACACCCTCAAGCGCTCCCTCACCGACCCGCGTCTCTTCAGTGGCATAGGGAACGCCTACTCCGACGAGATTCTTCACCGCGCGCGTCTATCGCCACTTCTTCTCACCTCTCGCATGACGGACGACGAGATCGAGCGCCTGCGATTGGCAACGGTGGCGATCCTCACCGAGTGGACGGATCGGCTGCGGGCCGACGTGGGCGACGGCTTTCCCGAGACCGTGACTGCCTTCCGCGAGGGAATGGCGGTGCATGGGCGCTACGGTCAGCCGTGTCCCGACTGTGGGGCTCCGGTGCAGCGGATACGCTACGCCGACAACGAGACCAACTACTGCGCCCGCTGCCAGAACGAGGGCCGAGTGCTTGCCGACCGCGCCCTCTCGCGCCTCCTCAAGGAGGACTTTCCTCGCACCCTGGCCGACGCCGAGTAGCGAGGAGCGTCCGCATGCCCGGTGAACGCCATCGACACGTCTCCCGTCGGGGGGCGCGATGCTGGTACGTTTCTCTCGCCCAGTTCGCTCATCCCCGGGTGCCACGCCCGAGGAGTGCGCCGACGCGCGACGCCCTTCACCGAACCCCGCTATGATGTCGTTTCTGCTCTGGCCACTCGGCGCGACCGTGGTCCTGTATATCGGGCTGACGCTCTACATGGCGACTGTGATGAAATGGGAGGACGAAGAGACGGTGGGGCTCGCCTACTACGGGCGCACGCCGGCCGGCCGCGACGCCTTCAAGAAGACCCTCCGGCGCCACGCCTCGATCCTTCGCCCGATTCTCTGGATCAACGCCCACATGGCGAAGCTCGATTTCAGGCGGGCTCGCATACAGCACGACGGGGTCTCCGCGCCCTCGGGAAGCTGCAGCACGGAATCGTTTGCCAATGCTGTGAGCCATACGCCGCGTGCCGACGACATTTTCGTGGTCACGCAGATGAAGTGCGGGACCACGTGGATGCAGCACGTCGTTTACGAAGTGCTACAACGAGGCAACGGGAACCTCGTCGACACGGGACAGGAAATGTATGCGCTCTCGCCGTGGATCGAGGGACGGAAAAGCGTGTCGATGGAAGAGGCGCCCCTCATCGGAAGCGAGCGCCCGTCACGCATCATCAAAACGCATCTGCCGGCGAAGCTGTGTCCCTATAGCGATGCCGCCAAGTACATCTACGTCGCTCGACATCCGGTGTCGTGCTTCGCCAGCTGCATCGACTTCATCGACACCAACGTGGGCGGCATGGCGCCCGCTGTTGCGGCATTCGAGGAGTGGTACACGTCGCCCGACCTGATGTGGTGGGGTACGTGGACCGACCACGTGAAAGGCTGGTGGTCGCGCGCGCAGGACAATCCGAACGTGTTGTTCGTGTACTTCGAAGACATGAAACGGGACCTGTCGGCGGTCGTACGGCAGGTCGCCGCATTCATCGGCGTCGCGCCGCTCACCGACGCCGAGGTGGCCGAAGTCGTGCGCAAGTGCAGCTTCGCATATATGCAGGAATACCAGGACAACTTCGAAATGCATCCACCGCATATTCTGCAGACCAACGCGGAACTGTTTGTGAGCGGCACGGCCGATCGTTACAAGAATGTTCCGGCTGACGTACGGCAGCGAATCGCGCAGTGGGTGGTGCGCGAGATGAGCGGGAGCGACTTTCCGCTGGCCACGGTGTATCCGGATGTCCTGGAGCGGACCTCCTGATGCGCCGCGCCGAATGCAACGGTCGCGTCATTGCGAACATCTCGCCTTCAAAGCGCACATGTGCCCTCTTGCGACCACACTAGGTCCAACTGCGCTCATGTTATGTGGTGCCCGCGTATACCCTGCTCGACCCGACCGGTAGCTGGAGGCTGTCGGGGGCGATTCGTGTGCTGGGGGGCATCAACCGTTTGCTGGACGCGCGCTCTTCCTCCTTCTCTCCGGTGCATTGCATGCATTCGTTCCGCCGAGTCATCATCGCCCTTACGCTCGTTCCGGCGCTCACTCTTCCGGCGCAGAGCTCCGAAAAGCTGGATTACGCAATGCTGGGGCGAATCCGCGAGGAAGGGATGCAGCGCTCCCAGGTGATGGATGTCATCTCCTGGCTGTCCGACGTCAACGGCCCTCGCCTAACGGGAAGCCCGGCTTTCAAGCAGTCCGGCGACTGGGCCATAGAGCGGCTCAAGAAGTGGGGAATGTCCAATGTGCACTACGAGCCGTGGGCCTTTGGACGTGGGTGGTCGCTGGAGCGCTTTAGTGCGCATCTTATCGAGCCACAGATTCAACCCCTTATCGGCTATCCCAAGGCGTGGACCCCTGGCACCGGCGGCGTCATGTCGGGCGACGTGGTGCAGGTGCTCATCAACACACCGGCCGACTTCGACCGGTATCGCGGCAAACTGAGAGGGAAAATCGTTCTTCCCCAGACGCTGCGCGAGGTGCACATGCTGGAGGGTCCGATTGTCCTCAAGATGGGCGACAAGGAGATCAAGGAAGCCGAGTCGTCGCCAATTCCTGCAGCTGGCGGTGGGCGACTCGCGCCGCCAGCGGTGTCAACAGCGCAGGTGATGAAGTTCATGGTGGATGAAGGGGTGGCCGCCGTGCTCGACCGCGGCTCCGACTCCGATTTGTCGGCTGGCGGAAGCGACCTTTCCTGGCAGACGCAGCGCACCGACGGTGGAACGATTTTCGTGGGGTCGGGCGGGGGCCGCGAGCCTAACGCGGCGCCGGTGCCGGTGCAGGTGACCCTGGCGGTGGAGCACTACAACCGGATGGTGCGCATCCTCGACAAGGGGGTCCCGGTCAAGGTGGAGCTCGACGTGCGGGTCAAGTTCCACGACGAGAGCACGCCCAATGGCTTCAACATCATCGCCGAGATTCCGGGCACTGATCCCAAGCTCAAGGACGAGATCGTGCTCATTGGCGGGCACTTCGATTCGTGGCACGCCGGCACCGGCGCCACCGACAACGCCACCGGGGCGGGGTCGATGATGGAGGCGCTGCGCATTCTCAAGGCGTTGGGCGTGCAGCCCCGCCGCACCATCCGCGTCGGACTCTGGGGTGGCGAAGAGCAGGGACTTCTGGGCTCGCGCGACTACGTAAAGAAGCACATTGCCGATGGCGCGACGCTCATGCCCGAGCACGCCAAGCATTCCGCCTACTTCAACATCGACAACGGCACCGGCCGCATCCGCGGTGTGTGGATGCAGCAGAACTTTGGGGTGCAGCCCATTTTTCAGCAGTGGATTACCCCGCTCAGGGACTTGGGTGTTACCACGCTCGGGCCGCGCTCGGTGGCAAGCACCGATCACTCGTCGTTCGACGCGGTGGGCATTCCCGGTTTCCAGTTCATGCAAGAGCGATTGGAGTACAATTCCCGGACGCACCACTCCAACATGGATGTGGTGGACCGGGTGCAGCGCGAGGACATGATGCAGATGGCGACGGTGGTGGCCTGGTTTGCGTACAACGCGTCGATGCGCGACGAGAAGCTTCCGCGGAAGGCGATGCCGGCGGCGAAGGTGGCGCAGTAGATGGCGCGCCTGCGCGCGTTGTGCACCATCACGCCGGTGCTCCCCGGAGCCGAACTGATCGAACAGGGAATTGCGGACCTCGCGCGCGGTGCCGTCACCATAGAATCGCTTCTGGTATCTATCGGCGCGCCTCGCCTTCGTGCACTACACTGGGATCTCCCCGCAACACTGCCGAACGCCGAGGAGCGGCTCCACGCGATGCTCTACGCATCTCATGAAGACGGCGCGCACAGTCGATACAACGCCCTGGTGCGACGACTCGTCAGCTTTCAGCGAGCGGCGGCGTGCGCGAGGTAGCCGACCGCGGGAGCGATTACGCCTGAACGTGGAAGTGGCATCGCCCGGTCAGTTCATTCCGGTGCCCGAAGGGTGGGAGGAGCGCAGTCGCTTTATTCGCACTATCGGGAACGCGATGTTTTTTCATTACGATCTGTATGCACAGGCGCTGGCAAAGGTCGAGCGCGGACATGCACGAGACCTTGCGGACATCCGCGCCATGCTGGACCGCGGACTGGTCGAAGCGGGGAGGGCACGCGAATACTTTCAGCGTATTGAGCCAGCGCTCTACCGGTTCCCGGCAATTGACCCGCCGACGTTCAAGCGCGCAGTTGACGCAATGTTTCCGCTGTGAGCGACGCGATCGCACGGCGGCTCGCCGTGGCGACCGCGCGTAGATTGACGGTCCACCCTCTCGGTGCACAATGACTCTTCCGCCCCCTCCCGGCACACTCACCCCACGCCCCATCGACGCCGGCGTCCGCATCGGCCACGTCCATCTCAAGGTGGCCGACCTCCAGCGCGCGCTCGATTTCTACTGCGGAGTCCTGGGATTCGAACTCCAACAGATGCTCGGCGACCAGGCTGCCTTCATTTCGGCCGGCGGCTATCACCACCACATCGGGCTCAACACGTGGGAGAGCCGGGGCGGGACGGCACCACCATCGGGGACCACGGGTCTGTATCACACGGCGATTCTCTATCCCACACGCGCCGCGTTAGGCGATGCGCTCAAACGGCTCATGGCGGCGAATATCGAGCTCGACGGGGCGAACGACCACGGGGTGAGTGAAGCACTGTATCTGCGCGACCCCGACGACAATGGCGTCGAACTCTACTGGGATCGCCCGGTGAGCGAGTGGCCGCGTGATGCGACCGGGACGCTCGCCATGGGAACGCAGCGGCTCGATCTGCGCCAGGTGCTCGCTGCTGCGGACGGCTGAGGGTACAGGCGACATGGCCCGACTTCCCGTCGTTGCGTTCGAGGTGGCCAATGGCGGCGCCTATAGCGAATACCGTAACGCCATTGTGTCGGCGTTGCGTCAGCTGGAGCGGGAGAGCACTGCCTACTGGAACGCGCTGCCCATCGACGAGTTTCTGGCCCCGTTAGGCAGTGGCTGGTCACCGGGAGAAAACGTGCGGCACCTGACCACGTCGGTGAACGGTGTGGCGCGCGCGATGCGACTGCCGCGCGTGGTGCCGCGGCTGTTATTCGGCCTGGCGCGCACCCCGTCGCGCACCTTCGGCGAGGTGCGCGCCGCGTACCACCAAGTGCTTCGGGCGGGCGGGCGCGCGGGTCGCTATGCACCAACCCGTGTGGAGATTACTGGCGACCGCGAACACTATCGGCGCAACCTGATGCAGCGCCATCAAAAGGCGATTGCCGATCTCTGCACGCGCGTGTTGGAGTGGGACGAAAGTGCACTCGACCGATACCGGCTCCCGCATCCGCTGATGGGCAAACTCACGGTGCGTGAGATGTTGCTCTTCACGCTGTATCACAACCAGCATCACGTACTGGTGGTCGCTCGACGGCGCGGAGAGCTTACGTCGGAGGAGACGCCGTTACACTGAGAGCGATGTGCCCTCACTTCAGAATGATTCGGCCGGGAATTGCATGATGACGTCCGATCCCGCCGTCATGGACGCATATAGCGAGAGCGTAGTGGGAAGGAGACGCTGAAAGTAGAAGCGCGCGGTGAGCACTTTGGCTTCGTAGTAGGCGGGTGGGAATATCCCGCCAGTCGACAGACGCTCGTGCGCCACCCGGGCGGTGCGAAGCCACTGGTGACCTAACGCGACGTAGCCGAAGATATTCAGGTAGTCGTTGGCGGCCGCGCCCAGATCATCCGGATTCCGTGACGCGCGCTGGGCAATCCATTCAGTGGCCTGGGTGAGGGTGCCAGCCGCGGTAGTAAGGGCCGCCACGCAGTCGGCCAGTTCGGGCACCGCCGCCGCTGCGGTTATCTCCCGTGTTACTTCGGTCGCGTAGCGCGTCATCAGGCGTCCATTCCCGTCGGACAGCTTGCGTCCCACGAGGTCGAGGGCCTGGATGTGATTGGTGCCCTCGTAGATCATACCGATGCGGGCGTCGCGCACGAACTGCTCCATCCCGTATTCGCGGATGTAGCCGTGCCCGCCCAGGGTCTGCAACCCGAGATTGGTGCTGGCGAACCCCATGTCCGTAAAGAACGACTTGATGATCGGCGTGAGCAGCGCCACCAGGTCGGCTGCTTCGGCCCGCTTGTCTTCGGACGGGTCGCGGAACTCCTGGTCGATGAGCATGCCGGTCCAGGTGGCAAGCGCGCGTGCGCCTTCAACAAAGGCCCGCATGCTCAGCAGGGCGCGTCGGGTCTCGGCGTGCACGATGATCGGGTCGGCGGGGCCGTCCGGATTCTTTACCCCGGACAACGAGCGTCCCTGCAGCCGCTCGCGCGCGTAGATCACGGCGTTGTTGTACGAGTTGTCGGCCAGCCCCAACCCCTGGACGCCGACCCCGAGCCGAGCCGAGTTCATCATGGTGAACATGGCGCGCATTCCCTTTCCTGCTTCGCCTACCAGGTAGCCCACCGCACCATCGAAGTTGAGGACGCAGGTGGCCGACCCCTTGATTCCCATCTTGTGTTCGATGGAGCCGCAGGAGACGCTGTTGCGCGCACCTAACGACCCGTCGGCATTGGGGATGAACTTGGGAATCAGAAACATCGAGATACCGCGCGTACCGGCGGCTGCTCCGGGAAGTTTGGCCAACACGAGGTGGATGATGTTCTCGGCCAGATCGTGTTCGCCCGCACTGATGAAGATCTTCTGCCCCGTTACGCGATAGGTCCCGTCATCGAGTTGTTGCGCTTTGGTAGTGATGATTCCCAGGTCGGTCCCGGCGTGCGCCTCGGTGAGGCACATGGTTCCCGCCCATTGTCCGCTTGCCAGCCGCGGGAGGTATAAGGCCTTCTGATCTTCGATGCCGTGGGCGTGGATCGCTTCGTACGCGCCTTGCGACAGCCCCGGATACATGGCGAAGGAGAGATTGGCGCCGACCACCATTTCGTCCACCACGAAGCGCAACGTCAGGGGAAGACCCTGACCACCGTGTTCGGGATCGCAGGCGAGGCCGATCCACCCGCCATCGGCGTACGCCTTGAATGCCTCCTTGAATCCTTTGGGAGTTCGCACTACGCCATTCTCCCAAGTGCAACCCTCAGCGTCGCCCGAGGCATTGAGCGGCGAGAGAACTTCCTCGCAGAACTTGCCCGCTTCCTCGATCACGGAGATCATGAGGCCGGGCGATACATCGGCGTACTCTTTGTAGGCCGTGAGCTGTGAAGCATCGTACAGCTCGGTGAGGATGAACCGGAAGTCTTCGACTGGAGCGCGATACGTCGGCATGAACACAACCTGTGAGCGAGCGTGTGGAGGAGCGTGTGGACGAGCCGGTGGACGAGCCGGTGGACGAGCCGGTGGACGAGCCGGTGGACGAGCCTGTGGACGAGCCTGTGGACGAGCGTGTGAGCCAGCCTGTGAGCACACGAGGCTCTCGCAAAATAGTGCGGCTCGTCTATTTCCGCGCCGGATACGCGTCACCATCGGCGCCCTTTGCACGATCAGCGCCTGCATTCAGTCCCCAGTTCCCTCTGCGGGCGGCACCCTGTCCGAGCGTCTCGGACGGATCGAAACGCAGTACGGCGACGCGCGGGAACTCTACTTCCAGATCTACGTCACCGACGCCCAAGGCGCCGAGCGGAATGCGCGGGGCCAGTCGCTGACCGAGATGCGACGCGCCCATCTCGCCCTTCGCACTCGACTGCTCGAGTCGCTCGACGCCGTGGATTCGACGCGATACAGCAGCGGCGACAGGAGGGCCATCCGTACCATGCGCCGACAGTTGAGCGAGTCGGCATCTATCGAGACGCCGGCGGTGATTACGAATGCCGGAGGTGCCGGAGTCGGGGAGCTGCGGGACCGGTGCTCGTACCAGGCACGGGCGCTCACCGTGGGTGACAGCGCGCTCGAGCACCTCTCGGCGCGAATCTACGAGTGTTACGGAGCGGCCGCCCGTCGGGTGGTGACTCCAACCGATACCAGTGACCGGCTCTCCGTGCTCGCTCGCATCGGGAACGAAGCATCGCCCGAGAAGCGGGAGGCGCTCTGGCGTTCCCTCGCCCCCATCTGGCGGTCGGTGAATGGCGACGGGTCGCCCTCCAGCCCCTATCGCACCATGCTCTCTCTCGCCGCCAAGAAACAGGTTCCGGGTCCGTCCTCCATAGATCAGGCGGCCCGCTCGTTAGGGTTGGAGCCGACACAGACCGAGTCGACCCTCGTGCGCGTACTGCGTGCGTGGCGAGACCATACCCCCACGCTGTTGGTCGAACCGTGGGACTGGTTTTATCAGAACAACGCGGTCAGTCGCCTCTTTTCGCAGCGTATGAGTCGAGATGCGCTGCGGGAGATCAACGACAGGTTTTACCGCGACCAGGGGGCAGACCCCGGACCGCTCAATGTTCGGTACGATCTGGAGCCGCGCGAGGGGAAGACCCCAGTCGCCTTCACACAATTCGGGAAGCCAGCCCGTCTGCGCACCGGTCGTTATGGCGAGAGCGAGGCGTGGGTCTTCGCCACCTACCGCAGCGGAGGGTTTGACAACCTCGTGGAGTTGCTGCACGAGACGGGTCACGCGATTCATGTCAGCGCGGTCGCCACCCGTCCCGCCTACGCCGACTGGCCGGACAGCGATCCCTTCACCGAGGCGTTAGGCGACCTGTTGGCCATGGACGCGTACGAGCCGGAGTGGCAGAAGCGCTACCTCGGCGGAGCGGCGACGCTGGCGGAGTCGTTGCGGGCCAAATATGCGTCGATCGCGATGGACGTGGCCTGGGCGCTCTTCGAGCTGCGCATGCTGCGCGCTCCGGGCAGTGACCCTAACGACGAATGGACGACCATCACGCGCGAATACCTGCACATCGTGCCGCATCCCGAACTGAGCTGGTGGGCGCAGCGTGGGCAGTTGGTAAACGCGCCGGGATACATGATGAACTACGCGCTCGGCGCAATGATCACCGCTCAGCTCCGCGAGCGGGTGCGTGAGGGACGGGGTCCCTTTTCCCGCCCCGACAAAGGAATGTACGACTGGCTGGGCGACCGGCTGTACAAATGGGGATTGGAGCGCACGACGCGCGAAGTACTGCGCGATTTCCTTGGCGAGCCGTTAGGTGCTGATGCGCTGATTGCCGATATCGGACGGCTGATGTTGCGGTAGCGAGCCGCCGCTGTATTCCCTTGCAGCGACCTATTAGCGACCTATTAGCGACCTATTAGCGACCTATTAGCGACCTATTAGCGACCTATTAGCGACCTATTAGCGACCGATTGGCGACCTATTGGCGACCTAATAGCGGCATCATAGCGACACAACATCACCGTGGCCATCGCAAAGCCAAGCAGCGCAGCCGTAGTCCATCACTACGTGAGTCCGAGCTTTTCCTTCACCATTCTGGCAATCCTTGAC
>ENA-ORBV01011308-ORBV01011308.1-microbial-mat-metagenome-genome-assembly--contig:-NODE-11308-length-14061-cov-3.602617_pt1 | contig 14061 bp, 25 predicted proteins | sample MGYA00237777_ERZ505514 | MGnify/ENA primary metagenome ERZ505514 (study PRJEB26160, sample SAMN06269048) | microbial mat metagenome | isolation source: Oligotrophic lake microbial mat | place...
GTGTGTGTGTGTGTGTGTGTGTGTGTGTGTGTGTGTGTGTGTGTGTGTGTGCGCGTGTGTGTGTGTGTGTGTGTTTCTGACGGGTCATGCTGTAATCCGATCTCTGCTGCTCAGCACTTCGCCGCCACCTGCGACGACAAGGAGGTCGCTGATCGATTCAAGGGCATCTGCCGCGTAGAGAACATTGATATCATCACCATCGCACGCATCGCTCGCTCTTATAACGGCAAGCCCTTCCTCACTAGACCACAGCACCAGTTCTTCAAGGTGCGTGCTATCCTCCTGGTTACGCCATCCTGCAGAGCGGTACTCATGTCGCTCGCGTTGTCATGCTCAGGGACCCAATTATCTGGAGGCATTCGTTGACGTGCATCAATTCGCTTATCTGCCTCGATGGGCGTTGCATTCCTATGTGGCCCCTATCCTGGACCAGATGATCGCTGACATCGCGTTCGTCATCGAGGCCCGCGCCGAGGAAGAGATGCCGGAGCAGATTCTGGGGGCACTGCGGTTCCGCAATCTCAGCTACAGCACCGCTCTGGACCTGTCTGACCTGCTCAATCATCATGCACGCAATCGCTCGTTCTCCACGCTGGTGCAGCACGACCAGACCAAGTAAATGGCTCTATCCCTTCCTTGGCCCTGAGGTGACCGGGCCTTGCGGGCTATCGTCTAATTTATCTTCTGCGTATCCTAATATGCGCTATTTGGTGCGGCTGATCGTCTGTCCGATATGGTTATGGCTTCGTACTGTAGCAGCGCTCGTCATCGTACACATTAGATTATATAACGTTGACATTCTGACAACAGATCGTCTCATCGATCAGAATGCGGATTCCGCCAACGCATTTTCAGCATGGTGACAGCACCCGGCAGCAGTTTGCGGTGTGATGGCGTTTTCTCAGGTTCGATATACTGAGCTGGGCTCCTTCACCAACATCTACAGCTATGCCAAATTCCTGCACTATGGTGACGCCAGCTCAAGCGGCGTCTCGCCTGCTGATGCCAGCAGTTCGAGCCCGAGCACTAGTACTGAGGCGCAGGTGCTCAGATGGCATCTGCTGATTGGCACGCAGAAGCAGGTGTTTATCATTGGGCCTGATACCGCCAGTCAAGCGGTGCCGCTGCGCCTCGCTGAGTTACCAGGTACAGCCTATGTTGTTCCTGATGTAATCGAGGCGAGGCGGGCGGTTATACAGTGTGCGTGTTGATATCGGGCTTCAGAGGACGCTGAGATTATTTCCGTGGATGCCTTCAACAATCCCGGCGAAGCACCCATGTTTGGCATCACCTACTTGCAGGTATGTCCTACATGACTGTGTGGTATCACGGCGCATCGCTCTAATTCGGCACTGCGTTTCGATGCCAGAACCTGCTGGCTTCATCTCTCTCAGGGGTCAAATCATTCTTCAATATTTATGGCTCGCGTAGCGCCGCGGAGGCGTCCATTGACGCTATTGCAGGTGAGTTCAGTGCCTCAGCTGCCGTGGCCCTGCTGTAAAAGCTTACTGTTTCTACTTGATCTCGCAGCCGACTGCGTGCGGTTGGAGCTGTCATTCACACCCTTCGGGCTGACGCATTCCATGTATGTGACAAAGATGCTCGCCGCCGCTGCTGCTCGTTATCACTCCGCTCTTGTTCATTGCTTTGTATGTCGGCTGGCAGGGCGACCACGTACGGTATGCAGCGATTTGACTTTCTGCTCTGCGGTCAAGACAAGCTGGTGCACGTGTATCGACAGGTCGGTGAGGTGGCGGGGGCGGCAGTGCAGTCCAGTACCGTTGTAGCAAGCGTTGGTGGGGGTTTGAGTGGCTCTTCTTGATTGGTCGGTGGTTCACAGAAAAAGAGCGGTCTGTTCTTTGAGATCGAGCGTGACAAAGAGCACACGCGGTATCCGTTCCCGGAGTTGACGGGGCTGCCCTCCAGGTGAGGTTCAGGCGATGACCCGTGTCACTCGAGGTGCATGTTGCTGATCAACCCTGCCTGTCGCTGCTGCAGCATCATTCGCCTGGACGTGCAGTATGTCCCCACTGAGAATGCTCGCCTGGTTGTAGCCGGTTGTCAGGACGGCTCCGTCATCGTGTCTCACACTCCGTTGAGTACGTCCTGTGATGCCCTGCTCATTTGTTAAGCCTGCTTGATCTGACCCTGTTGTCTTCAACTCGCCGCTGCCGTGCCCAGCCACCTATGGCGCTTACCACTCCAGGGTAATGCAGCGCTATGTGGACGGCGCGGTGTCAGCGGTCAGGCTGTTTGCCCCGTCCATCCATGATCCAGACCACGGCCTGCCGGTGCTGCTCTCGCAGAAGTGTAAGCTTATTCTGTATCCGAACTTGTTCCCTTGTGCCTGCCTGTTGACCACGCTGCACTTGGTATTAACCTCTTTCAGACGGTCCTCGCAAGCGCAAAGCGGCTCAGCCGCTGGTGGCTGGCCCAGCGACCAGCACGGCTGATGCAGCGGTATGGGAATTGAATGTGGTGCATGAGTATATCATGCACGTGTGGTATCATACCTGTGCAATACGTGATATCTGTTGTCATATGTTGTTCTGTTGGTATGCGCTCAGGACTCGTCATCTGGAGTCTCGCATGCCTCAAACAGCCGCAAGCCGGAGCTGGCTGGCAGTACGTGTCCTGCACTGCCCTGCCCTCCTGTCACCTTTGATTAACGTACACTGCTTGCACACGGTACATGGCAGGTGCTAGGAAAGGCGCCCCTCGCGGGTCCGCGTCAGGAGCGGAGAGCAAAGCCGCTTCATCCACCGCGCCAATTGCCTCCTCGCAAGCAGCCCCGACTTCAGCGCTCACGAACTCTGCGACGTCGCTGGACGGTGTGCTGCAGCGTGCAGGTGTTGCTTGGAAGGAGACACAGGATGCCCTCAAGGGCACCATTGCTAAACGCGAGATCGGGATCGGCGCTGTTGCTGTGACACCTCAGCACGTTGAATGTGACCTGATCGTAGGAAGCTCCATCGGTTATGCGTCCTTGTATAGGTAACTGCTGCTTATCTGGATCCGGCATGCTACCATGAGTGTAACCTTTCTCGTACATGGTCAGGGACGTCATCGCTGCTGGACTGGAGCAAGAGATGAGGCTGCCGCACGCCGACACTTGTGATAGTGTGCTAGCTGTGCATGCAGCGGACCTGACACTGGATGGATGCAACGAGGTGCGAACATCACCGCATCATGCGGCAGGCACACCGCTCTGTAATCGTGAACACGCTTGCAGGTGCTGCTGGGAACCTATGGTCGAAAAGTGCTTGCATATCAAGTCTCTGGCGCTGTGGACGGGTCGGCCGCTGATATGAAACCTGCCTCTACCGATGCGACCGTGGAGCAGGAGGAAGATCCCCCAGTGCTGCTTTGGCAGGGCGACTTTCCCGGGCCCGTGCATGTGAGTGCTGCTGAGCTGGCGTCGCTTGATAGTGTGCTCTAACATGGATGCTGCTAGGCCATCGATACCGTGGATCTGGACGATGACGGCATTGACGAGCTGATCGTGGTGTCGATGAAGGGTGTGTCAGTGCTTCAGGTAGATAGTTGCTTCATCATCATGCATGCTGCCTCAAGGGACTAGTACTCACCTCGATCGCTGCAGCTGCACTGTGCTGCTCTAGCCAACGTTCTCTCGTGCCCTTGACCGATTGCGGTTGACATCAGAAGTGTTAGATGACATATTGCGTCTGGAGGAGCGCTTGTCTGAGGGCACAAAGCAACAGCGTCACGCCAGCCGAGCTAGCGCCAGCGCCCAAGCCACCGTCAAGACCGTTCGAGACACCTCGTGATCACCGCTGGGATTCCGCTTGCTGGCTCGGCGTCCACGACTAAACACCATCTTTTGCTTCTTGATTCCCAAAATCACAAACGACTCATTGCCTCACAATGACTTCATACGACGATTTAGCTTTCTCTGGCGTTCAGTCGCAGCGGCCCGTTCTCACATTTCGATGCGCTCTGTGCAACCAGAACTTTCAAGGCACTTGTTTTCCTGTGTATCTTATGCGGGCCAACGGCGAAACTGAACGTATGTTGTTACCGAATACAGCGCCCGCATCCCGTGGAGGTGCCGCGACCAGCAATGCGAGCGCCGAGTGCCCTTCTTGCGGTCATGTCGCATCTGCTGTAACCAATGGCCCCGCCAGCACCAGCGCTGCATCCACAGCGCCTAACCCCGCAGAACCCAACGTACACGTTGCGGCTTCGTGAGTCAGCCTTGGACAGCTGATCATAAGTCGCTGCCTGTCTGTCTGGTGTGTTGCAGATCGACGCTCTGCGTGCGCTCCTGTCAAGCATGATGGTGTTCACAGACGTGTCCCCAGAAGCGGATTCTCTGGAGTCATTAGGTGGGGGTTCTCAGCTGCACCAAGCCATGATGAGGGCACAGCGAGGAGTGAATATCGATGAGTTAATGCAACGCATGTTGACTAGGTTTGTACTTGATCTATTCTACCAATGCGTCTGTTGCGACTAATACCGCTCGGCTGACCTGTGCAGCGATGGCCCCGCGCGACCTGCATCCGCCAAGTTTATTGCGTCACTACAGTCGCGACACCTCACTTCAGGTAGGGGGCTGCATACTGTATCACTTGCGTGCCGCTTTCCGAATGATGCGCTGGGCTGGCATAGCGGATTTCGTGCAGTGCATCGCGGAGCTACCAGACTTCAAGAAGGAGGTCGGAGTTGTGCCCGCTGATTTCGGACCTTCGCTTGTCAACATGCATCGTCAGGCATGTGTGACAGATGTTGAGTATTCTTGGCATTAGTGCAGCTATGCAGTCCTTATCGTGACAGCCTGTCGCTTGCTGATTGCTCTCATGAATCCAGGATAGCGTCACTTCTCAAGTTCATGTTTCAGCACGGTTAATCGTAGCTGAGCCGTTTGATGGTATGGCGTTCGCGATCGGCCGCGCGATATAGCATGCTGCCCTCACGTGCGTGTTTCGTGACAGGGCGCACTCCTTTTGCAAATGCCCATGAGATGAAAGGATCGGTCGTTCTTATGACGCGCGGCACCGTGAGCTTTGCATATAAGGTAGGGTGTTTGCGTATTGAGATCAAGCCAGCGCGCGTACTGAGTCACATCGCGTTGCCCCGTTAGACCCGTGCGGCAGCGCAGGCTGGAGCTGTGGCTGTGGTCATCATTCAAACAGACGATACCTGGCCATACGTTATGACCGATTCATCCGGCGCCAAAGATATTGTAACTCACTTGTCAAGTCTTGTGCCGGGCGTGTGTTACATTTGTGGTTGTCATGTTGATGTGTTGGTTAGACTATTCCAGCTGTAATGGTATCCAAACGCGATGGTGAGACCCTCAATCAAGTCTTGACGACTGCAACAAAACACTCGTTTCTGAAAATCACTCTGAATTTAAGCACAAGAGGTATGTCGATCTGTCCCGTTGCGCATTCTCAAATGGCCCGCATCTATCATCCGTACCAGACATTTGGTTGCTTGGAATAACCAACTGTGTCGTGTGTGATGACGTCGTAGACCGTAAGCTCTCGTGCCCGATCTGCCGGGAGGACTACGAAGCGCGAAGTGAGGCTGTCCGCCTGCCGTGCCTCCATTATTTTTGCAAGGACTGCATCACACCCTGGCTGTCGAAGGTTGCTCTTATTCTGTTGGTCGGTGTTGATTCGCATACTGATCTGTCTGTTGGCCTCTGGTTGGACTATGTCGCAGAGAAGCACGTGTCCGGTATGCCGGTACTCCATGCCAGCGGAGGACATGAGCGACAAGCAGAGCAAGCAGACAATAGCCAATCAACAGCATCTGGAACGTTCCATGTTCTCTTGAGCAGCTTCGCTGGCTATGTATTGTTTGTGATATCTTAGGCATCATAGTGCAATGTGACTCCCGATAGTTTTTCTGCGATGCGCCATACAAGCTCAATCAACTTCAATGCAACGTACGAAGAAGTAGTCGTTGTTATGGTAAAAAGAGTCCGTAGTAGCAGAATCAAGGGTTGGGGTGTGTCCGCTAATCATGGTTTCGTGAGCAAGAAAAATCTCAGGATCATTCTGGGCCGGGCAAATAGGCGTCAACATCCTGAGCTGTGATGTGCACTATAGGTTCGGAGTTCTGAGACTCAACTTGAAATCGTCGAAGCTGGTATGCCTCTATTCTTGAACTTCTCAGATTGTTCACGTCCTTCAATGCGAACAATATGTCTATCGGAAGCAGCTATATGCCTACGTAACACTGTGACATATGTGTGCTGTGCACGTACATGCAGACTGTGCCGTTTGGAGTTCAGAAAGCGTTTTGGAAAAAACGTGTTGCAGCTGCTTATGGACCTAGTGATATTGATCATACGCGCTTTCGATTCGGAACGATTTGCGTATAGACTGAATATAGTTTGCATTCGACGGCGCGCTTGCCAATTGGCGCTTGCATGCAGCGCTCCGGAATCGTACGTGACAAGTTAGTTCCAACACGAACTGGCGGCTGTGTGTGCACTGTGTATCAATTGCATATCGTGGCCAATTAAGCTAAGGCGGTTGGTTTGCGTCGACATCGTCTAAACAAATGCGCTGATCCCCGTGAACGACTACAAGTGCATTGACTGCTGTTGCACCTGCTTAATTACGTACGTTCGATGATAGGTACCAAGGGTAAAGAATCTGTCCAGTGTTACCTTATCAAACACAAGCAGGATGGACCGCCACAAGCTCAAGTGGACATCTCTAGTGACCAGGCACCACGGCTACGACTCGAAAGCCAGCGCGGCTGTGTTGACAGTACTCGCTCTGATGTGGCTTATGTACCGGCCTGTTTCAGTTGTTGCGCAAGTATGCGCCCTTGGAAGTTGCAAAAACGGCAACCAATGTATTCTGTGTGCTGCTGGTACGTGTACGAGCATGCATATTTCAGCTAGCGAGTTCGTCGGGTGATGATGTGTCCTCTGCTGAGCAGGCAAATTCGGGAATACCTCCCTTCTGTGCCCTTGTCCCGACTGTCCGGAAGGACGATACACAGATGTTCAGAAGTAAGTGGCTTCCAAACGCGAAATATTTGGGTTGTTTTGCGTGCCATCCAATTCACATGTACACCGCTACGCGTGCTCATGCGCGCAGCTCAACGCGGTGTACGCTGTGCGAAGCTGGCACAGCGCAGCCAAGCAAAGGTCAGCAATCATGTGCGATGTGTGGCCCAGGTAACGTAATGAAATGATCGGTGAATGCGATCGCTTCCACAAAATGCTCAGTGTGTATCTGGTCGTCGTCAGGAACATATGCTCCGTTCCCGGGCACGCGGGCTTGTCTTTCCTGTGCTGCGGGCAAGTACTCAAACGTGGACCTATACCCTTCTTCATGCAATGACTGCGATATCAACTTCAGCTCAGCTCAGCAGTCTTTGACATGCACGCCGTGTTCAATGGGAAACAGTACCAATGGTCAGGCAGCGCAAAGTTCTTGTACCTCCTGTAGCTCAGGTAGATGTTGCCCCGTGTGAGGTTTTAAACTGCGGAGTCCTCATGAGACCCATAGTTCGGATGATTCTTGACGAGTGAGTTTGTGCGTATGCACGCATGTATACGTAGGCAACACGTTTGCCCCTGGATTTTCTTGCGAACCATGCAAAGCTGGATATTCGAACGTTCTGCCGAACTGTTTGAAAGGTCAAGTACTGATGGCGATTCGGTCATATATTGGCTCCTTAGAACTGCTTTGCTTATTGTATCGGGTTTATTTTGCAGATTTTGTGGCCAAAGTTGCACCTAGCTACGTGCCCCGAGTTCCCTCAGACGACAGTACGTTAATTTACCAGATGGGTGTTGTTCCAGACTGATCACGATACTTACTCACGACTCGTGTCTACCAATCACGCAGCAACATACCAGTCAGGAAATTTCGACGTCTTGAGTTTTTCCAACTCCCTGCAAAGCGTACAGCCTAGTGTGATCAAAATGGTTGTCGACCGCGTTAATCCGCCACATATATCCATTCACGGAGATGGGGACGTGAACGTCACGCTGGTTTTATACGGTGTTTCTGATCGCAACTTGCCGTCGCGAAATATCTTCGTCCGTTGGGGTTCCAATCGGAATGCGGTTCCGACGTTTGATGACTACGACCCCAACATTGAGCGGCCACCCTCAGCATATCGGTTCGATGATGGAATATCACCTGCGGCACCATCGGGACTGCAGTCCACGATTGTTTTTTCGCATCAGCGGAGAGTTGTGCCAGGAGACAAGTTCATTGTCGGGATAATACCGAGGGATTACCAAGGAGTAAGCCTGCAAACGTTTCAAAACTCAATGCTGTTGATCTCTTTCGTGCAGCGAGGTAACTAAGATGCTTTGGGCTGCATGCATGCACACCCGCCTAGCGCAATACCTCGGTTTGCTGACACAGATGTCTGTGACCGTATCAGGTGCGCCGACTTTGCTGAACTACGACCTGATATTCAAGAAGAACACGTTGGTGACGCTCAAGCGAGGCACACCGGTGTTCGATGAGCCCACAAATCAAGGTATCTTCCGTTCTGTACAAACTCTGGCAATAGTGCACGTAATGGTGCAACTGCATGTGAACACAATGTTGCGCTCAGGTGGACTTGCAGCATCTTACCTCATTGACCCACCGTTACCTGCGACGATGGCTTTCAATCGTACATGTACGTTGTCCGAACTTTGAACTTGTGCGTGATGCGATCATTTACTTGATTTGCCGCATTTGTTTGTTGAATCGTGCAATCAGCTGGCACAATCACCGGCACTCCAGTGGAGCTGTCCTCCTCCGTGCAGTACACGATATGGGCGATTAACGACCGAGGCAACACCTCGATGACAGTTTCCGTGCAGATTATTGATGGTAACCGTTTCAAGTTAGGGCATATATGGGCAGTGGTACTCATTTAAACGCAATTTGTGCCCTGCAGACGTCATATCTCACTTGAGAATGGCATCCACCCACGTGGTCACACTCAATCCTGCACTGCTCAGTCCCATCTATGGGCCAGGGTAGGACATCCACCTGCATCATCGACAGCGACCGGTGCTCATTCGGTTGCTTGCATCATGTGACAGATTCTCCACTTCGTTTTCAATTTCACCAGACACTCTACCAACTGGGCTGTACTTTTCGCCCACCACAGGTAGATGTCTAGTCGGCCTGTATATCAAAATACCTTCATTGGCTTCAACAATTACGATAGATATCTGACCATGTTTGGTGGATGATCTCAAGGAGAAATATACGGCACCGCTGCGCGCGGTATGCAAGGGCGCAGTGGCGACACTTCGTACATCATCACTGCAACTAATCAGCTGGGCTCCTTCTCATCAGCGCCATTCCAAATTACAATCTCAGCAGCTGGTAAGTTGTAGTTGACCGTGTGTCACTGCCACTGTACACATGTTGCGCCTCGTCCTGCATTCGGTTGTAGAGCATCCTGTAGACTACTGTGGAAATCAGAACCCATGCTTGCATCGAGGGGCGTGCTCTGGATCTGCATTGAATGAGACCTGGAGATGTGCTTGCGTGCAAGGAGCCTGGAGTGGTGAAGTATGCGAAATTCCAGGCTGCACACTGCGTCCTGGTAGCCTGCGATTCAGCAATGAAGGCTACGTGGACCATGGTACCGTATTCGATCCGAACACAAACCGCACCATTCCACGCCACGTTGAGCTCTTTCTGCGCGGCGTGTCCGGTGGGGAGCTAATCTCTTTTCGAGTCACCGTTGGTGCTCCGACTGACGAGCGAGCCCGAGTGCCTGTGACCATCATTCCTTCAGAGCAGCTGCTTGTGACATACAGCAACATGTACCTCCAAGCCGCAGTGTGTGCGTCGCCGAGTGCCCAACTCGTGGATCCACAGCAGTGGCTGTATGAGGTCTCTTGCACGATGCCTGAAGGGGCTGGAGGTCATGGGCACCTGGACGTGTCGGTCGGGCAGCTGAACTGCTCGTCTGTTCCGGGAGAGATTCCTGATGAGCTCAGCTATGCGCTGCCAGTGTTTACAGCAAACACAACCAGAACGATTGACTTTCGCGACAACATTGCAGGCTACGCTACTCCTGGAAGCGTGGTAGCGCGCACAGAATTTGGTGAAGAGATATGTTTTGATGTGGAACATATTCCTTCAGCAGCTGTGCTCGCTCCGGTCGGAGGACTGGCTGCCGTGGTCAACATCACATACGGATCCGTGGTGAACGCCACCGATGGCACCGGTCTAGACGTGATCGGTTTTCCGTGCGCTTTTCTGCCGGAAAACAGCACCGTCAACACTCTATGCTGCCGCACCACTCCCAGGAGTACAGGCACAAAGCTTCTTTTCGGTCTTCGAGTGACCGGACTGCTAGCGGTGGTGCCTCCGGACCGGTACTCGAACCCTGTTTCCCCCACCATCCGGGCTGCTAGAGGGTGTCGTTCAGACGATGTCGAAATTGCCAGAGAGTGCCCCGCAAGGTACACTGTTTAATCGCTTCCGTTTTTGCACGAGAGAGGCAGGTTCACGTGTGTGGATGCACTGCTGTGCGCAGAGGTGGTGTTCTGATCACTATCTCGGGGGATGATTTCGTCGCAACCGAGCCTGGCAGAACTGTGTTCTTCGTGGGCGGTAAGCGTGGCAGCTTGTGCACGCGGTTCGGATTCCAAATTACTGTTGCAGTGAGCATTGCTATTGACACGGTGTTCATCACATACTATAGGCAGAGTGTGTGGCAATGTTCGATTTCTCGAAGCCGGGCTGGTGTCTTGCGTGCTGCCCCCTGGCCTTGGATTTCAGGTTTGCTTCTGCATGCGAAGACCAATCATTGCAATCACCGCATTGATTGCTCGTGCCATCATCTAACATGCTTGACGCTTTCAGGAGGTGCAGGCGGAACAGCAGAAAGACGGCGTCAGAAGAGTATCCGCTCTCACGCGCCTTGTATCCTATCAGCGCCCCATCATCCATTCCCTGACTGGTACCAACACCTGCCATATACACCCGGCTCAGTTGTGATCACTAACGCTTTGACCGCGCCGTAACCAGGATGTGTAAACTCTACCAATGCCTCTAGACTGGAGGGTTGCGAACGCTCGGGCGGACATGTCATCACCGTTTTTGGTATGTTGACAGTACAGACGCTCGGTGCATCGCGAGTGCTCCGAGTGACGTTCATGCTGCTATAGGGGAAAATTTCGGGGAGAATCTGGCCCAAGTCATGATAGGCGGTGATGATTGTTCAAACGTGACGCATGGTCCAGGCAGTCTGGCGCAATCGATGCTGACCTGCACCTTGAAGCAGGGATATAAGCTGGATGTATCGGTGGTGGTGAGTACATGATTCATTCAATGCAACACCAGTCGCTGACCTGTCCAGTGTGAGATGCATCGGCTGACATTTCTGCGCTGAGACAATGCTATTAAACTCCATATTGCCATCCGAACAGGTATTCCAGCTGAACGGTCAGCTCTCTTCCTCTGCGCACAAAGTGTCCTTTGCGCAATGCCCACCCGGCACCTTTCAGAATGGCTCAGAGGTTGAGTGTGCACCTTGCGGTCCAGGTACTGTTGCTGATGTCATCCATGCCAGCTTCACCACCGATGTTGAAGGTTACAAACAATGGCCTTTTTGTCAATCATTAGGCACATACTCCAGTGTGGAAGGACGCGCTGAGTGTAATCGCTGCGAGGCTGGCACGTTCAGCAACGATACCTATAACGTGTTGTGCTCTGATTGCAAAGCCGGATATTTCAGCGATACTGAGGTACCTACATGTTGTACCGATGCATGCTGCGGTGTCTTGTCACCGAGTGAGCGTGCCGTTTGAAGGGTCAAACCAGGTGCCTACAATGCTCGCCCGGCACGTACTCAACCAGTACTGCACATCGAAAGCAATGCAAGCCATGCGAGGTAGTGCAACATTTGTTAGATCTGATCAAACTTGATTAAATAGCTGTTGGGGGCGTTATTCAGGCTGGTACATTCACTCCGAACAACGGCAGCACCAACTGTCGTGCCTGCCCCCTGCATCACTTTACCGTCCTGACGGGTCAAAGCGCCTGCAGCCGATGTCCGCCACCCACATATCAGGTTTGGTTTACGGTTGCATGCAAGCGCTTTCAATATCTCATTTGCAACTGCTGTAGGACGAAGAAGGCAGAACGAACTGCAAAACATGTCCTCCTGGAGAGTATGCCCGCTTTGTTTCAGGTCGCTTTGACGGCTGGTACGGTCTTGCTTACTGGACCTTTTTCGTGCCAATTCCGAGCCATTTACCGTCACGGGATGCACTTTGCAATCTTGCGCGCGTGTTTGTGTTTGTGTCTCAGTGCGGCATGTCCCAGTGGGATGTTTTGCCCTGGCTATCAAGATCCGATTGCGTCAGCTGGATTCTGGACACACCATAGGTACAATGGGTGTCCTTGTGGACTGCACAAGACTTCTTTGTAGGGTCTCGCTCGGATTTGACGACCCTGACACGTTTCTCACGCAGTGAAACCAACGGACGCTGGGAGTCGTATCGATGCAGACCAGGATACTGCATTGGGCAGAATAGATGCGACACTGGTACAGTGAGAGGGGCAAATGCTGTTGCATGCTTATGTCGACTAACTCGGCGCAATTTTCATGCAACCTCAGGTCGTCGCAACTTCTCCGCAAATCCGATATGTGGAGCTTGTGACGCAGGCTATTCTGAGTGGGGAGGCAAATGCATTCCATGCACGACTGTGGAATGGCGTCTGTTGATAGGCCTCTTCTTCGTACGTGCTAATCAGAGCCTTGCGATTTGTCGTTCGTCGACGTACTTCTCGGGCATTCATGCATGTTGGCACAAATCAGGCAAATTGGGTGGTCGTCATTCTGGTTTACCACACCTCGAACTCCTCTGATGGAGCCATGAAGGTTTTCATGTATTTCGTGCAGTCTGCGATTCTGTTCACAGGAGAAGGCCTTGAGTGGGCGGACTGGATGAAGGTGCGTCTTCATTCCAAGCATGCATTGTGCCGCGGCGGCAGCTGATTTTCTCCTAATGCTTTCCAGGTATTCAACCTAAACATAGCGTCTGCTGGCGGATCTTCCCAATGCCTAGCCCCCCTTACAGACTTGGAGCGAGCAATCACTGGTAATATTACCGTGAAAAATCGAAGTGTTTTGCACGTATGCTTTCCTGCTGACTCACTCTGATGGCGCCTGACGCTCTCTGGACCATACGAAAGCTATGGTTCTGCCGTTATTGGGGTATCTTCAGCTTCTGGTTACGGGAATAGTGCATGGGATCCTGTGGTTGTTTGCACGAGGGGTGCCTGAAGAAAACAACCATTTCGCTCGCAATATCCGACAAAACCATGGACGGGAGCATCACATCGCGATTGACACTCCGGTTTGTTTATAGTGCCCAGTTGCTTTGGTGCCCTGCCTCTCGTGATCCACATCTCACCACGTACAACGCGATCAATGTTTTTTGTCAGCCTTTGGCTATCAGGAACAAGTACAAGAAGAAAATCAACTTCCAGCAGTTGATATCTGCTGCATGTAGGTAGCCCTCAACCAAAGTCGCGCGCATTCGTATTCCCCCGGCCGCAGAGTTAATGTTTGGCCATTGTTTGGCAATCTGTCTCTGCCAGATAACAAGATATTCACAGTTCCAACGTTCCGACTCGCGACATACTGGCAAGCTGCATTCGGTTACTTCATGTTCTCCTTCAACGCGATCACTACGGCCACCCTGCAGTATTTTGACTGTCAGGGGGTCGGTGACGACTCTGTAGTCTCCGCATATCCAGGCATCTCGTGCAGCACCGTCGAGTATCGGAAGTACAGGTACGCCACGACGTTGATAGGAGCGCCCCAACTGTTTGCCACTGCATGATAGATGTACGTGCCTTCCAGGTCAATTCCAATCATTTTTTGTGCGATTCTGGGGATCGCAATTGTGCGATTGTACTTTCTACTTGGACGGACTCAGTCTGACCAAACGCGAATAGCCGACGACTACCGGTATGAGCTGTGCGACTTGGTGGGCTACGCAAGGTTGCGATCATAATCCACTGTCAATTGTATGGCAGCGCCAAGTTGCAGATTTTCATGAAGGAACAATGGGCCGTCACCAAAGCACGC
>ENA-ORBV01011310-ORBV01011310.1-microbial-mat-metagenome-genome-assembly--contig:-NODE-11310-length-14060-cov-6.185010_pt1 | contig 14060 bp, 9 predicted proteins | sample MGYA00237777_ERZ505514 | MGnify/ENA primary metagenome ERZ505514 (study PRJEB26160, sample SAMN06269048) | microbial mat metagenome | isolation source: Oligotrophic lake microbial mat | place...
GAATCAGGCGTCGGCGCAGCAGGCCACCGAATCGACCGATGACGTCGAATCGGTGGTTGCGGTGGTTGCGGTGGTGCCGGAGGCGAGCGCGCCCAACGAGGAGGAAAGCCCCGAAGAAACACCTGAACCGGTCATCGCAACCAAACCGGCGACGCCAAAAACAACGAAGATCAGGTCGATCAAGTCCCGCCGGCTGGAGAAGATGAAGCCGCCGCAATCGACCGCGCCCACGGTGCGTTTAGCTTCGGGCAACGCCGGGCGGATGAGAATTGCGGTGTGAGGAAACATGAAAACACCGGCGCCAATACAATCCGTCTCCACGTCCGACGCACAACGGTTCCGTCGGATTGGTGAATTGCTCTGCAAGGCCGTTATTCTGGCCGAGGTTAATCGCGCGATGCCGTCAGTAATTTCGACCGAAACCAACGCAGAGTCTGCAGCTTTCGACCCGGCCGCGATCTCCGACGACCAACGGATCGTCGCCTACTTGGGTCTTACCGGACAGGGGTCGCCACTCGCGATACGGAGCGCGCTCGGGCTGACCCGTTCGGCGGTCTATCGTTCACTATTGAGGCTGAATCGCGAACGGCAGGTCGTCGCACTCGGGGAAACCCGCACACTCATTTATCGGCTGAACCAGGCCGAGCCACCCGTCGGGCAAATAGAACTCAACTGAAGCCATGTCGCCGCCAAGCAATCCGAGCGACACTGGCGCCTCACCCGAACCGCAATCCGTCGCCATCTACACGCGGGTTTCGACAGAAAACCAAGTGGGCGGTCGCTTCGATTCCTGCGAGTCCCAGGCCGCTTACTGCCGAGAGCAGGTCGAGCGGAAGAAAAACGAGGGCTGGTATGAAGTGGCGTGCCTGACAGATGCCGCCTATTCCGGTGCAACGCTTGATCGACCGGGGATGAGGACGTTGAAGCGCATGGTCGAAGCGGGTGAGGTCAAAATCGTCCTCGCCTACAAACTGGAGCGTGTAATGCGCAGCACCGACGAGTGGATTCCATTCCGCGCCTTTTTGAAAAAGCATGGTTGCCGTCTGGAGAGTGCGACTGAGGACCTTTCGGAAAATACTCCGTCTGGTCGGTTGAAGAACATGCTGATGATGAGCTTCAATACCTACGAGCGCGAGAATACGTCCGAAAAGACCCTGGCCAAGATGCAGCAGCAGGCGAAGCGCGGGATTTGGAATGGAGGCTGCGTCCCATACGGCTATGCTTACGACAAGAATATCCAGACCCTGCAGCCGCATCCGCAGGAATCCCCGGTGGTGAAACGGATTTTCGAGAGCGCCGCCCGCTTGGTTTCACTGACCGACCTCGCAAACGAACTAAATGCGGAAGGCCTGAGGACGAAGGAGCGAGTCCTGCAACGGCGCAACGGAACAACGGTAGCGATAGGCTCGCGCCCATTTCGATCCGATTGTCTGAGGCTACTTCTTCGCAACCCCATCTACCGCGGTTTCGTGAAATTCGGCGGAGGCGAATACTCCGCGCGGCACGAGGCGCTGGTCTCAGCAGAGGTTTGGGAGAAAGCGAATGCCGCCACTGCAGAAACTAAAATGCGGCCAGTGCATCTCTTTCAGGAACGCGATGCTCAGAACCACTTGCTGAAAGGACTCGCATGGTGCGGGTCATGCGGGCGCGCGCTGGTCCCCAACGACAGCGGGAAAAAAAGCCTGACCGGAGTCAAATACCGTTACTACACCTGCGGCCTGGTCATGCGTGAGGCGAATGCCCCGAGTTGCGCGGTGGGCCGTCTGTCGGCCGATGCACTTGAAAAAGCGGTCGTCGCATTGATCGGCGAAGCGAGCAAACACCCGGTGGTCGTCGCGGAAATGGTCGAAGTCTCACGCAAAATGAGGGGCGGCGACCGCGAAACGCTACGAGGCGAACTTGAGTCGAACCGAAAGGCAGTCGGTGTCGCCGATAAGCAATTGAGCAATTGCGTCGATGCAGTGGCGCGCGGCGGAGCAGCTGCGCTGGGCGATGCATTGGTGGAGCGTGCCGCCGTGTTACGCGGGGAACGCCGGCGCCTTCTTTTGGAACAGGAACGGATTCGCCAGTCCCTGGCCGCCAGCGAGGCGACCCTTTTGGACGAGCGGAGGATTTCGGAAAATCTCGACCGCCTCGGCAGCCTGCTCCCGACACTATCCCCCAACGAACAGAAAGAGCTTGTGCGGTTGTTCGTCGAGCGAGTCGACGTTCGCCGACTGATTCCGAAGAGTCGGTCAAAGGCGCCCGAGTCGCCAGCGATGGGCCTGTCGAACTCAAGGATGATGGAGGTGCGGATCAAACTGCACCTCGCCGAACTGGTCCGAGGGTTGGAAGCTCGCGTCGGGATCAATCGTCCCGGACTGAACGCCCGGCTTCGCGGCCTCAATTTGAACGGCCAAATTGACTTCACCAATGCGCAACGCGGCGAAGTCGTCATCCTCGCACCGTTTCAGCGCACCGTGCGGCTGGATCAGAGGGTGCGGGTCGTTCGACCAATCAAACCTCAACAGGAGCACCCGATACTTCGCGCGCAAAAATGGCAACAGACGCTCATTAGCGGTGAGATCCCGACGAGAACCGCGCTGGCCAAAAAAGCTGGGCTCTCGCCCAGCGCTGTGACTCGGATTCTAAAGCTAATCGAACTTGCGCCAGACATTCAGGCTTACCTGGCATCCCTCAAATCTGCGAGCGCGGTCTGGCACTTCGGCTACAAGCCGGTTGGTAACCTGGCTAAATTGCCGTTTGACGAACAACGAGCCGCGTTTGCGAAGATGCGCGCCGACTTCGAACTGCAGGAAGTGCGCAATCATGATCGCCAAAAAACCCTCCCGTTGACCGTCGCAACGAAGGCGTCACCCAAATCATCGCGCGGGATTTCCGCCGGTTAGATTTGTGCGCCGAAGAACGTGCGTGGCGCGTAAATTCGCAGCGTCAAAATCAGCAAACGATGCTCCGTTTGAGGCTAGAATATTTTTGCCTTACTTTGTTGAAACGCTGCTCGGCCGCCCGAAAAAGGGGGTCGGTCGAAAACAAACGAAGAACTTCCGCAAAGTAAGGCAAAAATCACACTTTCATTTCTAGCTAATCCACCGCCACTTAGTCCTGCTTTTGCCTTACCTCGTTTCTGGTTCTCGATATTTTCCCACTGGCTGCCCGACATGGATTCGAACCATGACTAGGTGAGTCAAAGTCACCGGTGCTACCATTACACCATCAGGCATCAGTAGAGCGGGAAACCCTGCTTCCCGCCCGAGCTAGGTCAAGGGAGGAAACAACTTTTCCGCGCCTGTCATTCACCCCAATGCCGCTCGCAAGCGCGTCAGCTCGGTCTGCTTCGCCTTTTGATCGGCAAGTTGCTTGCGCGCGCCTTCCAGCACTGCCGGCGGGGCCTTGCTCACGAACGCTTCGTTGCCCAGCCGCGCTTCCGTGCCGGCGATATGCTTGGCGATCGCCTCCAGTTCCTTCGTCAGGCGCACCTTCTCGGCGCCGGCGTCGACCGTGCTCGCGAGATCAAGGTAGAGCGTGCCGAGCGTCGTTACCACCGCCGGCGCGCCTTCGACCGTTTCCATCCGCACGAACTCCGTCGCACCCGCCATACGCGCGAGCTTCGCCAGACTGGCCTCGAGGATCGCCCACGCCGCGTCGTTCGTCTTCACGAAAAATCGCACGTCGCGCCGACTCGCCAGGTTGTGCTCGGCCTTGAGCGCCCGCGCCTGCGAAACAAACGCTTTCACGCTCGCCACCGTCGAGGCTTGGCGTTGGTCGAGCCGCACACCCATCGCGCCCATCGTCAACATACAGTGCGAGGCGTCTTCAAGCCGACCGTCGCGCATGAGAAACGTCCCCGGCGCACCGTAGCCCAGCAGCGCCCAAAGCTCTTCGGTGATAAATGGGATGACCGGATGGAGCAGCAGCAGGGTCTGCCGTAGCACGAGATCCTGGATCGCGAGGCAATTGGCCTTGGTGCCGGGGTCTTGGAGTTTCGACTTCGAGACTTCGACATACCAGTCGCAAAAATCATTCCAGAAAAAACCATACATCGCCTGCACCGCCGCGCTGAACTCAAACCTTGCAAAACACAGGTCGACCTCACGGGTCGTCACCATCAGGCGCTCGAGGATCGCGTGGTCGTCGGCGTCGAACTTGTCGCCGTCGAGCCGGGCCGAGATCGCCGCGGTCGACGAATTGTCACCCATCGGGCCGCTCATCTGGCGGAAGCGGCTGGCGTTCCAAAGCTTGTTGCAGAAATTTTTCCCGCCCTCGATGCGGTCTTCCTGAAAACGAATGTCCTGCCCCTGCGGTGCGATCGAGACGATCCCGAAGCGCAGACCGTCGGCGCCGTAGCTGTTGATCAGATCGAGCGGGTCGGGCGAGTTGCCGAGGGATTTCGACATCTTGCGACCCTGCTGATCGCGAATGATACCCGTGAAATAAACATCCTTAAACGGGATGCGTTTCTCCAGCGGCTCGCCCGGATGCGTGAACTCGAGCCCCGCCATAATCATGCGCGCGACCCAGAAAAAAATAATGTCCGGCCCCGTCACGAGCGTGCTCGTCGGGTAAAAATAATCGTAGCCGGAGGACCGCATCTTTTCCGCGTCGGGCCAGCCGAGCGTCGCAAAGGGCCAGAGCCACGAAGAAGCCCATGTGTCGAGCACGTCGTCCTCCTGCGTCCAGTTCTCGGGATCGGCCGGGCCGGCGAGCGAGATGTGGACTTTCGTCGCATCGCGCAGATCGGCCTCGGTGAGTTGCTCCTTGTCGATGCCCTTGCGATACCAAACCGGAATGCGGTGCCCCCACCACAGCTGGCGGCTGATGCACCAGTCCTGGATATTCTCGAGCCAATGGAGGTAGACTTTGCTCCACCGTTCGGGGTGAAACTTGATGTGGCCGTCGCGGACCGCCGTCTTGGCCTCTTCCACGCGGGGATAACGCAGCCACCATTGCCACGTCAGGCGCGGCTCGATCGGCACATCGGCCCGCTCGGAGTAGCCGACGTTGTTGGCGTGGGCTTCCTCGGCCACGAGGGCGCCGGATTCCTTGAGCAACTCCGCCGCCTTCTTCCGACCCGCAAACCGATCCATCCCGGCGAGCTCGCTGCCCGCGAGGGCGTTGAGCGTGCCGTCGGCGTTGAGCACGTCGATGATCGGGAGCTTGTGGCGGGTGCCCACCTCGAAATCGACCTTGTCGTGCGCCGGCGTGATCTTGAGCGCGCCCGAGCCGAACTCGCGGTCCACCGCCGCGTCGGCGATGATCGGAATCGCGGCGCGGTTGAGCGGGCGCCACACGGTCTTGCCGACGATTCCGGCATACCGCGGGTCCTCGGGATGAACCGCGATCGCCACGTCGCCGGGAATGGTCTCGGGGCGCGTCGTCTTCACCTCGATAAACGTCCCGGGCGCGTCGGTCAGCTCGTAGCGCACGCGGTAGAGCGTGCCGTTCGCCGGTTTCATGATGACCTCTTCGTCGGAGAGCGCCGTCTGTGAAGCGGGGCACCAATTGACCATGCGTTTGCCGCGATAGATGTTGCCGCGTTCGAACAGCTTCACGAACACGCCCAGCACCGCCTGGGAGTAGTGCGGATCCATCGTGAATTGCGTGCGGTCCCAGTCGCAGGAAGCCCCCAGTCGGCGGAGCTGCTCGAGGATGATGCCGCCCTTTTCCTCGCGCCACTCCCACACTTTCTCGAGGAACTTTTCCCGGCCGAAATCATGGCGGGTCTTCTTTTCTTTGCGCAGTTGGCGCTCGACCACCGTCTGCGTTGCGATGCCCGCATGATCGGTGCCCGGCAGCCACATCGCCGCCTTGCCTTCAAGGCGGGCGCGACGCACGAGAATGTCCTGAATCGTGTTGTTGAGCACATGCCCCATGGTCAGCACGCCGGTGACGTTGGGCGGCGGAATCGCGATGGAATAGGCCGGCCGGTCGGACGCGACTTTGCCCGCGAAACAGTCCGCCGCCTGCCAGGCGGCATACCATTTTTGCTCAACGTCGCGGGATTCGTAGCTCTTGGTGATTTCGGCCATGGTGCGGTGCGGATTTGAAACCGGCGAGGCAACCGCCCGCCTTCCGCGCCCGCAACGCCCTTTTTCACGCTTTGCGCCGGGACCCCCACCCGCTCACTGTTGGCCGGATGTCCTCCCGTCAGCCTGCTCTTGATCGCGAAATCTTCGGCCGCGGAGGTGACGTGCCGACTCCCGTTCGCCTCGCCGCCGCCAAGGCCTACCTCGCGTCCGAACAGACTTCGCTCCGGATCCTCCACAACGCCGGCGCGACCGGCCTCGCCGTGGTCAACGCCCGGTCCGCCGCCGTGGACGCGCTCCTCGTCGGTCTCTTCGACTGCGCCATCGCCTCCTTCACCCGCCGGCACGGCGCGCCGCCCGTGCCCGTCGCCTTGCTTGCCCTCGGCGGCTACGGCCGCAACGAACTCGCCCCGTGGAGCGACGTTGATGTGATGTTTCTCTTTCCGGCCAAAACCAAGCCCGCCCAGGCCAAAACCCTCCAGGAGTTTCTGACCCAGGAAGTCCTCTACCTGCTTTGGGACTGCGGCCTCAAAGTCGGCCACTCCACCCGCAACCTTGACGAGGTCTTCATCGAGGCCCGCAAGGACATCCAGACGAAAACCTCCCTGCTCGAGGCCCGTCTCGTCGCCGGCTCCGCCGCCCTCGCGGAAACTTTCCTCCAAGCCTATCGGAATTTCTACACCACCGAGGACCCCAAGGCCTACATCGCCGCCCGCCTCGACGACCAAAACGCCCGTCGCGCGAAATTCGCCGACACCGTTTTCAACCAGGAGCCCGACATCAAAAACGGCGTGGGCGGTCTCCGTGATTTTCAAAACACCGTCTGGATGGCGCGCGTCAAACTCGGCATCACCGCCCTCGCCGACCTTGCCGACCAGAGCTACCTCAAGCCCGCCGATGTCGAGGCCGCCCAACAGGCACACCACTTCCTGCTCCGCGTCCGCAATGAACTCCATTTTCTCAGTCCGCGTCCGACCGATACGCTCAACCTCGATATGCAACCCCGCGTCGCCGAAAACCTCGGCTATCGCGAGACCGATATGCTGCTCCGCGTCGAACACTTCATGCGGGACTACTACCGGTCCGTGCAGACGATTTTCCGCATGTCGAAGCTCGTCGAAAGCCGCCTGGCCCTGAGTATCGGGCGCAACGGCGGGGCGGCCGCAGGCTCGATTCGTGACGCCCTCCGCATCTCTCGGTTCAGTCGCAGCAAACGGCTCGACGGCTTCGTTGTCCGCGGGCGCGAACTCGCCGCCGAGGTTCCCACCTTGTTCGTCGAGGACCCGGTGCGCCTTATCCGCGTCTTCCGCCACGCCCAGCAGCTCGACTGCGCCCTCGATCTCCACCTGCGCGAGCTGATTCGCGATTCCCTGGGTCTCCTCACTCCCGCCGTCGCCGTTTCGGCCGACGCCAACACCAGCTTCCTCGCCATCCTCGCAGAGGTCGGCGCCGTCCAGCCCGCCCTTTCGCTCATGCACGAACTCGGCGTCCTCGGCCGGTTTATCCCCGAGTTCGAGGGGCTGACCTGCCTCGTGCAGCACGAGTATTATCACCGCTACACCGCCGATGTGCACACGCTCAACGCCATCCGCGAGCTCGACCGCATCTTTACCGCCGCCGAGCCCATCAGCCTGAAATATCGCGAGGTTCTCCACGAGATCCCCGACCCCGCCGTCCTTTATCTGACCCTGCTGCTCCACGACATCGGCAAGGCGGAAGGCATCCAAGGCCATGCCGAAAGCGGCGTCCGCCTCGCCGCTCCGCTCCTCGAGCGTTTCGGGCTCTCGGCCGACGCCCGCGCCGTCGTGCTCTTCGTCATCAAGAATCACCTCGCGATGGCACGCTTCTGGCAGAAGCGTGATGTCGATGATCCCAACACCGCCGCCGCTTTCGCCGACCTCGTGCTCGATTCCGAGCGCCTGCGGATGCTTTATGTCCACACCTTTTGCGACGCCCGCGGGACAACCGTAGACCTCTGGAACAGTTACAAGGACACGCTCCACACCACCCTCTTTCGCACCACGCTCGAACGCCTCGATCACGGCCCCGGCCTCCCCGCCAGCCATGCCGCCAAGAAGCTCATGACCCTCCAAGAACTCATCGCCCAACGCATCCCCGGCATCAGTGACGACGAAATCACCGCGCATTTCAGTCTCCTGCCCGACCGCTACTTCATCCACACCGATGGCAGCGAGATCGCCCTGCACATTCAGATGGTGAACAAACTGTTCACCTCCATCGCCGCAGCCGATTCCGTCGGCACCCTGCGTCCCGTCATCGAGTGGAAAGACGACCTCAACCGTTCCCTCACCGTCGTCAACGTGGTCACTTGGGACCGCGCCGGCCTCTTCTACAAACTCGCCGGCGCCCTCAGCGTCGCCGGTCTCAGCATCCTCGGCGCCAAGGTCATCTCCCGCACCGATCACATCGCCATCGACACCTTCTACGTCGTCGAACCCGGCCGGGGCGTCGTGCAGAGCGCCGCCGCCCAGGAGGCTTTCGCGAAGACCATCGAATCCGCCCTTGTCTCCAGCAAAGACCTCTACCCCGAGATTGTCGCGCAGGCCAAAAAAATCGCCGCCACCCGCTATCAATCGGCTTCCAACGGCGAAGCCCTGCACAGTTCCTTCCCGCCCACCGTCGACGTCTACCACGAACTGTCCATGGAACGCACCATCGTGGAAATTCAAGCCCGCGACCAGATCGGCCTCCTTTACCGGCTGGCGAAAACGATCTCCGACCACGGTTTCGACATCACCTTTGCCCGCATCGGCACCGAACGCGGCGTCGCCATCGACACGTTCTACATCGAGAGCGCCGATCACGAGGCCATTGAGACCCCCGAGCGGCTTCATGGCCTTCGCGACGCCCTCGCCGAGGTCATCGCCCTGCCCGCCCCGGCTCCCGCTGGCGGAAAGTAGCACCCGCTGGCGTTTCGCCGACCTTCCGCCCTGCACGGGCCCGATCTCTGGTCGTGGGGAATTTCTGGCCATCGCGACGCTTTACCCAATCGTCGCACCGTGGAATCCGCTCCCGCACCCGCTCTATCGCTGAACGACCAAGCTACGCTCGGGCGTATCGCTTCGCTCGGCTTTCAGAGCGACGAGCCCGCTGCCGTAATCCCGCGCATCCTCGGCGAAATCCTCGCCCATTTCGGCGCCTCCGCCGGCTCCGTTTCCCTGCTTAACCCCGATACCGGCCGCCTCGAGATCGAGGCCCAGATCGGACTGCCCGCCGACTATCGCGAGGTCGCGCTCCGCCCCGGCCAAGGAGTCACCGGCTGGGCCGCCTTTCACGGCCGCGCCCAACTCGTGCCCGATGTCTCCCGCGATCCCCGCTACGTCCGCATCCGGTCCGCGACCGTCGCCGAAATGGTCGCCCCGCTTGAGGACAATGGCCACGTGATCGGGGTCGTCTGCGTCGATCACGACCTGGCCGGGCGGCTCACCCCGGGTGATCTCGCCCTCCTCGTCCGCTTCGCCGCCGAGGCCACCGCCGTGCTCCAAAGGCTCTGGCACCTCGGTCATCTCAAGGCCAAGGCCCGCCAGCTCGAGACGCTTATCACCACCGGCCAGTCCCTCGTCGCCAAACTGGAGCCGCAGGAACTTTACGACACCCTCACCCGCGACGCCCGCCAAGTCCTCTCGGCGCGTGCGTGCGCCCTCTACCTCCACGACGGCGAATCCGCCGCGCTGCGCTGGGCCTCCCTCACCGGCAACACCATCACCGCGCTGCCCGATCGCGCGATTCCCCTCGATTCCTGTGCGCTCGCCGGCGTCATCCACAACCGCCGCGCCCTCACCTTCGCCAACATCCAATCCCCCGATTTCCGCGACCTCGAGGACCTCCCCGCCGACCCCACCTTGGTCTCCATGCTCGCCACCCCCATCCTTTACGAAGGGGAAGTTCTCGGTGTCCTCGCCGTCTTTACCGGCCGCCTGCACCGCTTCGACAACGATGAGAAACGCCTGCTCGCCGCCCTCGCCTCCCTCGGCGCCGTCGCCCTGCAAAACTCCCGCCTCTACACCCGCGTTTTCCAGAGCGAGGACTCCCTGCGCAAAAACGAGCGCCTCACCACCCTCGGCCTCCTCGCCGCCGAAATCGCCCACGAGATTCGCAATCCCCTCACCGTCCTCAAGCTCCTCCACGGCGGTCTCGGCGTCGATTTCCCGCCCGATGATCCGCGGCGCATGGATATGCGCGTGATCGGCGAAAAACTCGATCAACTCGAGGCCATCGTCACCCGCGTCCTCAATTTTGCCCGGGCCCCCACGAGCCTCCACACCCGCTGTTCGCTCGGCGAGATCATCGAGGACACCCTCGTGTTGCTCCGCCTCAAACTCGCGCAGAGCAAGATCACGCTCCGGTTCGAGCCGCCGCCGCGCCCGCTCGTCGTCGAGGGCCACCACGGACAACTCCAGCAGGTCCTGCTCAATCTCATCATCAACGCCATGCAGGCCATGCCCGACGGCGGCGCGATCACCCTCACCCTCGACGCCCAGCTCCGCGAGGCCGGGCCGGTCGCGATTCTCGCGCTCGCCGACACGGGCACAGGCATTCCGGACGCCATCCGCGACCGCATCTTCGACTCGTTCCTTTCCGGCCGTCCCGGCGGCACCGGCCTCGGCCTCGCGATCGCCAAGCGCGTGCTCGTCTCCCACCACGGCGATCTCACCTTGGTTGCCACGAGCCCTGCCGGCACCACAATGCGACTCACCCTCCCTCTTGTTTAGATCACACACCCATGCCCGATCCCCTCGCCCCTATACCACCTCCGTCTCCCGAATCGTCGGACGCCCCGACTCCCCGCCAGCGCACCACCGTTTACCTTGCCTGCACGCTCCTCGTGCTCTGCTCGATCGTGTTGCTGCTGTTGCCGAGCACCCGCTTGCCGCTTCCTGGGCGCATCGCCCTCGCCAGCGTCAACCTCATCGCCGTCGCAGTCCTGCTCTTGGTCGTCCGCCAGAAATCCAACGATCCCAAGTGATCGGGCTCAGTCGGAAAGATAATGTCGATAGCTGAGAGTTGAGAGCTGAGAGCAAAAGCAAACGGCGAGTCAAACAACGGGAGCTCCGCCGGCCAGTCGGGATTCTGAGGATTGTGCCCTCAGCTCTGGGCTCTCAGCTCTCAACTCTCAGCTCTGGACCCTCTACTTCAGCCCTCCGAATCAGTCCTCCAGCTCGACGTTCCAGTAGGCCACGTCGAGGAAGTCCTTCCAGACCTCGTGGTGCTTCTGGTTACCAAGCACGAGCGAGATCACCGGCCGCCACTTCGGCCGCACCGGCTTGCGGATCAGGCGCATGTGCGCGTCGTGCGGCAGCCGGTTCGCCTTGCGGGAATTGCACTTGATGCACGAGCACACGATGTTTTCCCACGTCGTCTTGCCGCCCGCGTCGCGCGGAATCACGTGATCGAGATTGAGCTGCTCGCGCGGCAACACCCGCGAACAATACTGGCAGGTGTTCTTGTCACGGTCGAAGACGTTGCCACGCGTCAGCTTCAGCTCCTTGCACGGCAGCTTGTCGAAAAACGTCAGCAAAATCACCCGCGGCAGCCGGATCGCCCGCGTCGGCGTGCGCACCGTCTCCAGCGCCGCGACCGGCGGGTTGTCCGCCGAGAAATCGATCCAGTCCATCATCGAGAACATCCGGAAGTCGTCGTCGTGGTGATGCACAACGTGTGCGTGACCCCGCGAGAGCAGCGCGAACGCACGCCGGGCGCCGACGACATTTACGGCCTGCCAGAGGCGATTTAGAACCAGCACCGGTTGGTCGAGAGCTACTTCCATACGCGATTAGCGCAATAGTCGTGCCACTCCGCCGCTGTCAAGCGGCGCACCGTGAATCTCACGTGACGGCCGAATTTTCGCGGTGGGCCCTGCGCTTCGCCTCGCGGCTAAATCAGTCTTTCGACCCCGTCCCGCCTAATCATCCGACGCACCTCTGCCCGCGAAAATCGCGAAATTTTGCGAAACCCTCCGATCCTCTTTCCGGCTCTCCGTCTTTCGCGTCCTTTCGCGGCTTTCGCGGGCCACCCCGATTTGTCCCGGCGCTTGACACTGCTAATCGCCTTCTGCCTGTTCCAGACGTCAGATGAATCTCCCCGGCACGACGCTCCTCGCCCCCCGCCTCGCCCACGCCTCCGTGGTCGTAGCCTCCGTCGTATCCGTATCCATTCGCACCGCACTGCGAGGGGCCTGATTCGTCTTCACGACTTTCGCCCCTCCGGTGCCACACCGGGGGGGCTTTTTTTTGGCCACCTTCGGCGCGGCTCCGGGCGGGTTTTCAACAAAAACCAAAAAACACACCGCCTCCGATGCAAACGACCCGTCCCGCGAACCCGCGTCACCCCCGCCTGCCCATCCGCGGCTTCACCGCTGCGCCCACGCGCCCTGAACCCGCCTACACGCCCCTGCATGATTTCCTCATGCCCAACCTCTGCCCGCAGTTCACGCTCGCTCCCGCCGCACCGGCCGCGGGACCGCGCCGCCCCGACGCCCGTCGGCGATGAGTCCCGCGCCCCGCTTCAGGCTCGCATCACCCGCCTTCTCGCGGCTTCGTTGGCGCCGATGACCCAAGCTCCCGTCGCTCTGCCCGTCCCGCAACGCGGTCAACTCTGCCCCTGTGGCAGCGGCCTGCTTTTCGAGGCCTGCTGCGAGCCCATCCTCAAGGGCGAGCGCCCCGCCGCCAACGCCGAGGCGCTCATGCGTTCGCGCTTCACCGCCCACGTCGCCCGCGACTACGCCTATTTGCACCGCTCCTACGCCGGCACGGCCGACGACGCCTACGTCGCTCTGCCCGACGAGCCCGCCGTCGGCTGGACCCGTCTCGTCATCCACGCCCACGAGCCCGACGTCCAACCCGGCCTCTCCTACGTCGAGTTCTCCGCCCACTACGTCGACGCCGGCATCGAGCAGGCGCTCCAAGAGCGCGCCGAGTTCCGCCTCCGCCCCTCGGGCTGGATCTACACGCGCCCGGTTCGCACCGGCCCGGCCCCCGTCCGCGCCGCCGTCCGCCCCGGCCGCAACGACCCGTGTGCCTGCGGTAGCGGCAAGAAATACAAGCACTGCTGCCTTTGAGCCGGCGCGTGCCGTGCCTGCGGTTGAAAGTTGCCGGTTGAAAGCCGGGCCGCAGAGCGCGCGCTTCAGAAATCTTTCAACTCTCACCCTTCAACTTTCAACTCCCCGAATGTCCCCCCGCTGGCTTCTTTCGCACACCCGCGGTTATCTGGAGCTAGGAATGCTCGAAGAGGCTGCCGCCGAGCTGGCGCAACTTCCGCCCGCCGAACTCGACCACGACGAGGTGCTCGCCCTCCGGTTGATCCTGCTCCGCGAACAGAGCCGCTGGCCCGAGGTGCGCGTCATCGCCGGCGAACTCGTCCGCCGCCGCCCCGGCAACGCCGAATTCTGGATCACCCACGCTTACGCCACCCGTCGCGCGCATTCCCTGGCCGAGGCCGAGGCGATTTTGCGCGAGGCCGTCCTCGCCCACCCGCGCGACCCCACGATCCAATTTAATCTCGGCTGCTACGCCTGCCAACGCGGCGACCTCGCCGAGGCCCGCCTGCGCGTCGACGCCGCCATCGCCCTCGAGCCCGGGTTCCGCGCCGCCGCCGCCACCGATCCCGATCTCGCCGCCCTCCGCGCCGCCCCGCTCCCATCGGAAGGCTCCGCCGAACTCTGAGTTGCTCACCGCGTCGGCCCCGGCTTTTTTGTGCGGACCCCATGGCCGCCCCTCCGCTCCTCGCTCTCCGCCAGATCGAGAAAAAATACGGCGGCGTCCGCGCCCTGCGCGGCGTAGATTTCGAACTTCACGCCGGTGAAGTCCACGCCCTCCTCGGGGAAAACGGCGCCGGCAAGAGCACCCTCATCAAGGTCATCACCGGCGCCCACCGGCCCGACGGCGGCACCCTCACCTTCGCCGGTCAACCCGTCGCCGATCTCACCCCCGCCTCCGCCCGCGCCCTCGGCATCGCCTGCATCTACCAACAGCCCGCGCTCTTTCCCGACTGTCTCTTATACACATCTGACGCTGCCGA
>ENA-ORBV01011314-ORBV01011314.1-microbial-mat-metagenome-genome-assembly--contig:-NODE-11314-length-14055-cov-5.523036_pt1 | contig 14055 bp, 10 predicted proteins | sample MGYA00237777_ERZ505514 | MGnify/ENA primary metagenome ERZ505514 (study PRJEB26160, sample SAMN06269048) | microbial mat metagenome | isolation source: Oligotrophic lake microbial mat | place...
GGTATATACTACGTCACCCGACATAACACTTGCGTCTGTCCCTGCTGCTGGCACGAATGGCTTTTGTTGAGGTGTCATGGACTCGGATGATGATGATGACAATTGTTGTGACAGTTGTAATAATAGATGTTGATTTTGTTTCGCTCGTCTTACTAATAATGGGGATGGAAGGATGAGGCCACGACTGGGTCGAAGAAGCCAACTGCAGAACATAAAAGACAGAAACAAAGAACGGCGAGGCACGTCCGAAGGATGCATCCAAACGAAGGAATCCAAAATCAATCTGATGGTTCAACTCGACACGCAAAATCAGTAATTATATTATGTCTGCCTCGTTCGAAACGTGCTGTACACATGCAATATAATATTATTTATTTTGTTCCAGCAGCAGCCAAAATATGAATAATAATACAGCAATTAAGTTTGCATCATCCAAGGATCAACATGCATGGCAGCTCTTCTTGCCGATTTGAATTCTTGATGGAAGATTCGATGGTTTGCCACGTGCGCGTTCTATGCGCGCAATCTTCATGCAGTACGCTCATTTGACCCAAATCCATCATCACCATGCAACGATCATCAATCATTGATTGCATGAATAATAAAATCAATTGAATGAACGAAAAACACAAACTAGTAATTTGATTGAGCCATCTCCATGATGAAGATGGCGTCGAAGTTATTACGAGTCAACTAAAGTCATCATCATCATACTTCTATATATATATACGAGAGCGATGGATGAACTTCCACAGGAAACAAAGGGGTCACAAGAAAGTGGACCAAACCATTTTCGAGGCGACGGTGTTGTTGGACATGATAAGAAGCGCAAGCGCGACAACACCCGCAAAGATCATTACTTTACCACCTACGAAAATGTCACGTATGAACGGATCGTGGAAGAAGAACAAGAAATCATCATTCCCGGTACTGACAATTTGCCTGCGTACAAAATACATGCGACCACTCCGGGAACGTTTTCGCGATATTTTGCCCACAGTTATCGTGCAAAATTTACAGCTAGTACAACAGGCGAGGATTATTATTGTAGTGAGGAGCAGCGACAAGAGTCACAAGAAACACCAAAAGGTGCACCACAACAAATCATCCACCAGCATGTCAATGGTCTTTGCGTGATTACGATTGGTAATGGCGGCATTCTCAGTGCTACCAATACAAAGCATACGAATGAGGATGATGGTGATGATGACTCCCCAAACGTTGTTGTGAGTAGTGTGGAACGCATTGAGTTTCTCGTGACGGCATCCGAGCGTTGCAGTGCGGGAGAGCGAAGAAAACGAAATTCCAAAATGCTCAAAAAAGGGACTGCCAACACTGTGAAATCCATTCAGAATAAGAACCAGAATAAGAATAACCATAACGACAACAACAAACAACATGGAACCGATGATGCTAATCCAGCGACTAGTACTATGAGTACTAGTACTGGCATTGTAAAACCGGATACCATGATTGCCAAAATACACTTGAACAATGGAACATTCCTACCCATATATGCCTGTGTCTGGGGATCCATTTTGGAATTGAATACCCATGTCACGCCCAAACAACTGTTGGAGGAACCATTGTTAGAGGGATATTTGGCGGTGATTTTACCGACGGGTCCCTTTCCTCCAAAGGAAAGACTCATTCATAATGCTGCTGGTGTTGTAGCTACAGCAGCAGGAGAAGCTGACCATTTCGAAGAGTAAGGAAAAGGAGAAAGGCGGCAGCGCACATCTCTCGACGACTCAGCCTTGCTGCAGTATCTCGCGGTTATTTTTTATCGGTAAACTAGATAGCACCTCTTTAGCGAAACTAGCCCATTCAATTGTTGTTAGAATCAGAATATCTTTCTACTACGGCATAACTAACGAGCTAGCTAGCTAGCTAGATACTTTTGAGTTAGTAAGAGTGCGACCTTGTATTATAAATTTGAAACCGCCTCGAGGCGGCCGACTTTGTCCTGCCACCACAATGGTAGGGGGGACTCGACATGCACATCGAACATGGGTATAGCGAGAGAAGAAGCATGCAAGCAAAAGGCTTGCTTGGCTTGTGGTGGTGATGCTTGTGCGGCTTTCCCCTTTGGTGGTTTTTGTTTCTGCCGATTCTTCTTGTTCTTGCCCGTTTCCGTTGTGTCGTTGGCTGTTTCCGTGGCGACAGGCAAACCATAGAGAGGATCCAAGAGTACGGGAGCTTTCAAAGCGTCGGCACAATGGATTCGGACTTGATGGCGCCTCCCCGTGAAAGGTTCTACTCGCAACAAGGCAGCCGTTGTTGCCGCTTGCGCATTGGCAATGTCACTACCATCGGCATCCTTTTCGGGGTCCAATAGTTCAAAGGTATCCAAGAGCGTCACTCGTGACCGTGATGCGTGTCCCTGAACTGGACTTTCAATTTCCTTGGTTGGCTTCTCTTTGGACAGGTCAGCAGGAGCAGGTGATACCAATGCCGAATATTGTTTTTGAACATGCCTCAAAAAGAACAGGCTCACCAAGTGAGCATGCATTTCATTGGTCTTGCTCCAAATCATGCAACCAGATGTTCCTCTATCTAATCGATGGACGTTTCCGAGGCAGGTTGGATTGAGTGTGGAAAGATGGACCCCGCAGTGCAACAACGCGTCCTCGAGGCTAATATCTTTGGCAGAGGCATGACCATCCTTTTTGGATTTTTTGGAAATCTTTCCCGAGGTAGTCGTTGTTGTGTGATAGCATGTGACTCCACTGGGTTTATCGACAATAAGAAAGTCGTCAGTTTCTTTTATGACCCGAAGATTGTTGTTTTCCAAGGTCTCCTGAAGAGATGTTTCCAATCGTTGTCTTGCTTCTTCGGCATCGGCTTCATTACTATTATTGCTGGAACTCACGCGACGACGCGCTGCCACCAATGCCTTTCGTCGTTTACTTCCAGCTTGTTTCTTACTGATTTGTGCTGCTCGTTCCAGAATTGTGGAAGCAAATTCCGGATCGCGCTGATGAGTGGCATGATAGAGCAGACAAAACGTGACAACGTCTGGTGTTGGCACTACTACTAAATTGTCAGTTAGCTCTCCTTCTTCTTCTTCTTCCAACAACATGCTTTCCAAAGTATTCCACAACGCTTGGGCCTTTTCTGCTGCTTGTTGTTTCCGTGTCTCATCATTATCCGAAGCATTCAATGTGGTGATGGAACAACAGGCTCCGATCCAAGCATTCACGATACTGGCAGCTGCTGCCCGGCTGGATCTCGAAGCATGATTTTGAGTTGCTTGTATGGACGCGTCCAGTAGAATTCTGGGTGGAGTCTCCAACAACCATTCAGGATTGGCTTGGGCCAGGGACAAGATTCCATCCGTTTCTTGGTCGTCATAGGCTTGTCGTATTCTCGAGACGAGATCCAAATCCTCCAAATTATTGTCGTCGGCAGACGCTTCTTTTCGAGTGTTCCGTCTATTTGGACTGCTGCTACTTGTAGTAGAGTAAGAGTAAACCCGAGTCGGTATGGCATGTGCATGGAATAATCGAGTGCCTGTTCCTGTAGCAGCCATCCAACCAGTGGATGGTGATGGTTGCGACAGCAGAGTCCAAGAACTGAGAAGGATGGTCGACAGAGACGACACCCATCGTCGCCGTCGAAAAGCAGTAGTGTCATTACTGGTACGCAAAATGCTGCTGCAACAGCATCGTCCTCGTCGAGTCATCAGAGGTCCTGCTAGTAGTAGAATGTTCATCGGATTGGGTGTATTTGATTTTCATAAAGCACAGTTGAGAAAAGCTGTAAATGAATGATGGCGCTTCAATCAATCAATGAATGAATCCATCGAGGAAAATTAAAGTTAAGATTCATTGGATGTCGAAAATAATGATGGTGTTGCTTCTTTCAAAATTTTGGTACGTCCTTCGTCCATTGTCATGAAAAGGCTTTCATCTGGTCCGTCCTGCATCCGAACATTCCCTTCAGTGGAAAACCCTAACCCGTTGCGTGGACCAAATTTTGGCTGGTTTGTGGCAGTTGTGCATGAGTGACAGCGGCATTTGCATTCTTTACGACTTGATTTTCTTCCGCTTGCATGCATTCACCTTTCTCAGCGACAAGTTGAGTAGTTTGTATAGCTACCCCTTCAAATTATTCATTCCACATCGCACCTCCACCCTATTAACTATCTACAATACCTTTACCTGTAGTGGATGCCAGGCTAGCCATCCATAGCAGCCGCTGGAACTGATCTGCCACTGCGTCTATAGTTTAAAAAATTGAACTGACCCGCACCATTCTTGATTCCCGAGTTTAACACCATGGTTCACAATGACAAGAAGAATGCCAATGACGATGAGGATGCTGTACTATCGGATAGCCTCAGTGGCCTGGACGAAATAGAAAATGCCTTTGATCGCGTCTCCATGATGGCCGATGCCTTGTTGGATTCGATTCGGGATGATTCCTTGCGAGGAAAGGCAAGACGGCGTGAAAAGAAAAAGCAAGTGTTACGTGGTCACCACGAAGAAACGTATGAAAGTGCGAGTGGTGATGATGATGATGATTCCTCCAGTAATTTTTCGGAAGACGACTCGACCAACAATACTGCTAGCCCTGCTGTTGCCAACAAAAAGAACAATACTCGTCTGGATGATTACGTTGGTAGTTTTGCTTCGAAAAACCAGAACAACAACAACAATTTAAACGACAGCATCGTCACACAATCCGACGACGATTGTTCGACTCTGGACGGGGATTCCATCGATGGATCGTTGGTTCATGATATGAAGAATCTCAATAGGGCGGCACGAAAAATTCAAGAAGAATTGCTCAAAGAAGGTGAAGCATTCCAACAAGCTAGTGCAGATGCTCAAAATATGAAAGCATGGCTAGAAGCCAGAGCGGACGCCAAAACACCCAAAATTGAACATACATTGAATTTGAACTTATCATCCACCAACAACAACACGAAACCACCACTTGTCATTCATAAAACGAAAAAGAACAAATACGACAAATCCAATCGCAATAGCAGCAGCAGGAGCAGCAGCAGCGCCACAGCAGTACCACCAGGAGCACCAGCAGCACCAACCACCATGCTATCCGCAGCAGTGGAAACATTTCAAACGTTGTGCACAGATGTATTCGGAAAAAACAGCAATATTCCTTTGTTAATTGTCACAATGTTGGTTTGGTGTCTCCATTTCTGGATGTTTTACGGAGCCAAAAACACGGGTTTGGTAGACAATGATGGAAAGCTGGTGCCGATCGGTTCCCTCGTGGACTTTTCTTGAACACAGAAATCGTTTTGAAAATAATGGATTGGAATGGAAGGATGCTGTCTGTAGAAAAACAACGTTAAAGCAACAAATTATAATATAATATAGAAATAATTCGCTACTACCCATCACTTTTGTTGGGTACCACCTGGAAGCCAAACATCGGCGGATCCCATCACATAGACAATTTCTTGTAAATCACCTTGTGGTTCGTCATCTTGTGGTTGTTGTCGATGTTGTAAGACTTTGGTATCGCACGTCACAATCACCCCGCGTCGTCGAAAGGGCCGAACGCGAGTGATATCGACACGACCCACAACAGGTTGGTCCACATGCACGGGCAAACGAAAATCCAAGGATTGCTTCAAGTAAATGGCCCCCGGAACCAGTGTCCCAAAAATGGAAGAAAATAAGCTTAACAAAAATACGCGGAAAGCGAAACAATCGTTTGGATAATTATATACTCATTGCGAATTAAAAAAGATGCAAAACGTTTTGGAAATTACAGTGCAAAAGAAAGAAACAAAAAACCTTACCTAGAGACAAGCATGCCATGCACAATCGGTCGTGTAAAATCCTCGCCGTCATTTATTATGTCCCCGTTTTTGTCGTCTTGCCATAAAAGCGGGTGCGATTTTAGCTCTATGGGTAAGTTCTTCCATTGCCATGTGTGATGCAATGGATTGTGGTCATGAATGAGTTGGCCAAAATTGGAGACATCATCGATCGTGAAGGTTCGTGATACCTTTCCGTATCCATGATTCATGTTTGAAAACAAAAAAGTGCGGTGCAGAAATATCAGCTTATTAGGACTTCATTAAAGGCAACAAGAAACCCCAGCCATATTGTTCTAGAAAAGGAATTCCATAAGCATACCATAGCATGCTGGGAAACAGCAACTCCAGCACCACCCTTTGGGATTGTACCGATCACTTTATGCGTCGAATCTGAGAACGATCGCTTCTTAGTATCGTTCCTTGCGCGAACATTTGTGGCATAGACACGAGGCATGTAATGGCAACCATGGCATCGGCGAAGGTTTGTCATTTCAAGCAGGCGTGCTGCCATCATTTGTCGATCTGCGGCCAATCTCATCAATGCAATGTGGTGGCCTACTATGCAACTGAAAGGAGTAAAACCACTTTAACCAGTAAGTTTATGGCAGATTTAACGTTGGGTGTGAGGCCTAGTCAAGAGTTTTGTGTCTATGTACTGTGCTGTGTCTTAAGGCCAAGGGATTGTGTGTCAAACAGACCAGGTTTGAAAAGCAATGAACATCTTATTCCATGACCACTATCTACCTGTCACTGTGAGCAATAGGTTCAAATGTCTTTCTCACAGTTCCAGCCACTGATCACATGCTTCGCCAATCGAACTTACCAGCATGTAATTTTTAACGGATGCAGCCGTCTTTCGATGGCTTGCTGTGAAATTGTGCAACTAGCCCCCACCCATTGAAGTTGTGAAGAAACCTCAGTCATGGGATGAATTTTTGCACACAGCTAGGCAACCCTGCTAGCCATAGAATTGAGTGTCAGAATGATTGTCATTGTCTTGCATGTTGATGGTTTGTCACAATTGCAACACCAATTCACCAAATGTCGCAGCATCAAAAAATTTGTCAAGTGGCTGCAATGATCCCTGTTGTTGCTTTAAAATGTCACACATTGCTAAGCAAAACTTGAGAGGAACTAAAAAAAGACAATGTCACTCTGAATGACAATCTCTTTGTCCTGATTGCAAATGAGCTGGAAGGCAAGATCAGTTTAACACATTTTCTTTGTGAAAAATCTGGCAACACCAACATTTGTGCCACACCATTGAGGCTGGAAACATGTCACTCTGTTGTGCAACTTGTTTTCATGGCTAAGAACGAGACATGCAATTCCAAAGAATGATTGAAAGCAGGAGGACATTTTGTGTTCACAAAACCTCCCACGATGATTGCCATTTTCTAGCCAAAGAAGCTGAGCTAGCACAACTTCAACTGCGCCATTCTCTGTTCTGCTGTCCATGAATTGGTGCTACGAGTAGCAGTCATTATTAGCAACATAGCTAGCACATTGTAGTGCTGCACAGCAGGAGTGTGCTGTAGAAGGTAACACCTGATATCGATGCATTTGTGTTTGCTCCGCCAAACTGCGTAGCAGTGGCTGGATTCTGAGGAGGAGGTTAGGAGGGGGAGTTGCTTCTTGTTTTTTTTTGTAAGACTGTTCCAAAGCACATTTGCTCCATAAACTCTAACCCTGCTGTGGTGTTTTTGACCTGGTGCCACACTTGCCCCTGTTTCATCTGCTTTGGACCTGTCACCATTGTGGCAGTTGTTGTGGTGGCTGTTGGCTGTTTGGATTGGGCTTGTTGATGATCTGACAAGCTGAATAAAAATTGGGTTGCTTGAGTAGGGGCGTCTGCTACTTTCCCATGGGCATGACATTGGACAACTGTTGATTTTTAGCTAAAATGAAAATGTGAGACTTGTGGGGGACGTAGCTGGCAAGTGGGGGCTAGGGAACTGGACATGGTTAAAAGAACCGTCTTGGCGGAGATCTCCAGCTCCGCTGCCTTATCCACTGATGGCACACACAATTCTACAAGGTTTTCTTACATAAAAAAGACCATAACTATGAGACATTGGATGGAATAGGAGAACAAATGAGAGGGTTCATAAGGAAAAGGACATTAAACCTATCGGACATAAATGTGTCTAATGGACATAAACATTGTCTCTTTTATAAAGATTGAGAAAAACAAAAATGCTCATAATTATGAACTTTTTTATCTGTTATAAAGAAAATTGGTTCATGATTATTGTTTTTATTTAGAAAGGTTCATAAATAGAAAGGATTCATAATTGTGGAAAATGACATTAAGTATACATTGTGGCAATTTCCTGTCTCAATGGAGCTGTGTTTCAAGATCTTCTAATATCAGTTTCTTCAAGTTTTGCTGAATCTTGGCCTTCTTCTTCCTTTTCTTCCAAAGGCTGACACTGACTTTGAACCCCTTTGTACAACAAAAAACTGTTTACCAAAAGATGAGATACTGCTTTGGAACATTCACCCTTCAGAGAAGAAGACATTGCCAAACATGCTCACTTGCACTTCTCAAAGCATAGCTTTGGTTTTGTTGATGAGCTGTCATGGGGACCTCCACTGTGCAAGATCTCTCCAAATCAAATTGTTTGGCTGGAAGTGCATGCTTCAAAACTTGAGTCCTGTGTGGTTGGATGCACTTATTCAGAGCTTTGGGTTGACGGTGTTGCAGCGAGTTGGCACCTGGGTTGGCTTGGAGAGGGAGGTAATAGCCCAGGGCGCAGTTGTCGGTAACATCCATCCAAATGGCTAAGTCACCTTAGGGAGGTCACACGACTCCCAGTAGTCACACTCAGATGGCAGAGATGTTGGCTGTGCCTCATATCCCATTTATGACCTTGCCCTTTGTGTGTGGGTGTGTGTGGGTGGGTGGGGGCAGCTTCGTCATGTTTCTCAAAGCCAAGGTCCTCAAAGAAAGCCTTGATCATTGCCCCCCCACAAACGTGGTAGCAAGAATCAGATGCCTTCCTGTTGTGCAAGAGCCAATGATGACTGCTCCAAAAATTTGCAGCAAAACAACTAGCAGGTTGACTAGCTAGAAATTACTTCCTTAAACTACTCACAATCCTAAAAGGCTGAAATAGATGCTAAAAGTAGCGATTTTTAGTTTTGGTGACGCTTTTTAGCTGCAGCTCAAGAAGCCTGCCGGAAAGTAATAGCAATCTTGATAGAAGAATGCCCAGGAAAGAGTACCCTAATACTGCCATTTACATCTTTTCCAGGTTAGTGTTTGACGACCACAGACTACCCTGTACAAGGACCTGAGCTAACACACCTGGACCAAGAGGCACCTAATAAGGCAAAATAAATTATAAATCGGCCCAACGAATGTATTGCAAAAATTGGCAAGAAGGTCCGATTATCGCAAAAAAAAAACACCATACTTTTGCGTTCTTGCTTGGATGTTAGGTCTTCTCTTTGCATTTGTCCCAGATGTAAAGAAGGGCCCAATTCGAAACCCAGCAGGGCCCAATCCAGCAGGAAGTGCAGGCCTGGAACTTGTTGAAGCCTGCAATTGTAGTTTAGACGACAGAAAGACAGCATCACTTGTCTGATCCCGAGGCAGGTGCGTATGCGCCATCGCCCCCTCGAAGAACCCTCGAGGCTATAAGCATCCCACACAATGCCACAACCACCGCCGCCACGGATAAACCAATTATCATTTTTGTTCTTAGCTGCTTGTTCTCCTCCTCCTCGCCATCTTCACCTGTCCCAACTTCGTTCCCTTGCATAGCATCAATTTGAGCCTGGTCATGGTCCAAGCTCGAGGCGGTGAAAGTTTTCCCAGAGTCGCCCCAACGTTTATTGAGGCAGGTTTGGAAGAACTCTACGCCATCACCCAGTACATCCATCTGTACACTTTGGAAATAATCTTCCGAGTATTCTGGCAGCCCCGCAAGTTCACCAAAGCCAGCAAAGTACAAATCAAATCGCTTAAAGCCATCGCCATCTTCGTCATTGAATTGGACAATGGTAAAATTCTCCATTTCAATGTTGAACAAGTTGCTCAAATTTCTCTTTTGCATTTCGGTCAACAAGCATGAAGTAATGCCCAGGTCGTTTCCCACTTCGTCCACTTCAACTGATACCGCAAAGGGAATCAAATGAAGATGATAGTAATCTTGTCCGTCAAAAATCCCACTACCTTGCTCTCCCTTGTCGTCGTCCTCTTTCATCTCTGGTGGTGGTGATTGTGGTGGTGATGTACTATCTGGCTCGGAATCAACATGCGCAAGCGTAGTGATCTCGCTTGGCGCAAATGTGGGAGTTTCGGAGTCCTGGACAACCGGAGACTGCGTAGGTGCTGAAGCTTCGAGGGCAATGAAGGGAGTAGGCGGAACAGTCGGTTCAAAAGTAGGCTGGGATGTTTCAGGCGCTTGTGTGGTTTCAGGCTCTATAGGGGCACTCGTACTTGGCGCCTGCGACTCAATGGCGCTTAATATGTTTCCTTCGTCGGATATCTCTACTTCGTTTTCGTCCTCGTTGTCTTTTCCCTTATCTTTCTCGTCAACGGATTCACTATCGTCATCGCCTTTGCCGTCTTTTCCTTTGTCTTCCTTGCCTTCATCTGTAAAAACCTCTTGGGCTTCTCCAATTTCCCAGTAATCGTTTGCATTGTAGTCTCCGCCGGTATAATCTCCGTCGTAGTCCGTAACGTACTTCATCCCGCCCTTTCCTCCTTTGCGCTGAGCAAGGAGCAGTTGAAGTCCTCGCTCTGTCCTTGCCTGGCTTTTTCGTGCCATCCGATAGTTATCCTTCCCGCGCACTGTATTTCCCGACCTTGTCGGAACTTGGGTGCCTCCACTCACAACGATCGTGGTGGATAATAAGAAGCACAGTAACGGGAGAAGGGTAACCACTTTGAATGATCTTGAGTACGAAATAAACATGCCTGTAATCATGACTATTCAAGAAAGGTAATTTTCGACAATGAAGCAATACAACAACAAACTAGGCTGATTCACACGGGCGGGAATACGTTGCAGATTACAGCTAACTGTCTGGGTAGCTTCTTTAATTGACTATTGAGAGTAGTACTCAGCGGCAAATGGTGAACTTGTGTTGCCTGTCAACAATAATCATCATTATTTTATTTATACGACAGGGTACTAGTACGACGTACGTTTACAGTACGATAGTGCCATCGCTGTATGCACAGTACTTGAACTAGTACCAGTAGCAACAGTGTATTGAGTATCCTGGTACAACTGGTACGTCGTAGTACTGTACGCACAAGCCAACTAAGACCACTCTAGCTAGCTAGCTAGCTAGCTACCCAGTACCTGGTAGTTAAGTAGCTATAATTAAATAGATAGAGTACAAGTTTCTTCGGCTTGTGATGTGTTGTTTCAAGTCAGTGGTTGATAGTGGTCGGATTTTAGTCGTGAACAAGACAATAAACCCAGTCGCACACTATTTCCGGCTTTGGATCAAAACTTATTCGTGTGAGTGTTCTCATCTCCCCCTACGTTCCATTCACCCAATCAAATCCAAGCATTGTATGACATCAGCCTCCTCACAAATTCGCGATCTGAATTTGGCACCACGTCTTTTTTCTTTTTCACAGTACTGTAGTTTCCTACTACTAGTAGGAGCAATGCTTTATCCCGACGATACTGTTGCTTGGGCTCCACAATCATGCACTAACAACCTTTCAACTTGTTGATACTCAAGTAGTAGCACTTCAACAGAAACATCAAGAAAAGGAACATGGCAAACTTCATCTCGATCTTTGTCGCCATCTTGCTGGTGGCCATCATCTGTTTTCCACCACCAGTGGTGGACGGCTTTGTTCCTATTCTCCATCAACATGGTCGAGGTTCCTCGATTTCCAGACTTTATTACACCAATGATCCAGACGGAAATACGCCTAATCAGCAGCAACGTTTGCTGACCATTCCAGTGTTGGGACCTATACCCGGAGCCAAGCCCTTGGTGGTGGGACAAGATTACCTGTTGGAACAACCAACGCTCATGCAATGGCAAATTCTAGAAGAGTCCATGCACACTCATCGAGCTTATTTGGCCGAGGGGTTGCACGCGGGAATTGATGCAGCACCTTTGGTAGCCTTTATGGACGAAGTCACATCCTTGGCACCCCTTCATGGCTGTAAAAAGAATAGCAAATATGCTACCATTGCGGCGGTCGTTGGAATTTCCACCCATTCAAAGAATCAATTCTTGGATTCGTCCTCCAAGAGTGGCTTTATGGAATCCATCATGCAAGTCTTTCGACCCGACACCAATAACAACAATAATAATAAGAATGTGATTCGTCCTTTGGAAAGTAGCATTCGATTGGTCGGCATTGGTCGAGCTGCCTTGTCGGATTTTCATTCTCGATTGCCCTCGAATTATTATCAAGCACAGGATGACCAAAACGATGGTTACATGGTTTTGCCACAATCCAGTAGTGTACAGGATGATGACAAGGATGAAGACTACGACCATCACCACACAACACCCATACTCATGGCCCAATTTCGATTGCTATCGGATATAGGGGTTCGTTCTCCGGAATTTGTCAAGACCTTTGGACGATCCAAAAATGCGTCTCCCGTGCATGCCTTGGCGGAAATGAATCGTTTGTCCAATCGCATCACTTCGTTACACGAAGATCGCAAACGACTCGTCCGAGGACTCAAGGCAGCCAAAGCACGCTTGGCCGTAGCATCTGCAACGTCGAGCGATATCTTGGAAGATCACGACGGATTGGGACAATTGTCCAGTGGGTTTCAGGAGGACACAACCACAACCCTTAGCTATAATAATGAGCTATCGCCCCAGGAACAAATCCAGCAAGACATTGATGCCTTGATGGATGAATTTCCCGTCCACACGGCCGATCTCATGTCACCAACACGTCCAACTACCAACAGTCTTGCGCAATTGTTGGAACTGGAACATTATGGTATGGGCATTTCGTCCGCCTCCTTTGCGGCCATTCCTGGCCTCACCACGTCCTTGACGGAGAAACTGCAGCCCTATTATAGTCCGGAAGCCATGGATTCGGAAGAGCATTACTACTCGATCTTTAGTTTCATGGGAGTCCAATCGCTCAGCAAGTTTGTGACGGCCGCCGATCTGGATTGGGCCTTGAAATGTACCAACACGATTGAACGAATGCAGTGGGTCTATGAATGGATGTGGTCCCACAAGAAGTTGCTGCAGGAAGCCAGCGAAGAAGTGAGTCTTCAATTGATGGAATGTGGAGAAGAATGTACCGATCTGTGGTAGAACCAACAAAGAAAAGAGAAAGATGTAGAAGTGTTTGTTTCCTATATGAGACGTAGAAATCAAGTTTCAGAAGGTGACGCGGCAGCTGGTAAATTTACCCTGGGAAATTTATTTTACTGTACTGTGACCCATCAACAAGGAAGGAGTCGATGCCGCCTCAAAGGACGAGATGTGGCATGATTTGGCTCATGCAAACCTGGTCATTGGCGTGCGAAACGCGGAAAATCAAAAATGTTGGTATCGGGCAGTGTGACTTCCCACAATCGACAATAATCATTTAGCGCCCGCGTCCCTCCCGAGAAGGTGTTTAAGAAGATCCAATATCACCACATTGATATCGTTCAAATGACAATGGAAGATTTTTTCGAGTGGACTTCAGTTGATCCCCGTTGGAGAATTTGAGAACGACAGTCCATGGCTTTTCGGGCCCAACGCAAGATAACCCCGATCGATTGGCAATTGCTTCCACATGTACTAGAGTAGATGCCCCAGAATTAAATTTTCTGGAGGCTTCCAACAGTCGGGCCAGGGCCCTGTCACTAAGTGTCTCCCGAAAACGTCAAAGGCTTGATAATAGATGTCATGGCACAAACGAAATAAATGTTGATCTTCCATTGCCTACAATTGAAAAAATAAATATAAAAAAAGAGGGAAAAAGGTTTCAAAAAAACAAAGAAGAAACAAGAAAAAAAGGAGAAAATTGTAAATTGCATTTTCCTCGAATTATCTTCAGCCGTCTGTCTGCTCTCACGTCACCCCACATAACACCGAGTTTGCGCAACCGAGTCTTGGAAAATAGGCAGAAAAGAACCCGCTGTGCGTGGTCTTCACGTCATATCTCAGAAGAAAACTAGTCTATCAGGTACGCACAAGAAAACAAATCAATTTATTTCATTTTGATAAGGGAATTTGCCCAATAAATAAAAAAGTACGTGCCTCCTAGTATCAGAAAACAAGAGTCAAACAATGAATGATAAAGAAAAACG